>PJUI01000091.1_pt1 | contig 99745 bp, 87 predicted proteins | sample 1512201 | NCBI WGS metagenome assembly PJUI01 (sample SAMN08177670, study PRJNA422409) | Feces metagenome, whole genome shotgun sequencing project. | isolation source: Chicken feces (2) enriched on wood chips | host: Gallus gallus | place: USA: Madison | collected 2015-01-15
CGGGCTGATCGCCGGGTTGAACGAGTGCACGAACGGGTGCATGTCCGTGGAGGACAGGTCGTGCTTCTCGTACCACGTGGCCGCCGGCAGCACGACGTCCGAGAACAGCGTCGTCGACGTCATGCGGAAGTCGAGCGTGACGAGCAGGTCGAGCTTGCCCTGCGGCGCCTCGTCCCGCCACGTCATCGACCGCGGGCGGCGCTCGGGGCTCGACTCCGCCGCGTTGACCGCGGCGTCGGTCCCCAACAGGTGCTTGAGGAAGTACTCGTTGCCCTTGCCCGACGACCCGAGGATGTTCGCGCGCCACACCGTCACGACGCGCGGGAAGTTCGCCGGGTCGTCCGGGTCCTCGCACGCGAACCGCAGGGTCCCGGCCTTGAGCTCGTCGACCACGTGCTGCGCGGGCTCCTTGCCCGCCGCGCGCGCCTCGTCCACGAGGTCGAGGGGGTTGCGGTCGAACGTCGGGAAGCTCGGCATCCAGCCGCGCTGCGCCGACTCGACGAGCGTGTCCGCCGTGGTACGACCCGAGAACTGACCCTGCGCGAGCGGAGAAGCCAGCGCGTCCGCGGGCAGGCCGTCGTAGCGCCACTGGTCCGTCGCGAGGTACCAGAACGCCGTGCCGATCATCTGGCGCGGCGGGCGCGACCAGTCCAGGCCGCCCGCGTACTGCGCCCACCCGGTCACCGGGCGGCACTTCTCCTGCCCCACGTAGTGCGCCCACCCGCCGCCGTTCACGCCCTGGCAGCCGGTGAGCGTCGTCAGCGCGAGCATCGCGCGGTAGATCGTGTCGGAGTGGAACCAGTGGTTGGTGCCCGCGCCCATGATGATCATCGAGCGACCGCCCGAGTCCAGCGCGTTCTGCGCGAACTCGCGCCCGATCCGCTCGGCCGCCGCGGCGGGCACCCCGGTGAACCGCTCCTGCCACGCGGGCGTCGCGGGCGACGCGTCGTCGTCGTAGCCCGCGGGCCACTCGCCGGGCAGCCCCAGCTCTGGGCGGTCCACGCCGTACTGCGCGAGCAGCAGGTCCAGCACCGTCGTGACGAGCCGCCCGCCGACCCGCCGGGCCGGGACCCCGCGCACGACGACGCCCGCGCCGCCCAGGTGCGCGGCGGCCTCGTCGCCCGGCGCCGGGTCGAGGTCGAACCGCGGCAGCGCGACCGCGACGGTCTCGTACGTGAGATCTGCCGAGGTAGAGCCCTGGTCCGCCGAGGTAGAGCCCTGGTCGGCCGAGGTAGAGCCCTGGTCCGCCGAGGTAGAGCCCTGGTTGGCCGACGGCGGGCGCTCGGCGACGGAGTCGCGGGTCGGGGCTGTCTGGGGCGCGCCCCAGAAGACGCCGTGCGGGTCGGCGACGGAGAGGAGGGGGTCGATGTCGCCGAGGTCGAGGTTCCAGCGGCCCGCGTCGGCCTCGCCGTAGCGGTGGCCAAGGCTGCCGTTCGGGACGCGCGGGGTGCCGTCGGCGTCGAGCACGACGGTCTTGAAGCGGGCGTTCGAGGAGGCGGCGTCGTCGTCGCCCGGGCGCCCGACGCCGTCGGGCAGGTCCGCCGCGGTGAGGAACTTCCCCGGGACGAACGTGGCGACTGGCCGGTCGTCGGGGTTCCCGGGCGCGACGCCGCGCTCGTCGAGGACGACGAGGTTCGGGAGGTCGGTGAAGCGCGCCGCGTACTCGGCGAACTGCGGGGTGCGGCGCTGCGCGTAGTGCTCGGTGAGGATGACGTGGCCCATGGCCTGGGCGAGGGCGCCGTCGGTGCCGGGGTGCGGGGCGAGCCACTCGTCGGCGAACTTGGTGTTGTCCGCGTAGTCGGGGGAGACGACGATCACCTTCTGGCCGCGGTAGCGGGCCTCGGTCATGAAGTGCGCGTCCGGCGTGCGGGTGACCGGGACGTTGGAGCCCCACATGATGCAGTAGGTGGAGTTCCACCAGTCGGCGGACTCGGGGACGTCGGTCTGGTCGCCGAACACCTGCGGGGACGCGACGGGCAGGTCGGCGTACCAGTCGTAGAACGAGAGCATGGTGCCGCCGAGCATCTGCACGAACCGGGCCCCGACGCCGTGGGACACCATCGACATGGCCGGGATGGGGGAGAACCCGGCGACGCGGTCGGGGCCGTAGGTCTTGATGGTGTGGACGTGGGCGGCGGCGACGATCTCGGCAGCCTCGTCCCAGGTGGCGCGCACGAGCCCGCCCTTGCCGCGCGCGGACTTGTAGCGCCGCGCGGTCTCGGGGTCGGTGGTGAGGCGCTCCCAGGCCAGGACGGGGTCGCCGGTGGCGGCGCGGGCGGCGCGGTAGGCGTCCAGGAGGGTGCCGCGGACATAGGGGTAGCGCACGCGGGTGGGGGAGTAGGTGTACCAGGAGAACGCGGCGCCGCGGGGGCAGCCGCGGGGTTCGTACTCGGGGGAGTCGGGGCCGACGGAGGGGTAGTCGGTCTGCTGGGTCTCCCAGGTGATGATGCCGTCCTTGACGTAGACCTTCCAGGAGCAGGACCCGGTGCAGTTCACGCCGTGGGTAGAGCGCACGACCTTGTCGTGGGACCAGCGGTCGCGGTAGAACACGTCGCCCTGGCGCCCGCCGGTCAGGAACACCTGCCGCAGGTCGTCCGACACCTTCCCGCGCCGCAGGTGCTTGCCGAGCCGCAGCAGCGCGTCCTCGACCGGGCCGTCCGCCGTCGTCGTCATGCCGCGCTCCCGCCGTCGGCGGCCGCGGAGGGCCGGGCACTCAGCGGCCGCGAGGGTCCGCGTACCGGCAGCGCTGACGGCACGGACACGTACGACATGCGGGCCTCCTAGGGCGAGCAGGGACGGCGGGGGTCGGTCCACAGCCACTATGCCCAGAACGGGCGGATCGCGCGCGCCGAGCGCGCCCCCGTCCGACACCCCGTCCGGCACCCCGTCCGACGCCGCGCCCGACCCGGCCACGCGGGTCGCTACCGTGGCGCCATGAGCGCACCCACCGGACCGGCCGCGGACGCGACCGTCGCTGTCGTCACCGTGTCCGACCGCTGCTCGCGCGGCGAGGCGGAGGACCGCTCGGGCCCGCTCCTCGCGGGGCTCCTCGGGGCGGCGGGCTGGGCGGTCGTGACGGACCTCGTGCCCGACGGCGTCGCCTCCGTGCGCGACGCCGTCGCCCGGGCCGTGGCCGGGGGAGCGCGCGTCGTGCTCACGACCGGCGGGACCGGCGTCGGGCCGCGCGACCTCACGCCCGAGGGGACACGCGAGATCGTGGAGCAGGAGGTCCCCGGCATCGCGGAGGAGCTGCGCCGGCGGGGAGCGGCGCACGTGCCCGCGGCCGTGCTGTCGCGGGGTCTCGCGGGGATCGCGTCAGGACCGCAGGGGCGGGTGCTCGTCGTGAACCTGCCCGGCTCGACCGGCGGCGTGCGCGACGGCTGGGCGGTCCTCGAGCCGCTCCTGCCGCACGTGCTCGCGCAGCTCGACGGCGCCGACCACTGACGACCCGGCGACCCTGCCGGCCGAGCAGGTGGTCCTGGCGGGTCCCGGGAGCGTGACGGCCCGGGAGCGCCTGTCGGCGCGGGCCGGGTCAGCCGCCCGCGAAGGGTGGGAGCACGTCGACCGGCTGGTCCGGGACGAGCGGGGTGTCGTCGCTCGACGCGCGCACGCCGCCGACGAGGAGCGAGCAGCGGGGCAGCACGTCCGCGAGGGCGGCGTGCCGCGCGACGAGCGCCGCCTGCAGCTCGCCGACCGTCGTCGCGTCGACGCTCTCCGTCTCCGTGCCGGCGGCCTCGCGCGCCCCGGCGAAGTAGCGGACGGTCACCATCTCTCAGTCCTGCGTCTCGGCCGGCGCCGCGGTGCCGGGCAGTTCGGGCTCCGGCGTCCACGCGAGCGCGAGCGCGGCGGCGCGGTCGAGGACGTCCTCCACGCTGCGGCCCGACCCGTCGTGCGCGGCGAGGCCGGCGACGTAGCCCGCGACGAACGTCGTGAGGGGCGCGGCGGGACGCTCGATGCCGTGCGCGGCGTCGCGCGCGAGGTCGAGGATCGCGCCGATGTCCACCACCTGGGGGTCGAGGTCGAGGTCGCTCGCCAGCGCGTCGACCCAGCGCTCGAGGTTCGTCATCGTGGCCTCCTGCTGTCGTCCGGGGTGTCGTCGGGCTCCGGTACCGCACCCGCGCCCAGGCGGCGGTCCTGCTCGCGGGCATCCTCCCACGTGTCGACGTCGTCGGTGGCGCCGTCCTCGTCGGGGACGGCGAGCGCGGGCAGCCCGGCGAGCAGGCGGCGCACCGACGCGCCGTGCACCGCGGGCAGGGCGGCGAGCGCGCCCTGGAGCGCCGCCCGCTCGTAGAGCCCCACGAGCCACTGGTCGCGCCCGCTGCGCACCGCGTGCACGGCCACCTCGTCCGCCCGGCGGTGTGCCGCGGCGAGCAGCGCGGGTACCGCCTCCGCGGCCCGGGGGACGTCGCACGCGAGGACGAGCACCCAGGGCGCGCCGCCGTCGTCGGGCCCGGGCAGGGCGCCCAGCCCGGCCGCGATGCCGGCGACGGGTCCTCCGAAGGGCGGGTCCTCGCGCGTCAGCGCGTAGCGGGCGGGGTCGGCGAGCTCGTCCGGCCCGACGACGACGGTCCGCGCCGCGCCGGCCGTCGCCGCGAGCGCGTGCTCCAGCAGCGGACGGCCTCCGACCACGACACCCGGCTTGGGCGTCCCCAGCCGCTCGGCACGGCCGCCGGCCAGCACGACGGCGTCGAAGACGAACGCCGGGCGGGGCTCGGTCACGGCTCGCGGTGCCAGTCGCCGGACTTGCCCCCGGTCTTGGCGACGAGGCGCACGTCCGTGAGCTCGACGGACTTGTCGAGCCCCTTGACCATGTCGACGACCGCGAGCCCCGCGACCGCCACGGCGGTGAGCGCCTCCATCTCGACGCCCGTGCGGTCCGCGGTGCGCACGGTCGCGGTGACGTCGACGCCGTGGTCGCCCACGACGAGGTCGACGACCGCGCCGTGCACCCCGATGACGTGCGCGAGCGGCAGCAGCTCGGCCGTGCGCTTGGCGCCCGCGATGCCCGCGATGCGCGCGACGGCGAGCACGTCGCCCTTGGGGACGGTGCCGTCGCGCAGCGCCGCGACGATCTGCGGCGAGCACCGCACGACGCCGGTCGCCGTCGCGGAGCGGACGGTGGGCTGCTTGGCGGTGACGTCGACCATGCGGGCGTGGCCGCGCTCGTCGAGGTGCGTGAAGTCGTGCGTGGGGCTCATGGCGCCACTCTCGCACGCGCGCCCCGGCGCGCGGACAGGTCGGAGGACCCTCGCGTGCGCCGGCCGTCCGCACCCGCGAGGATCGGTGCATGCGCAGCTCACTCCTCGACCATGCCGAGCGCTCCGTCGCGCCCGGCTCCTTCCAGCTCCAGAACGACCGCATGCTCAAGGTGGACCTCCGCGGCACGGGCGGGTTCTTCTTCGCCAGGCAGGGCTCGATGGTCGCCTACCAGGGCGACGTCGACTTCGCGTACGAGGGCAGCGGCGGCCTCGGCAAGATGTTCAAGAAGGCGTTCACGGGCGAGGGCATGTCCCTCATGAAGGTGTCGGGGAGCGGCGACGTCTTCCTGGCGCAGGACGCCGACCAGGTCTTCGTGCTGCACCTGGAGGACGAGGGCGTGACCGTCAACGGCGCGAACGTGCTCGCGTTCGAGAGCTCGCTGACGTGGGACATCAACCGCGTCGAGGGCGCGTCGATGCTCAGCGGCGGGCTGTTCAACACGACGTTCACCGGCACCGGCGCGCTGGCGGTGACGGCGTTCGGCACGCCCGTCGTGCTCGACGTCGACGTGCCCACGTACGTCGACATGCAGGCCGCCGTCCTGTGGTCCACGTCGCTGCAGTCGTCGATCCGCAAGACGGCGAAGCTCGCCGCCGCGATCGGCCGCGGGTCCGGGGAGGCGTACCAGCTCGCGCTCACGGGGCAGGGGATCGTCGTCGTGCAGGCGTCCGAGGGGCACCCGCCGCCCGCGCAGAAGTGACCCGGGTCAGTCCAGGAGCAAGACCCGGACGGCGTCGCCGGGCTCGACCGACGTGACGTCCGAGCCGACGACGGCGAGCGCGTCGGCGTGCGCGAGCGCGCTCACGCGGTGCGAGCCGGAGCCCCGCGTCTCCGCGGGGTCCGCCCCCCGGTCGCGGTGCCGGCCCGCCGGGACGACGCGGGCGCCGTCGGGCGCGGTATGCCGCACGAGCACGAGCTGCTCGCGCCCTGCCGGCGAGGACCAGCCCTCGGCGGCGACGCGTCCGACGAGCGCGCGCCCCTGGCCGGGGACGCCCCGCAGGCGGTCCAGGACGGGGCGCACGAACAGCTCGAACGACACGAACGCGCTCACGGGGTTGCCGGGCAGCGCGAGCCACGGGACGCCGCGCCACCGCGCGAGGCCCTGCGGCTTGCCGGGCTGCATCCCGACCGCGACGAGCCGCGCGTCGTCGACCGCGTCCTCCCACGCCGTCCCGGCGCGCGTCGCGGGGTCCAGGACCTCGCGCACGACGTCGAACGCGCCCGCGCTCACGCCGCCCGTGCTGACGAGGAGGTCGGGCGGGGCGCCGTCGAACGCGCCCAGCAGGTCGTCGAGGGCAGCGACGAGCGTGGCGGCCGTGTCGCCGACCGCGCCCCGCCGCACGACGCGCGCCCCGGCCGTGCGCGCCGACGCGGCGAGCAGGACCGAGTTGGAGTCGGGGATCCGGCCCGGACCCGGCGCCGTCCCCGGCGCGACGAGCTCGCTGCCCGTGGACAGCACCGCGACGCGCGGCGCGCGGTGCACGCGCACGGTCGCGTGCCCCGCGGACGCCGCGACCGAGACGTGCCGCGCCGTCAGCACGGCCCCCGCCTCGAGGACCACGTCCCCGCGGCGCACGTCCTCGCCCTGCGCCCGCACGTTGCTGCGCGACGCGTCGTGGACCTCGACCGTCGCCGGGCCGCTTCCCGGCGCCCCCGGCGTGAACCGCCCGGTCGACGTGCGCTCGACCGGGACCACGAGGTCGGCGCCGCGCGGCACCGGAGCCCCGGTCATGATCCGGACCGCCTCTCCCGCCCCGAGGAGGGCGTCGAGCCCCGGTGCTCCCGCCGCGACGTCGCCGACCACGCGCAGCGCGACGGGCGAGCCGGTCGTGGCCCCGGCCACGTCGGCCGACCGCACCGCGTACCCGTCCATCGCGGACGCGTCGAACGCGGGCGCGTCGAGCGTCGAGACGACGTCGGCCGCGAGGACCGCCCCGACCGCGTCCTCGAGCGGGACGTCCGTCGACGGCGTCGGGCGGACGAGCGCGAGCGCGTCGTCGGCGTGCTGGGCGATCGTCCGGCGCGGCTCGCGGGTCATGCCCGCACCGTAGCGGAGCCCGGGTGCCGACTCCGGACGAGTGGGCTAGGTTGGAGGCGGAGTCATGAAGCGGCCCGCAGCCCCCCGAACCTTGGGAGGACACCATGGCCTCGATCTCCGCGACCACCACCCCCAGCCCCGAGCAGACCGCTCCCGTGCGCCCCGCAGCCCTCGCCGAGGTGCTCGCCGTGGGCACGCACCTTCTCGTGGGGCAGTACCGCGTCGAGCTCGGCACCGGGACCTGGTGGTGGTCGGACGAGGTGTACACGATGCACGGCTGGACGCCGGGGGACGTCGAGCCGAGCCTGGACGCGCTGCGCTCGCGCAAGCACCCCGACGACCGGGCCCGCGTCGTCCGCGCCGCGACGGACGCGATCCGCTCCGGCCGCCCCTTCTCGTGCGCGCACCGCATCGTCGACGGGCACGGCAAGGCCCGCTCGGTCGTCGTGACGGGCCAGGGCCGCCGGGACGCCCGCGGCCGCGTCGTCGAGATCGCGGGCTACGTCGTCGACGTCAGCCCGACCCACAAGGAGGCGCTGGAGCGCGAGTCGCAGCGCGCCGTGACGCGCGCGTTCGTCAGCCAGGCCGCCGTCGAGCAGGTCAAGGGCGTGCTCATGGCCGTGCACGGCGTCGACGACGTCGCGGCCGCCCAGCTGCTCGCCGAGGCCGCGGGCGAGGCCGGCGTCCCGGTCCAGGAGACGGCGTCGCAGGTCATGCGCGCGCTGAGCAAGGCCGGCGGGGTGGGCCCGACGGCCGAGGCGACGGTCGCGGGCGCGCTCGCCGCCGTGCGCCCGGTCGCCCGGCCCCGCGCGCACGACGCCCAGCTCGCCCGCCGCCGCGAGCCCGCGCGCTCGTGAGCCGGAGCAGAGGACCTCGACGCAACGGAGGGACGACATGACGGACGAGACCGCCTTCCCGGCCCAGCAGCAGGAGCCGCCCGGCCTCACGAGGCCCATGGACCCGGCGCCCGACCACGGCGAGGAGTCGTACCGGGGGAGCGGGCGGCTCGAGGGCCTGCGCGCGCTCGTGACCGGCGGCGACTCGGGCATCGGCCGCGCCGTCGCGATCGCCTACGCGCGCGAGGGCGCGGACGTTGCGATCGGCTACCTGCCCGAGGAGCAGGAGGACGCCGAGGAGACCGCGCGCTGGGTCCGTGAGGCGGGCCGCACGTGCGCGCTCCTGCCCGGCGACCTGACCGACGAGGCGACCGCCCGCGGCCTGCCCGGGCGCGCCGTCGAGGAGCTCGGCGGGCTCGACGTCCTCGTCAACAACGCCGGGTTCCAGATGGCGCGGCGCGAGTCGATCGAGGACGTCACGACCGAGGAGATCGACCGCGTCCTCAAGACGAACCTCTACGCGCTGCTCTGGATCACCCAGTCGGCGCTCGAGCACCTGGGGGAGGGGTCGGCGATCGTCAACAACTCGTCCATCCAGGCCTACCAGCCCTCGACGTCGCTGCTCGACTACGCGTCGACCAAGGCCGCGATCAACAACCTCACGGTCAACCTCGCCGCCGAGCTCGGACCGCGGGGCGTCCGGGTCAACGCGGTCGCTCCCGGACCCATCTGGACCCCGCTCCAACCGGCCACCCAGCCGGAGGAGAAGATCGAGAAGTTCGGTCAGGACACGCCGCTCGGGCGGGCCGGGCAGCCCGCCGAGGTCGCGCCGGCGTTCGTCTTCCTCGCCTCCCCGACGGACGCGAGCTACGTCTCCGGCACCGTCCTCGGGGTGACGGGAGGCAAGCCCGTGTTCTAGGGCGCCGAAGAGACCTCCCCGTGCGGGCCACGGACGGATCGGCCGAGGGCCGCGACCCGCCCGGGAGGGTCGGAGGGCGGGAGTCCGCGCCTGCCCGGGGGCGGGTCCGCCGCGAGAGCGACGGTGCCCCAGGGACACCAGCCGCCACGCCCTGTGCGGGCGAGACGGCCACCGCCCCCGACCCGTCCGGGCGCCCTGCCCGGGCGGGGCCTCCGGCACGCCCGGTGAGGCGGGCCGCGCACGACGTCGCGGCCCGCCGCACCGGGTATCGGACTCGGTGGGAGCGGCCTACGCTGGGTCCGGGGAACCGTGAGGAGGCCGAGATGACGAGCATCGAGCAGAGCGTCCAGCAGGGCACGGTCGGGATGCCGGCGGGCCCGGCAGCCACCGTCCCCGCACCGCAGGCGGAGGCCGTGGCCGGGGCGCCGGAGATCGTGGGCGGCGTCGAGGAGCAGAGCGTCGCCGGGCTCGTCGCGGACGCCGCGCGGGCGCTGGCCGACGAGCCGACCCTCCAGCAGACGCTCGACCGCGTCGTCGAGCTCGCCGTCTCGATGGTGGACGGGTGCGAGTCCGCGGGCATCTCGCTCGTCACACGGGGACGCATCGAGAGCCCCGCCGTGTCCGACCCCCTCGTCGCGCGCGGCGACGCGCTCCAGTACGAGCTCCGGGAAGGGCCCTGCCTCGACGCGGTGCACGACCACGCGCTCGTCGAGTCCGGCGACATCGGGTCCGACGCGCGCTGGCCCCTGTGGGCGCCCACGGTCGTGCGCGAGCTCGGGGTCCGGTCGATGCTGTGCGTGCAGCTCTACACGTCGGAGAACGCGCACGGCGCGCTCAACATGTACTCGACGTCGCCCGACGCGTTCTCGGTCGACGACCACCACCTCGCGTCGACGTTCGCCGCCGTCGCGGCGGCCGCGATCTCGGCCGCACGGACCGAGGAGCAGCTCCAGTCCGCCGTCCAGACGCGCACCCTCATCGGGCAGGCGCAGGGGATCGTGATGGAGCGCTACTCGCTCACGCCCGGTCGCGCGTTCGCGGTGCTGAGCCGCGTCTCCCAGGACGCGAACATCAAGCTCGTCGACATCGCGCGCCAGGTCGTGGAGACGCGGCGCATCCCGGGGGTCGGGACCGACTGAGGCGTGGCCGCCCCCGGCGCACCTCGTGCCGCGGGCCGGGCCTGGACGCTCAGGACGGGCCGGACGGTCGGTGGAGCGCGCCGTCCGGCGCGTCGTCGTCCGCACCCTCCGCACCCTCCAGGAGCAGGTCGATGCGACGTCGGGCGGTCTCGTGGAGCGCACCCGCGCCCGCGACGGTCCCGTCGACGACGCCCGCGACCAGCCGGCGCGCGAGCTCGCGCACGGGCACGTTCGCGTCGTTCGAACGACGCCGCAGCAGCTCGAACGCGTCGTCCGGTCCGATCGCGAACGCCGTCATGAGGACGCCCTTCGCCTGCTCGATCACCGAGCGCGACGCGTCCGCCGCGCGGATCGACGCCGTCGCCTCGCGGCGCGCCGCCTCCTCGTGCGCGGTCGTCAGGTCGACGAAGTACCCCACGACGGCCGCCCACGGGGCCCTGCCGTCGAGGCGCCGGCCCTGCGCCGCCACGGCGAGCGTGCGAGTCCGGCCCGTCGCGTCCACGATGCGGTGCATGGACCCGAACGGTTCGCCGGTGCGCGCCGCGTGCGCGAGCTCGCCCGCGACGCGCTCGCGGTCCTCGGGGTGCTTGTGGGACAGGACGAGCGCCGTCGTCGGGACGACCTCGCCCGGCGCGAAGCCGTGCATCTCGTACACCTCGTCCGACCACCACCACCTGTCCGTGGCGACGTCGACGCGGAAGCGTCCGACCGGCTGGGGGTCACCCGGGCCGAGGGCGGCGAGGAGGTCGGCGAGAGCCGGAGGGACGACGTCGTCGGGTTCCGCGACGTCGGAGGGCAGGGCAGCGTCCATCGATGGGGGTCCCCGGAGATCGAGCAGGACGGAGCCGATTCCTGACCCCAGCAGAAGGAAGATTATCCCAGGGGCGACGAGAGGGAGGACTCATGACCACGCAGGTCAGCGACGGACGTGACGAGTCGCCCGACGAGCGCTCGGACCGCAACTGGGCGGAGCTGCTCCAGGAGCTGCGCGTCATGCAGATGGGCGTGCAGATCCTCACGGGCTTCCTGCTCACGCTGCCGTTCCAGCAGCGCTTCGGCGACCTCGACACGTTCCAGACCGGCGTCTACCTCACCCTCGTGGCGCTCGCCGTGCTGTCCACCGGCCTGTTCGTCACGCCCGTGAGCCTGCACCGCGCGCTGTTCCGCAAGCACCGCAAGACGGCGCTCGTCACCCTGAGCGACCGCATCGCCCGGGTCGGGGTGCTCGTCCTCGCGTTCGTCGTCACCGGGACGGTCCTGCTCGTGGTCGACGTCGTCGTGAACCGCACCGCGGCGCTGTGGTCGAGCGGCTGTGCGCTCGTCCTGCTCGTCGGTCTCTGGTTCGTCCTCCCGCGCCTCGTCGCCCGCGACGCCACGACCGCCCCCTGAGGCGCCGCGGGCACGAGCCGAGGACGCGCGTGGCCACGGGCCCTGCGCGGAGGAGGGCGGGCGTTCCGAGACGGAGCGAGCCCGATGGGTCCGTTTTGTGAGACGTCCGGGCGGTCTGCCAGGATGTGCCGCGTCCGCCCTCAGGAAGGGGGCGAGGGCAGGGGGGCGCGATGAGGCGAACGATCAGGGGCCCGGTCACCGCGGGTCTGCTGGCGCGCTGCGGCACCAGGGGCCTGGCGGCTCAGCGACGGTGGCGACGTCCGACTGCCCGGCCGAACCGAGGAGTTGAGCGTCGGATGGTACATCGAGAGTGGTCAGGGCTCGTCGGTGGGGCGGTCGTCTGCCTGATCGTCGCGGGGTGTGCCCCGAGCGCACCGCAAGGGTCCGTGGAGCCTCAGGGAACGACTGCAGGGCAGGTCGAGGCGACCGGGCCGGTCGAGGGTGAGAAGAACCGGATGCGGTGGGCGTTGCCCCTGGACGTGTACTGGGTCGACGACACCCTCGGCAGCGCGGCCGAGAATGTGCTGGCCGAGGCGTGCATGCGGGACAACGGGTACGACTACCGCCGTCCGCAGGTCGACGTCTCGGTGCGTTCCGAGACCGAGCAGCCCTTCGGGCGGCACCTGTTCAACGTCGAGACGGCCGCGCGGTGGGGGTACGGCGGGGCTCCTGACCCGAACGCCGCCGTCCTCAGGGCCGCGAGCGAGGAGGCGATGTCCTGGCCCGCGGAGCAGGGCGAGCAGTTCTTCGCGTGCCTCGACGAGGCGCGGAAGGAGCTGCCGCCGGAGGCCATGCGGATCGACAACACCCTGAGCGGTATGGGGATCACGTCCGGGTTCGATGCCGTGCGCGACCCCGCGGTCGTGGCGGCGGCCGAGCAGTGGGTGACGTGCATGCAGCCGCTCGGTTTCACCGACCTCCCGTCGAGCCCGCACGGCGAGGACGGGGGGATGCCGACCATGTCGATGGCCGCGTCGTTCGGTGAGATCTACGACGGCAAGACGAACGAGCAGACCCCGGCGCAGGAGGCGGAGGAGATCCGGCTCGCGACGTTCGACGCCGAGTGTCGGGAGAGCTCGGGGTACGCGCAGGCCTTGTACGACGCGGAGTGGGAGCGTCAGCTGACGGTCGTGGCCGAGAACGAGGACGCGCTGGCCACGCTGCTCGAGGAGAAGGCTGCCTACGAGGAGCAGGCTCGGGAGATCCTGGACGGGGCGGGGGTCGGGTGAGCCCTCGCCGCCGCGTCGTCGTCGGGGCGGTCGTGACCGTCCTCCTCGTCGGGGGGCTCGTGGGCGGGTGGTTCGCGGCGGCGAGCTTTCAGTCCCCGGCACAGGTCGCCGCGAACGCGGCACCTCCGCCGCCCGGTGACATCGTGGCGGAGGTGACCTTCGGTGCGCTGTCGGAGCAGATCACGGCTCGGTCGGACGTCGTGCGCGAGTCGGCGGCAAGCGTCCAGGTCGCCGCCGGGAGCGGTGACCAGTCCGTGGTGACGGCCGTCGGGGTCCCGGCGGGTTCCGAGCTGCGGGCGGGTGCTGTCGTGCTGGAGGTCAGCGGCCGTCCCGTCATCGCGACGACCGGGGCGTTCCCGTATTACCGCGACCTCGTCGAAGGAGCGAGCGGCCCGGACGTCGAGCAGCTCCAGCGCTTCCTCCGGGACCTCGGCTACCGCGTGGGCGGACTGGGCGAGTTCGGTCCGCAGACCGCGCAGGCCGTGCGCGCCCTCTACGAGGACGTCGGGTACGAGCCGACGACCGGGGAGGCACCCGCCGAGGAGAGCGCGGACCAGGGTGCGCAGCCGGCGTCCGAGCCCGCGTCCGGCGACGGCACCGTCCCGGACTCTGCGGCCCCGGAGGGCGACACCCCCGGTTCCGGCACCCCCGCGTCCGGTGCCACCACGGCGGGAGCCACGCCCTCCCAGCCCGAGGAGCTCGTCGTCGTGCCGCGCGGCGAGCTCGTCGTCACGGGTTCGCTGCCCGCCGTCGTCAGCGCGACGCCGACCGTGGGGGACGTGCTCACGGCCGAGAACGCGACGATCACCCTGGGGCAGGGCGCCGTCGTCGCGCAGGCGAAGGTGGCGGTCTCGGTCCTTCCCGTCCTCGGCGAGGGGATGACCGCGACGCTCACCGGCCCCGACGGCACGGTGCTCGACGCCACGCTCGGCGCGATCCCCGCCCCGCCGACGGCGACGGGGGACGAGGCGGCTCCGACCGACGTCGGGGTGCCGCTGGTGACGGCGCAGCCGATCGACGGTGCATGGCTCGGGGCGAACGTGCTCACCACCATCACCGTGACCGCGGTGGCCGACGAAGCCCTGCGCGTCCCGGCTCGTGCGGTCGCCGTGCACTCCGACGGCACCGCCGTCGTCCAGCGGCGGGAGTCCGACGGCTCGTTCCGCGAGGTCGAGGTCCGCGAGCTCGGGCGGCTGGGCGGGACCAGCGCCGTCGAACCCGTCGTCGCCGACGCCCTGTCGGCGGGCGACGAGGTGAAGGTCGAGTGACGACGTTCGACCTCGTGGGGGTCACCAAGACGTACCCGGGCGCGCAGCCGGTCGAGGCGCTGCGAGGGGTCGACCTGAGGATCGGCCCGGGGGAGTTCCTCGCCGTCGAGGGCCCGTCCGGCAGCGGCAAGTCGACGCTCCTCAACATCCTCGCCCTCCTCGACGCGCCGACCTCGGGCACGTACCGGCTCGACGGCCGGGACGTCGCGTCCCTGGGGGAGCGCGAGCGGGCGCGCCTGCGCGGGGAGACGTTCGGCTTCGTGTTCCAGGGGTTCCACCTCATGGACCACCGGACGGTCGTGGACAACGTCGAGCTCGGCATGCTCTACGCCGGCGTGCCCGCGGACGAGCGTCGCCTCAGGGCGCTGGAGGCGCTCGACCGCGTCGGGCTCTCGGAGACCGCGCACCGCCGCGCCAGCGACCTGTCGGGCGGACAGCGGCAGCGCGTCGCGATCGCGCGTGCGCTCTCGGTCGGGTCGGGGACGATCGTGGCCGACGAGCCGACCGGCAACCTCGACACCGCGACGTCGGGGTCCGTGCTGGAGCTCCTCACCGACCTGCACCGCACCGGCACGACGGTCGTGCTCGTCACCCACTCCCCGGAGATCGCGGCTCGCGCGCAGCGGCGGCTCGTGGTGCGCGACGGCCTCGTCGTCACCGACACTGGAGGCGTCGGCGCAGGTGCGGCCGAGGGCGTCGGCACCGCCACCACGGCGGTTGCGGACCTCGACCTGCTGCTCACCGAGCCGTCGCGGGAGGCGACGGGACCCGCCGGGGGCGAGGGCCGACGTCGGGCACGACACCGGGTCGGGTTCCGCACGGTGGTCCGTGACGCGGCGGCGTCGGTCGCGTCACGCCGTGGGCGCACCGCCACGCTCGCGGCCTCCGTCGCGGTCGGGGTGGCCCTGGCCCTGACGACGGTCGGGCTCTCGGCGTCGGCGCAGGCCCAGGTCTCCGAACGGTTCGACGCACGTCTCAACCGGGCCGTGACCCTGACGATGCCCCTCGCCGCTACCGAGACGGGGCTGCCCGTCGTCGTCGACGGGACCGCGCCGGGCGTACCCGGGGAGGCCGTCGCCCGCCTCGCGGACCTGCCCGGTGTGGACGCCGCGGGACTCGTCACCCGGAACGGGGTGATGACGGTGTCCCTGCCGGGCGAGGCCGCCAGCGTGCCGGACGCCTTCCTGCTCGGCGTCGGCGACGGCATCGACCAGGCCGCGGAGCTCGGCGTCGACTGGGCGGGCGGGACGCCGGGCCCGCTCGGGGACGGCGAGGTGCTGCTCGGGCGGGCGATCGCCGACCGGCTCGGTCTCGGGCCGCTCAGCGCGCGCCCGCAGGTCGTGCTCGACGGGCGGTCGTTCGTGGTGCGCGGCATCGTCGACGAGGGCTATCGCGTCACGAACGTCATCCAGGCGGTCCTCGTGCCCGTCGACGTCGCGGCCGCGCTGCGACCCGCCGCGGAGCACGAGGTCTACGTCTTCACCGCGACCGGCGCAGCCCAGCAGGTCGCGGCGCAGGCCCCGCTCGTGCTGCGGCCCAGCACACCCGAGGCGTTCACGATCGTCGCGCCGCCCGACCCTCGCGGCCTGCGCGGGGAGATCGAGAACGACGTCCGGACGATCCTCCTCGTCCTGACGGGGGTCGCGATCCTCGCTTCGGTCGTCTCGTTGACGAGCGCGATGACGATGTCCGTGCTCGAACGCTCCCGGGAGATCGGGATGCGGCGTGCGATCGGCGCCCAGGCGCGCCACGTGAGCCGGCTCGTCATGACGGAGGCCGCGCTCGTGGGCGTCGTCGGCGGCGTCGCGGGCGCGGCCACGGGAGTCGCCGCGCTCCTGGCGATCACCATCGCCCGCCGCTGGACGCCGGTCCTCGACCTGGGACACGTCCCGGTCGCGGTCGCGGGTGGCGTCGTCGTCGGGGTGCTCGGCGGGGTCGCGGCCTCCCTGCGCGCGCGCCGCATCCAGCCGAGCGAGGCGCTCCGGGTGTGAAACCGCCGCCGAGATAGCGACTCCCGGGTCGAGATAGCGACCCCCGGCCACCATCGAGGCCGGGGGTCGCTACTTCGCGGCGCGGGCCTGGACGCCGCGGCGGACGGGGCCGAGGGTGAACAGCAGGGTGAGGAGCGCGGTCAGGGCGAGGAGCGCGAAGCCGAGGCCGTAGGTGCCGTTGAGCTGGTAGACGACGCCCATGAGCAGCGGCGGGATGAAGCCGCCGAGGCCGCCCGCGGCCCCGACGAGGCCGGTGACGGCGCCGACCTTCTCGACCGGCGCGACCTTCGAGACGAGCGCGAACGTCGCGCCGGACGACGCGCCGAGCGCGGCCGCGAGACCGAGGAACGCGACGGTCCCCACCGGGACGAGCGACGGCTGGAACGCGACGACCGCCGCGAGCACCGTCACGACGGAGAAGCACCCCACCGAGACGGGGACCCCGCCGAACCGGTCGGAGAGGGCGCCGCCGACGGGGCGCATGAGGACCGCGAGCACGACGAACCCGGCGGTGCGGGCGGCGGCGTCGGAGGCGGTGAGGTCGTAGGCGTTGACGAGGAACGTGGGCAGGTAGACGGAGAACGCGACGAACCCGCCGAACCCGACGGCGTACAGCCAGGAGAGCTGGAGGGTCGCGGGGAGGCGGAACGTCGCCCAGGTGCGGGCCCAGAACCCGCCCGCGGGGGCGGTCGCGCGGCCGGGCGGGACGCGCAGCAGGAGCCACGACACGACGGCGAACACGGCGAGGACGGCGGCGACGAGGAGGAACGGCGCGGCGTCGCCCCACGCGTCGCGGATGCGCACGGTGGTGAACGCGGAGATCGCGGTGCCGCCCATGCCCATGCCGAAGATCCCGACGGCGGTGCCGCGGCGCGCGGGCGGGTACCAGGCGTTGACGAACGGGACGCCGACGGCGAAGGCCGTCCCGCCGAGGCCGAGGAAGAAGCCGCCGACCAGCAGCGCGACGAAGCTGTCCGCGACGAGCCCGACGAAGAGGACCGGAAGGATGGTCAGCGCGCTGACCAGGGGGAACATGATGCGCGCGCCGTAGCGGTCGGTGAGCGCCCCCACGGGGATGCGCCCGAGCGAGCCGACGACGACCGGCACGGCGACGAGGACGGACACCTGGACGTCGGTGAGGTCGTAGAGCTGCCCGTACGCCGCGCCCAGCGGGCTGATGAGCGCCCACGCCCAGAAGTTCACGGCGAACCCGATCGTCGCCAGGACGAGCATGAGGGTCGGGGAGGGGGACGGGGACGTCGTCGTCGGGGCGGGGCCGGCGGCCCCGCTCGCGTCCTGCTGCGCCATGGCGACTCCTGGTGGGAGGTGCCCGCCGGCGGGCACGGGGAGGTCGTTGCGTCGAGCGACTCCACGCTAACGACGCTCGTCGCGCCCCGCGCGGCGAACCACCCGTACCGTGGGGGCGTGCTCGACTGGCTCTTCGGGGGCGTGGCCCTGCTCAACGTGTACGCGCTCGCCCTCGTGGTGCTGCGCGCCCCGCTCTACCGCACGCGCCTGTACCGGCCGATGCTGCTCAACATCGGGCTGTCGATCGCGCCCGTCATCGTCCTCGGGTTCGTCGTGGTCCTCGACGCCGTGCTCATCGCGGGCGGCGCCCCGCCGTGGGTGGTCCTCACGGTCGCGGCGGCCGGGTTCCTCGTCTGGCTGCTGCTCCTGCCCAACGCCGGGTACCTTGTCACGGAGCTCAACTACAGCCACCGGCGGGAGGGCGAGGACGTCCCGCTCTGGTACGACATCGTCGCCGTGCTCACGCTCGCGATGTCGGGCGTCATGAACACGGTCGTCAACGTCTTCCTCGCGCAGGCGCTGCTCGCTCTCGTGCTGTACCCGAACGACGACGACCCGTTCCGGCACCCGTCCTCGTGGATCGCGGTGCTCGTGGTGCTCGCGCTCGTGTCCGTGGGCATCTACCTGGGCCGGTACGTGCGCTTCAACAGCTGGGACCTGGCCCACCCGGTCGAGTTCGTGCGCAAGCTCGGCACGCACTTCCGGGCGCGGGGCGCGGTGCGCAACGCCCTCCTGTTCGTCGTGCTGCACACGCTGTTCTTCGCGTTCATGTACGCGATCGTGATGGGCCCCGTCACGACCCTCCTCGTCCGCGGGGCCTGACGGGGACGCCGCCCGCCCCGTAGGATGCGCGCCGTGACGTCGACCGCGCCGAAGGCCGCCCGCAGCATCCCGCTGCTCCGCGCGGTCGTCGGGACGTGGCCGCGCCGCATCGCCCTGGCGGTCGTGCTCGGCCTCGTGGCCGGGACGGCGGCGGCCGGCGGGTTCGCGCAGCACGTCGCCGCCGAGGCGGGGCCGGCTCACGTCGCCGCAGGCGAGCCCGTCCCGACGGGACCGTTCGACCTGACGGTGCGGTCGTGGTCCGTGACGGACACGGTGCAGGTATCCGCGCTCGAGGACTCCGGCGCGGACGCGTGGCTGGTCGTGGTCGTGGGCGCGCTCGACACCGACCGCGAGTCGCGGCGTCTGGACCGCACCGCCGTGACGCTCCCGGACGAGCTGCCCGGTGGCCTGACGCTCGCGGGCGACGCGGAGCCGGACCGCCCGGACCCGACGCTCCTCGTGCGCGACGCCTCGGTCTACCCCGTGCTGCAGCCGGGGCTGCCCGAGGACGTCGCCCTGCTGTGGCCCGTGACGGTCCCCGACGGCGGCGAGACGTCCGCCGCCCCCGACGAGCCGCTCACCGTCACCCTCCCGACGTTCCGCTACCGCGACATGACGGTCGGCGGGGGGCGCCGGTGGGCCGAGACGGGCACCGTGGTGCTCGTGGACGTCCCGCCCGGCGACGTCCCGCCGGAGATCGTGGACCCGCCCGAGGACGAGGAGGCGTGGTGACCGAGCCGACCGGGGCGACGACGTCCGAAGCGCCCGCCACGGCGTCCGCCTGCGACCCCGCAGCCGCCGGCGACCCCGCCGCGACCGCCGGTGAACCCGCCGCGACAGCGCGCCCGCGGCGTGCGGACGTCGTCGTGACCGTCGTCCTGCTCCTCCTGGCCGTGGGCGTCGGGGCCGCCGTGGCCCGCGTCGACACCTGGTGGCCCACGCTCACGGCGACGACGACGCGGGGCGACGTGGGCGAGGTCGTCACCGCCGGCCCGCTGCGCGTGCGCGTCGACGACGTGCGCACGGGCACGGTGCTCGAGGACGGGTTCGACACCCTGACGACCGACGGCGTCTGGGTCGCCGTCGACCTCGCGGTGTCCGGCACCACGAAGGAGGCCGGGATCGAGGCGCTCGAGCTGCGCGACGACGCGGGGCGCGACCACGAGGCGTCGCACCGCGCGAGCAACACGATGATGAGCACGTTCGTGGACCCGGACGTCCCCGAGGCCGGGACCGTGGTCGTCGAGGTGCCGGCGCGGGCGCTCGACGGGGACGTCGTGCTGCGGGTCCTCACGGAGCACGACGACGCGGACATCGACCGCCCGCAGGCGGTCGCCGAGATCGACCTCGGTCGCCTGGAGCTGCCCGCGGCCGACGTCGTCGTCGACGTGGTGCGGCCCGCGCTCGTCCCCGGGGGGTGGGACGGATGAGCGGGAGCGTGGGGTGGTGGCGCGCGAACCGGTGGTGGCTCGTCGTGCTCGCGGGGGCGCTCGCGGCGCTCGGCACGCTCACCTGGCGCTCCGACGCGGTGCAGGGGTGGTGGGCGTCGGCGCCGCACCGTGCCCACATGGCCGATGCCGAGGGCTGGGCACAGGTCGGCGACGTCCGGGCGCGCCTCGCCGGGCTCGAGGAGGTCGACTGGCTCGACGACGGGTACGGGGACCGCATCGAGGCTCCCGAGGGCTACACGCTCTGGGCCGCCGACGTGTCGTTGCGGTCGGACGCGCCCGACGCCCCGGCGAGCGAGGAGGAGACGTACTCGTCGTGCGAGGTCGTGCTGCTCGACGCCGCCGGGCGCGAGTTCACGGCCGGGGCGTCGGCGCTCCCGGGCATGCCGTTCCCCGAGGCGCCGGTCTGCACGGGCGCCGTCTCGAGCCGCAGCACGCAGTACTTCCTCACGCCCGACGACGCCCGGCCGGCCGAGGTGCGCCTGGTCGAGCCGGAGCTGCTCCCCGCCTACTGGTCGCTGCCCGCGTCGTGATCGGGTGCCCGGCCCTGCCGGGCCCGCTGACCTCGAAGGACCTTGCAGGAACGGGCGATCGGGTCGAGCATCCGAGCCCGTAGCTCGCCGACCTCGGGCTCGCCACGCTCGGCCTCGGCGAGGAACGCGTCTGTCATCGCGTCGGGGAGCCGCTCGGCGAGGTCAAGGACCCTGCCGGTCACGGCGTCGGGGTCGAGGCCCGCCTCCCGGGCGAAACGGCTCCATCGGTCGAGGTCGATCTGCACGAACTCGCGCCGACCGCCCACGGCCATCGCCGAGGTGCGCAGGCCGGCCTGCCCCGTGGAGTCGTACGGTGCACCGGAGGCGACGTCGTACAGCGGGGCCAGCCTGACGGCGCTCTCAGCGAGGAGGACCGAGTAGTTCTTGGCGTGCGCGTCGGGTGCCTGGATCAAGACGTTGAAGGCCAGCGCATCGACGAACGCGTCCAGGTTGGCCTGGCGGAAGCGGCGTGTGCTCTGGGTCCGCAGCAGATCGACGATCTGCACCGCCCGGGGACCCCCGTCGGACTCGTACTTGTCAGCGGGGTAGGTGCCCGTGGCCTGGCAGAGGTCCTCCTGGTGCAGGCGCCCGAGGGTCCCGGCGTCGTCACGTCGGCGGTCGTAGCGCTCGACGATCAGCGCCGTCTCGCCGTGGAACCGCTCGAAGCGCGAGAGGGCCGCCGGCAGGCCGGCGCGCCGCGCGGTCTGCAGACAGATGTGCTCGTTGAGCGCCCCGCGACGAGGGTGCCCCGGCGGGCCAGGACGTCCGCTACCTCGTCCTCGGCGCAGAACTGCACGGCACCGGCGCAGTCCAGCCCCATGTGGGCCAGGAGCGCGAACGGGTTGCGGGCAGACACGTCGAACTCGCGCGACATGGCCTCTCGGGCGGCCTGGCGCTCCGGCAGCAGCCCGTCGAGGAACGGATCGACGACCCGCTGGGCGAAGGGTCCGCCTGCGAGGGGCATCGTCAGGGAGATCGGCGTCGCCCCCGGGTCCGAGCGGTAGTTCAGCAGGTGTTGTCCGCCCCGGGTCTGCTCCAGGTCGGCGACGTGCCGCCCGTAGAGCAGCACGGCCAGGTGTCGGCTGCTCACAGGTCCTCCAGGAGGTCCGCGAGACCGCTCGTCGCGCGTGGCGTCGTGGTCACGGTGAGGTCGAGCCCGAGCGTGTCGAGCGTGTCGAGGACCTTCCCGAGCTCGGCACGCTCCGCGTGCCCGCTCTCGAGTGCGATCAGCCATCGGCGGCTGACCCCGGCGCGCTCGGCCAGCTGTTGCTGGGTCAGGCTGGCGCGCCTCCGGGCGCTGCGGATCGCTGCGCCGATCTGGGCGGGTGTGGTGAGCGGGATACCAGCCATCGTGTGATGGTACGTGCACATTGGGCTCAAGTGCAAGAACGGTGACATCGTGCAGATGTGCACGATCAATAACATGACGCGCGCGGCTGGGAGCGGGTGCCGAACGTCAGCCCGCTTGACGGCGTGATGGATTTTGATCATAGTTCATGATCAATACTCTCTGACGGAGGTGGACATGAGCTGGGTGTCGTGGATGCTGGGGAACCCGTTGCCGTTCCCGGTCGCCCTCGGGGTCGACGTCGCGCTGCTCGCCGCGGCCGTCGTCGCCGCGCTCCTGTGGTGGGACGGCCGACGTGCCGTCGTCCCGAGCTCGGCGGGGCGGCGCGCGGTGCGGCACTCCGCGGTGACGAGCGCCGGCTCGGGGCTGCTCGTCACCGCGGGGATCCTGCTGCCGCCCCTGTACCTCTACCTCGGGCTCGTCCCGCTCGGCGCCCGGGCGACCGCGGTGCTGCCGCTCGTCGCGCTCGTCGGCGCCCTCGCCGTCCACGCGGTAGGAGAGCTCACGTGGCCGCGCCCGACGCACCGCCAGCGCGAGGCGCGGCTCGTCGCGCGCTCGACGGCCGACATCGTCCCGACACTCACCCGTCGCCTCGCGTGGACCTGGGCCGGGGGCGTCACCGTCGCGAGCGTGGCGTTCGGCCTCCTGTCCGACGGCCCGCGCTCGATCTCCCGCGTCGTCGGCCGGTACGAGGCGTACACCGTCGCACCGTTCCCCGGGTGGCTGTGGACGGTGCCGCTCCTGGTCGGGACGGTCGTCGCCGTCGTGGCCTCGGAGACGGTGCTGCGCCTCGTCGCGTCGCGTCCGGCGGTCGAGGACGTGCACGAGGAGTGGGACATGTGGCTCCGTCGCCGGGTCGCCCGCCGCGTCGAGCGCGCCACCCAGCTCGTCCTGGGTCTGACGCTCGGCGGGCTCGTCGCGCTGGGCGGACTCTCGTTGCGGTGGCTGGGGCTGGGGAGCGGCGACGGGGTCAGGGTGGGTCCCGGGCTCAGCCCGGGCTACGTCCAGGCGGGTAGCGCCCTGGTCCTCGTGGCGCTGGCCGTCGTGGTCGTGGCGCTCGTGGTCCTGGTCTGGCCGGTGCGCGACCCGGCGCCGACGGCAGCGCCGGTGCGCGAGCCCGAGGGGGCGGTCGCGTGAGCCTCGCCGTCCGCATCGACCTGGACTCCCCGACGCCGCACTACGAGCAGCTCCGTGCCCAGCTCGCGGCCCTCGTCACGGCGGGCGACCTCGCCGACGGGCAGCGCCTGCCCACGGTGCGGGCTCTCGCCAACGACCTGGGGATCGCGCCGGGCACGGTCGCGCGGACGTACCGCGACCTGGAGGCTGCGGGGCTCGTCACGACCCGGCGCCGGGTCGGGACCCTCGTGACGGCGCCGGCCGCGACGCTGTCCCGCGCGGCCGTGACGGACGCGGCGGCGCGCTTCGTCCGCCTGGCCCGTGACCACGCGCTGACGGACACCGAGATCCGTGACGTCGTCGCGGCGGCCCTGCTCGTCGACGGACGGCCGGGCGACGACCGGTCCGGTGACGACCGGTCCGGTGACGACCGGTCCGCGACGGTCTCAGCCGGCTGACGCGCCGTCCGCCGTCGCGCCGGCTCGGTTGCTGACCTCCGCGCCGGCCTCGGCCTCGACCGCTGTGCCAGCCCCTGTGCCGACCGCTGCGCCGACCGCTGTCTGCGACCGGGCCACGCGCCGCGTGCGCAGCGCCGACGGCAGGCCGAGGCTCGCGAGCAGCGCGTCCGCGGCGGCCGCGAGCAGCACGGTGGTGAGCACCTGCACGACGACGGTCGCGACGATCTCGAGCGGGCCGACGAGCGCGCGCCAGGCGACGATCCCGGGCTGGCCGACGACGGCCTGGGCCGCCGTGTAGACGACCTGCTCGCCGAGCGTCAGGAGGGCGAACGCGACGCAGAAGAGCAGCACGGCGCTCCACCGGCTGCGCCACAGCATCCCGAGGGCGCCCACGAGGCCGCCGAACCGTCGGCCGGGGTCGAGCATGAGCTCCCACGCCCTGCGCGCGCCGCTCTCGCCGAGCGTCCGGTTGAACCGGTCGACGACGCGCGTCGCACGACCCGTCGGCTCGTCGCCGCCCTGCGTCGCGTGCGCCGGGTCGACGACGTCGATCGCCTCGACGCCGTAGACGATCGTGCCGAGGGTGAGCCAGGCGAGCGGCACGACGAGGCCGGTGACGACGCCCGCGAGGAGGAGGGACGTCGTCGGGCCCAGGGCGTCGACGAGCGGCTTGAGCACGTCGACGCGCGCGACGACGCCGTCCCACCACGTCGTCGTCTCGACGACGACCACGCGCGACGTCCACCACTCGCGCACGCGGCCGACGACGGCGGTGACGGTGAACGCGCCGACGACGATCCACACGACCTCGCAGTAGCCCGCCGCGATGCGCACCGCGGCGGAGCGTGTGCTGCGCTGCGTGTCGCCGCCCGCCGCGGAGATGCCGCGGTCGACGCGCCTGGCGAGGCGCTCGAGCAGCGTCCGGGCGAGCAGCGCGCCCGCGACGACGAGCACGACGGTGAGCCCGAACCCCTCGGGGATCGGGCTCGCCGTCTCGATCCCGGACCCGGCCGCGAACGCGTGGTCGAGCGCCGCGGAGTCGATGTAGGACTGCCAGTCGGACGACAGGCCGCCGTAGAACTCGTAGATGACGAGGTACGGGACGAGGACCGACGCGATCGAGCCGAGGAGCGCCCGGACCTCGAGGCGGTCGCGCGCGGTCCGCGGCTCGCGGCGCAGGACGTGCAGCATGACGACGATCCCGACGACCGTCGCGAGCGGCGAGAAGCACAGCACGAGCAGGCCGAGCACGCCCGACGACGGCGCGACGGCGAGCGCGGCACGCAGCGCGAGCTCGTGGACGACCTCGGCGAGGAGCGCGACCGCGACGAGCGCGGGCCAGTGTCGGGACAGCAGACGGCCGGCGTCGGCGAGGACGCGCGCGCCGGATCGCAGGACCGGGTCCGGGGGGACCGTCGTCGTGCTCGCGGGGGTCGCCGGTGAGGCCGTCACGCGCGCCAGGGTACCGGGGCGGGCGGGCCGGGCGCCGCCGGTCCTCGAGCGCCGCACCCGCGGGCGGCGGCGCTCACGGGGGCGGGGCGGAGGGGCGCGCTCCCAGGGCTCCCTGCACGATCGCGCGGGCGAGGCGGCGGGCCGTCTCGCGCTCGACGTCGCCCGGGGCGCTGACCAGGGAGAACAGCGCGCCCCCGTAGAGGGTGACGAGCGTGGGGACTGCGTCGGGCGGGACGTCGAGCCCGAGCGCGGCGTGCTCGTCGGCGGTGAACGCGGTCGCGACCGAGCCGAGCCGCGCCAGCGCCGCACCGAGCGCCGGGCGGCGGCGCGCCTCGAGCTGGAGCTCGAAGATCGCGAGGTACCGCTCGCGCGACGTCGTGACGGCGTCCTCGAGGGACGCGGCGAGGAGCTCGGTCAGCGGCTCCGGGGAGGCGGAGACGTCGAGCGTCCGGTCGATCCGCTGCATGGCCGCGAGGTGCAGCTCGACGACGCGCTCGGCCGCGGCGACGAGCAGCTCCTCCCGGGTGCGGACGTAGTTGGCCGCGGTGCCCGTCGGGAGCCCTGCGGCGCGCTCGACCGTGCGGTGGGTGACGCCGTGCACGCCGTCCGTGGCGAGGAGGGCGACGGCGGCGTCCGCGAGCGCGGTCCGCCGCTCGGGGTTGGTCCGCGGCATGGCTGCCAGTATGGCAACATCGGTACTACAACGACCGTAGTGGTATGCCCGGACGGGCGGACCATCCTCTGGACCCTGGGAGCGTCACCATGACCCGCACCGCGATCGTCGTCGGGGCCGGGATCGCCGGCCTGGCGTCCGCGATCTCGCTCGCCCGGACCGGCTGGGGCGTCACCGTCGTCGAGCGCTCGCCCGCGCTCGGCGAGGTCGGGGCGGGCTTCGCCATGTCCCGCAACGCGGTCGCGGCGTTCCGCGGCCTCGGGTTCGACGACGACGCCGTCGCCCGGCTCGGGTACGCGACGTGGGCGGGCGGGACGTGGGACCTCCACGGCGACCCGATCCTCACGCTGCCGGGCACCCCCGAGGTGCGCGCGTCCGTGGGGCTGATCGGTGTCCACCGGCGTCGGCTCCACGAGGCGCTGCACCGCCGGGCGGTCGACCTGGGCGTCGAGGTCGTCACGGGGACGCCGGTCACCTCGCTGGATCCCGGCGACCCCGACGGTGCGCCCGCCGTCGTCGCCGGTCGTGAGGCGGACCTCGTCGTCGGCGCGGACGGGATGCGCAGCGCGGTCCGCGCGGCGCTGTTCCCCGGGAGCGTGCCCGTGTACAGCGGCTACTCGAGCTGGCGCGCGATCACGCCCGGAGCCTGGGGCGCGGAGGCCCTCACGCAGTACTGGGGGGCGCACGCGGAGTTCGGCCTGCTGCGCACGACTGCCGACGAGACCGCGGACGAGACCTACTGGTACGGGTACGTCGCGATGCCCGAGCGGACGCTGCTCGACGACGAGCTGGGCGCGGCTCGCGAGCGGTTCGCCGGGTGGGCGCCGCCCGTGCAGGAGGTCCTCGCCGCGACGGCGCCGGACGCCGTCCTGCGCCACGACGTGCACCACCTGCCCGGCGGCCTCCCGCGCTACGCGGCGGGCCGCGTCGTCATGGTCGGCGACGCCGCGCACGGCACGCTCCCGACGATGGGGCAGGGTGCGGCGACGGCGCTGGAGGACGGGCTGTGCGTCGGCCTCCTGGTCGGAGCGCCCGTCGCGGCGGGCGGTCGGCTCGCCCCGGCGCTCGCGGGGTACGACGCCGCGCGCCGGCCCCGGTGCCGGGCGCTCGCCCGGGCGTCGGTCGCGTCGGGGCGGTTCGGCTCGCACCTGGGCGGCGGCTGGCGGCAGACGGTCCGGAACAGGCTCATGCGCCTGACCTCGGCCTCCGCGATCGCGCGCGGCTCGCAGGCCGCGATGGGCTGGACCCCGCCCGAGCCAGCACTCCCGGTGCGCTGACGCCGGCGCCGGCGCCCGCCGTCGGATACGCCGAACCCGGGGTCCCTCCCCACGTCGTGACGATCGTGAGGAACGATCCCGGGTTCGAGCGGTGGGCCTACGACGCGCGCGACGCGAGGCGGGCGACGACGCGCTTGGCCTCCTTGCCCGCGAACCGGCGCGCGAGGACGCCGACGCCGGCGGCGACGGCCGCGAAGGTGACGGCGGAGACGATGCCGACCTCCTCGTCGTCGAGGTCCTTCGGGGCGTCGTGACCGGTGACCTTGGCCCAGATGAACGTGACCAGCTTCTGCGCGGCCCAGCCCGCGGCGAAGGTGAGGGCGACGGTCCCGACCTTCACGGCCAGGGTCTGCTCGGTCTCGGTCGTGTCGGCCACGAGGGTCCTCCGTGAGTCGGGGAGCGCCGGTCGGCGCGGGCGTGCTCCCACCGTAGTGCGAACCGTCGGTCCCCGCGCCGCCCGGCGCGCGCACGCACCCGCGGCCCGACGTCGCGAGACGCGAGAAGTGGCCCCCCGGACGCCACCCGGGAGGACCACTTCTCGCGTCTCGTCACCGCACTCGCGTCGTCACTCCTGGCTACTCCTGGCTCACCGCGTCGAGCACGGGCAGCCGGGCCGCGCGGGTCGCGGGCCAGACCGCCGCGACGACCCCGACGACGGCGGCGAGCGCGAGCATCGCGCCGAGCTGCGCCCACGGCACGGCGAGGGTCGTGAAGCCCTCGTCCGCGAGCACCGAGGGCAGCGCGGCGGCGAGGCCCGTCCCCACGACCAGCCCGACCGCCGTCCCGAACACGGCGACGAGCACGGACTCGACGACGATCGTCGTGGCGAGCTGGGCCCGGCCCAGCCCGACGGCGCGCAGGAGCCCGATCTCGCGCGTCCGCTCGACGACGGACAGGGCGAGCGTGTTGACGATCCCGAGCACGGCGACGAGCACGGAGAGTCCGAGCAGCGCGTAGACGATCGCGAGGATCGACTCGACCTGGGACGCGACCTCCCCGGCGAACTCGTCGGCGTCGAGCACGCTCGCCACGACGTACGGCGCGACGGCGTCGGTCACCGCGCTCCGCACGGCCGCGAGGTCGGCGCCCGGCTCGACGTCGAGGAACAGCATCTCGGGGGTCGTCGCGCCCACCGCGGACGCCACGTCCGGCGGCAGGAGCATGTCGACGGAGAACGCGTGCGAGTCGATCACCGCCCCGATGCGGACGTCGTGCGCCGGGAGGTCGGGCCGGGTGGGGTCGGCGATCGTCACGACGTCGCCGAGCGCCCAGCCGTGCTCGTCGAGCGCGTCCTCCATGACGGCGGCCTCCCCGCGCGCGTACGCGCCGAGGTCGCCCTCGACCGCCGTCGTGCGGACCGAGCGGCCGAAGCCCTCGGCGGGGAAGCCGACGACGACCTGCGGCTCGTCGTCGACGACGACCTGCCCGTACGTCGTGAGGTCGACGGACGCGACGCCGGGCACCGCGCGGACGTCGGCCGCGACGCCCTCGGGCAGGTACGGGGTCGCGGACCGGACGACGAGGTCGGCGGCCGTCTCCTCGTCGACGATGCCGGTCACGGACTCGCGTGCCGAGAGCGCCAGGACGGACGTCGTCGACACGAGCGCCATCCCCACGACGAGCGCCCCCGCGGTGGCGGCCGTGCGGCGCGGCTGGCGCGTCACGTTGCCGCGCGCGAGCCCGCCGAGCGGCCGGACCAGCGCGACGAACGGCGCGGCGAGGACCCCGAGCACGGGGCCGACCGCGAGCGGGGAGAGCAGCAGCACGCCCGCGATCACCCCGACCGCGCCGAGCCCGAGGAGCGGCGCCCCGCCGCTCCCCACCGCCGCGGCACCCACCACGAGACCGGTGCCGGCGAGCAGGGTCAGCGCCCCCGCGACCACCCGGGCGACGCCGGGGCCGGCGGGACGCACGACGTCGGCCCGCATCGCCTCCACGGGCCGGACGAGCGCCGCGTGCCGCGCGGGCAGGGCCGCCGCCACGACGGACACCACGACCCCGACGACGAGCGGGACCACGATCCCGGCGGTCGTCACGGGCAGCGACCCGGCGAGCTCCATGCCCACCGCGCCGAGCCCGCCCCGCGCGAGCTCGGCGAGCCCGAACCCGGCCGCGACGCCCAGCACCGCGCCGACGACCCCGACGACGGCGGCCTGCCCCAGCACCGAGGCGAACACCTGCGCGGGCGACACCCCGACGGCGCGCAGGAGCGCGAGCTCCCGCGTGCGGCGGCGCACGTGCATCGCGAACGTGTTGGTGATGATGAACGTGCCGACGAACAGCGCGAGCGCGGCGAACACGAGCAGGAACGTCGAGACGAAGCCGAGCTGGTCGGCGATGGCGCTGCTCGTCTCGTCGCGCAGGTCAGCACCCGTCACGCCCTCGGCGCCGTCGGGCAGCGACGTCGCGACGGCGTCGCGCAGCGCCTCGGGCGAGACGCCGTCGGCGGCGTGCAGGGCGATCGAGGGCACCATGCCGTCCGGCGCGTACGTCGCGGCCGCGGTCGCCGCGTCGAGCAGGACGATCGTCGCGCCCGCCATGGGCGCGGACAGCGAGAGCTCGCCGACCACGCGCACGGGCCGCACCGCGTCGCCGAGCACGACGTCGGTCGTGTCGCCCACGGCGAGCCCGGACGCGTCGAGCGTCGCGGACTCGAGCGCGACCTCGCCGCCGTTCTCCGGCGCCCGGCCGTCGACGACGCGCGGCCCGGGGTCGCGCGGGTCGTACCCGACCGCCATGCTCGGCGCCTGCGTGCTGAGCACCGCTGTGCCGTCGGCGCCCACGAGGACGGCGGGGCCGCTCACCTCCGCGAGCGCGAGGTCGACGTCGTCGCGCGCGTCGAGCGTGCCGGCCAGGTCGGCCGGGACGAGGCTCCGTGCGCCACCGAGCTGCGCGGACGACGACTCGAGCGCGGACCCGGCGCTGGCCGCGCCGCGCACGTACGCGTCGGCCTGGATCGACGACGCGACGATGCCGTCGAACGTCGAGGCGAGCATCGCGCGCAGCGCGAACGTGCCGGTGACGAACGCGACGCCGATCGTCACCGCGAGCACGGACAGCACGAGCTGCGCGCCGTGCGCGCGCACGCCGCGCAGCGCGATCCGGCCCATCATCGGACGGCCGCCGGTTCGTGGGTGACCGGTGCGGCGTGCGCGCCCGTCGACGCCGCCGGCGTGAGGGCGCCGAGCGTGTCGAGGACGGCCTGCGGCGTGGGGTCGCGCAGCTCGGTCACGAGGCGCCCGTCCGCGAGGAACAGCACGCGGTGCGCGTACGACGCCGCCGTCGGGTCGTGCGTGACCATGGCGACGGACTGGCCGAGGTCGTCCACCGAGGCGCGCAGGAAGCCGAGCACCTCCGCGGCGGCGCGCGAGTCGAGGTTGCCGGTCGGCTCGTCCGCGAACACGACCGCCGGCCGGGACACGAGCGCCCGCGCGCACGCGACGCGCTGCTGCTGGCCGCCCGAGAGCTCCGCCGGGCGGTGCCCGAGCCGCGGGCGCAGGCCGACGGCGTCGACGACGCGGTCGAACCACGCCCGGTCCACGGGCCGGCGCGCGACGGCGAGCGGGAGCACGATGTTCTCCTCCGCCGTGAGCGTCGGCACGAGGTTGAACGACTGGAAGACGAACCCGATGCGCGTGCGTCGCAGCCGCGTCAGCCGTCGCTCGCTCATCGCCGAGACCGTCTCGCCGTCCACGACGACGGTGCCCGCCGTGGGGGAGTCCAGCCCGGCGAGGCAATGCATGAGGGTCGACTTGCCCGACCCGGACGGGCCCATGATCGCGGTCAGGCGTCCCCGTTCGAGGTCGACGTCGACGCCGTCCAGGGCGCGGACCGTCGCCTCGCCGCGCCCGTAGGTCTTCACGAGCCCCCGCGCGGTGGCGATCACGGGCCGCTCCGGCGTCGTCCCGGCGGCTCCCGCGGCGTTCTCGGCGTTCTCGGTGGACGTCGCGACGGTCGTCGTCGCACCCGTCGTCCCAGGTCTGCTGCTCATCGGTCCTTCCCCTCCTGCGTCGTCGGCCGGGGGCCCCGGTCCGGTCGTCTCGACCCTCCCGCGGGGGTGCGCCCCCGGGCATCGGGGACCGGCCCGGACCCCTCCCTGGTCGGTGCGGCGCCGCTCTCAGGGTTCTCTCAGGGGGATTCCCCAGGGGCGGCCCGGTGTAGGCTCGACGTGAACGACAGGGGAGCTCCTGGAGGAGCTGAGAGTGCGGACCACCGCAGACCCTCGAACCTGATCCGGTTAGCACCGGTGGAGGAAGTCGGGAATCTCGATCACCTGCTCGTGCGGTCTCCCGCGCTCGCCGGAGCACGGGTCGCACGGGTCGGTGGACCCCTCCTGAACGTCCTGGGAGGACACATGCAGCGCACGACCGCCCGCACCCGCCGGAGCACCCTCGTCACGGGCGCGGGCACGACCCTCGCCCTCCTCGCGCTCGCCGCGTGCGGCAGCGGCGACGACGCGACGTCAGGCTCGGGAGGCGACGACGCGTCGTCGGGGTCCGGGGGCACGGTCACCCTGGTCACCCACGACTCCTTCGCCGTGAGCGACGAGGTGCTCGCCGCGTTCGAGGAGGAGAGCGGGCTCACCGTCGAGCAGGTCGCGCCGGGCGACGGCGGCGCGCTCGTCAACCAGCTGATCCTCACCAAGGACTCGCCGCTGGGCGACGTCGTGTTCGGGATCGACAACACGTTCGCCTCGCGCGCGATCGACGAGGGCGTGCTCGCGCCCTACACGCCGGACGGCCTGTCCGACTCCGCGGCGCAGTACGCGGTGGGGGACGGGGGAGAGCTGACGCCCGTCGACCTCGGCGACGTCTGCGTCAACGTCGACCACACCTGGTTTGCCGACGCGGGCATCCCCGAGCCGGTGTCGCTCGAGGACCTCGCGAAGCCGGAGTACGAGGACCTCCTCGTCGTGACCAACCCGGCGACGTCGTCGCCCGGCCTCGCGTTCCTCCTCGCGACCGTCGGCGCGTTCGGCGAGGACGGCTGGGAGGACTACTGGGCCGACCTGCGCGCCAACGGCGTCAAGGTCGTCGACGGCTGGTCCGACGCGTACTACGTCGACTTCTCCGGCTCCGAGGGCGCCGGGCCGCGCCCGCTCGTGCTGTCGTACTCGACGTCGCCCGCGTTCACGCTCACCGAGGACGGCTCCGCGTCGACCACGGGTGCGCTGCTCGACACGTGCTTCCGCCAGGTCGAGTACGCGGGCGTGCTCGCGAACGCGAAGAACCCCGAGGGCGCGCAGCAGCTCGTGGACTTCCTCGTGAGCGAGGCGTTCCAGGCCGACGTGCCCGGCCAGATGTACATGTACCCCGCCGACGACTCCGTCGCGCTCCCCGACGGCTGGGCCGAGTTCGCCCCGCTCGCCGACGAGCCCTTCGAGGTCGCCCCCGCCGACATCTCGGCGCACCGCGACGAGTGGATCAAGGCATGGACGGCCACGGTCGTCGACTGACCCGCGTCTCCGGTCCGCCGGCGGGCATGACCACACCTCTACCTCGCGAGGTAGAGCCCAGGTCTGCCGAGGTAGAGCCCTGGTCTGCCGAGGTAGAGCCCAGGTCTGCCGAGGTAGAGCCGTGGTTGCGTGAGGTAGAGCCGTGGTGAGGGGCCGCGCGGTCCGGCGGGGCGGCGTCGGGCGCGGGGTGCTGTGGGGGATCGCGGCGGCGGTGCCGCTGGTGTTCCTCGGGGTGTTCTTCGCGTGGCCGGTCGTCACGCTCGTGGCGCGCGGGTTCGTCGGGGACGACGGCGGGCTCGACCTGTCGGGGTTCGCGGAGGTCTTCTCCCAGCCCCGGACGTGGCGGATCCTCGGGCTGACGTTGTGGCAGGCCGTGCTCGGCACGGCGTTCTCGGTGCTGCTCGGCGTGCCCGGGGCGTACGTGCTGTACCGGTGCCGGTTCCCCGGGCGACGGGTCTTGCGCGCGCTCGTCACGGTGCCGTTCGTGCTGCCGACCGTCGTCGTGGGCGTCGCGTTCCGGTCGCTGCTCGTGCAGGGCGGCCCGCTCGGGTTCCTGCGGCTCGACGAGACGTTCGCGGCGATCGTCGTCGCGCTCGTGTTCTTCAACTACTCGGTCGTCGTGCGCACGGTCGGCGGGCTGTGGGAGCACCTCGACCCGCGCGCCGAGCAGGCCGCCCGGGCGCTCGGCGCGACGCCGTGGCGCGCGTTCCGCACCGTGACCCTCCCGGCGCTGACTCCCGCGATCGCGAGCGCCGCGTCGATCGTCTTCCTCTTCTGCGCGACGGCGTTCGGCGTCGTGCTCGTCCTCGGCGGCATCCGCTACGGGACCATCGAGACGGAGATCTGGATCCAGACCACCCAGTTCCTCGACCTGCGCACCGCGGCGGTGCTCTCGGTCGTGCAGCTCGTGGTCGTCGCGGCGGCGCTCACCGTCGCGAACCGCACGCGGGCGCGGCGCGAGCGAGCCCTGAACCTGTCGTCCTCGGCGTCGTCCGCGCACCCGCTGCGGCTGTGGCGCGACGGCCGCCCGACCGGCGACCTCGCGCCCGCGGCGCTCACCGCGGCCGTGGTCGTCGTGCTCGTCGGACTGCCGCTCGGCACGCTCGTCGTGCGCTCGTTCCGCGTCCCGGGCGGCGGCTGGGGGCTCGACAACTACGCGAACCTCGGCACGACGGGCGGGCGCAACGCGCTGTCCGTCACCGTGTGGGAGGCGGCGGGCAACTCGCTGCGCACCGCCGCGCTCGCGACCGTGCTCGCCGTCGTGATCGGCGGTCTCGTCGCGCTCGTCGTGTCGCGGCGCCCGCGCTCGCGCGGGGGCCGTCGCGCGATCTCCGTGCTGGACTCGGTGTTCATGCTCCCGCTGGGGGTGTCCGCGGTGACCGTCGGCTTCGGGTTCCTCCTCACGCTCGACCGGCCGCTCGGCCTCGACGTCGACCTGCGCACGTCGGGCCTTCTCGTGCCGATCGCACAGGCGGTGGTCGCGATCCCGCTCGTCGTGCGGACGGTCCTGCCGACGATGCGCGCGATCGACCCGCGTCTGCGCGAGGCCGCCGCGACGCTCGGCGCCGCCCCCGGCCGCGTCTTCCGCACGGTCGACGGGCCGATCGCCGCACGGTCGCTCGGCCTCGCGGTCGGGTTCGCGTTCGCCGTCTCGCTCGGGGAGTTCGGCGCGACGTCGTTCCTCGCCCGCCCGGAAAGCGCCACGCTGCCCGTCGTGATCTTCCGGCTCATCGGGCGTCCCGGGGCCGAGAACTACGGCATGGCGCTCGCGGCGAGCGTCGTGCTCGCGCTGCTCACCGCGACCGTGATGCTCCTCGCCGAGCGGTTGCGCGGCGACCGACCCGGAGGAGAGTTCTGATGGTGCAGACCGACCCCGCCCCGTCGCGCACGGGTGCGCCGGAGCCGTCGCGACCCGACGCTGTGCCCGACCCCGACCCCGACCCCGTGCCCGGGGAGGGCGCCGGGCTCGCGGTGCGCGACGTCGTCGTGCGCTACGGCGGGCACGGCACCGGGGGAGCGCGCACGGACCCCGGCACGACGGCGGTCGCGGGCGTCACGCTCGACGTCCCGCCCGGCGAGGTGCTCGCCCTGCTCGGGCCGAGCGGGTGCGGCAAGTCGAGCCTGCTGCGCGCGGTCGCGGGGCTCGAGCCCGTCGCCTCGGGCGTGGTCGCGTGGGACGGGCGCGACCTCGCGGGCGTCCCCGTGCACCGGCGCGGGTTCGGGCTCATGTTCCAGGAGGGCCAGCTCTTCCCGCACCGCGACGTCGCGGGCAACGTCGCCTACGGGATCGCGGGGCTGCCCCGCGCCGCGCGGGACGCGCGCGTGACCGAGCTGCTCGACGTCGTCGGGCTGGCCGGGTACGGGCGGCGCGCCGTCGCGACGCTCAGCGGGGGAGAGCGACAGCGGGTCGCGCTCGCGCGGTCGCTCGCGCCGCGGCCGCGGCTCCTGCTGCTCGACGAGCCGCTGTCCGCGCTCGACCGCGGGCTGCGCGAGCGCCTCGCGCTCGACCTGCGCGAGGCGCTGCGGGCGACCGGCACGACGGCCGTCTTCGTCACCCACGACCACGACGAGGCGTTCACCGTCGCCGACCGCGTCGCCGTCATGGACGCCGGCCGGCTCCTCCAGGTCGCGTCGCCCGAGGACCTGTGGCGCGCCCCCGCCTCGCGCCGCGTCGCAGAGTTCCTCGGCTACCAGGCGTTCGTCCCCGCCGAGCTGTCAGCAGCAGGTCGCTCCCTGGACCGACGAGGCGCTGACAACTCTGCGTACGACGGCTCGGACGAGCTGCTCGCTATCGGGCCGCGCGGGCTGCGCGTGGTCGGTACGTCCGGTGCGTCCGACGCCCAGGGCGGCTCGGCGTCGTCGGGCGCCGGCACCTGGGTCGCGACGGTCGTGGGCAGCGTGTTCCGGCGGGGCGCGGCCGAGATCACGGTCGATGTCGTCCTCCCCGGCGCCGACCCCGGCTCACCCGCCCGCCTCGTGGCGCTCGCCGGCACCGGCGGATCGGGCGGCGCCGACGAGGGGCCCGAACCCGGTGCCCGGGTGCACGTCGCGCCCGACCCGGCGGGGTGCGCCGTCGTCCGGGGCTGACGCCCTCACGGACGGCGCTCGCGGCCGTGCGACGGGCGAGAGAGCCGCAGCCGACCTAGCGTCGAAGCATGAGCGACGACGTGACGGCGGGGACGCATCCCCCGGAGAAGACCGGCGGCAAGGCCGCGAAGATCCTCTACCGCCCCGTGGGGCTCGCCAGCTCGATCGTGGGCGGGCTCGTCGCGGGGCAGGTGTTCAAGCAGGTCTACAAGCGCGTCACCCCGGGCCACCGGACCGACGCGCCCAAGCCGCTCGAGTCCGAGTACCGGCTCCGCGAGATCCTCGTCGCGGCGCTGATCCAGGGCGCGATCTTCGCGGCGGTGAAGGCGCTCATCGACCGCGGCGGCGCCCGGGCGTTCGAGCGCTGGACGGGGGAGTGGCCCGGCGACTGACCTCACCCCTCTGGGCGAACACGACAAGAGGGTCGTTGTCGGAGCCAGAACGACCTCCACGTCGTGCTCGACGGCGGGCCAGGACGTGGTCGGACACGGAGGCGGGGAGGTCTGCCGTCAGGTCAGGTCGGCGGCGTGGACGAGCAGCGCGACCTGCGTCCGGTTCTCCAGGCCGAGCTTGAGCAGCACGTTCGACACGTGGGCCTTGACCGTCGGGACGCTGAGGAACAGTGCCGCCGCGATCTCGGCGTTCGCCGCGCCGCGGCCCAGCTCGACGGCGACGTCCCGCTCCCGGCCGGTGAGGGCGTCGAGCGCCGCCCGGGCGCGGTCGCGCTCGCCGCCCGCGTCGGCGACCGACGTCATGAGCCGCCGCGCGATCTCCGGCGACAGGACCGGCTCGCCCACGGCTGCCGCGCGCACCGCTGCGACGATCCGCTCCGGCGGCATGTCCTTGAGCAGGTAGCCCGACGCCCCGGCGTGCAGGGCACCGACGACCTCCTCGTCGCTGTCGAACGTCGTGAGCACGACGACGGCGGGCGCGCCCGCCCGCGACCGCACCCGCCGCGTGGCCTCGATCCCGTCGACCCGGGGCATCCGCAGGTCCATGAGCACGACGTCGGTCGGGTGGGCGTCGAGCACCGCCGTGACGTCGGCCCCGTCCGCGGCCTCGCCGACGACCTCGATGCCGTGGGCGCCATCGAGCATGAGGCGCAGCCCGGCGCGGACGAGCGCGTCGTCGTCGACGATCACGAGCCGGGTCCGTGCCGCGTCCCCCGGGCCGCTCCCGCCGTCGTGCCCGCGGTCCGGCCCGTCGTCCCGGGAGTCGCCCGCGCGTGCGTCGGCCCCGTGCCCACCCTGCCTGTTCACGCGTCCCACGGTAGCCGGACGTCGAGGACGAACCCGTCGTCCCGCGCCCCGGCGTCGAGGGTCCCGCCGAGCAGGTCCACGCGCTCGCGCAGCCCGACGAGCCCGGTGCCGGTCCCGTCCCCGGACGCGCCGGCGGCCCCGCCCGCGGCGCCCTCGACGGGAGCGCCGACCGCGACGAGGCGCGGGCCGCCGTCGGACACCGTGACGCGCACCTCGCCCGCCCGGGCCGTGACCCGCAGGACGACAGGGCTGCCCGGCGCGTGCCGGCGGGCGTTCGTCAGCCCCTCCTGCGCGACGCGGTAGGCCGCGACCTCGACGGTCCGCGGCACGTCCACGGACCCCGATCGCTCGTACGTGACGTCACCGCCCGCCTCGCGCGCCTCGGCGACGAGCCGGTCGACGTCGTCGAGCGTGGGCTGAGGTGCCGGGGCGCCCCCGTCGACGTCCTCGGGGTCGGCGCGCAGCACCCGCACGACGTCGCGCAGGTCGCCGAGCGCGGAGCTCACCCCGGCCCGGACCAGTCCCGCGGCCCGGGCGAGCTGCGCCGGGTCGGCGTCGGGACGGTACTCGAGCGCCCCGGCCGTCGCGGCGAGGAGCGACAGCCGGTGGGCGAGGGTGTCGTGCATCTCGCGGGCGATCCGCGTGCGCTCCGCGACCCGTGCCTCGGCGACGCGGCGCTCCTGCTCGCGCTCGGCGCGCCGGGCGCGGTCGCGCAACGACCACATGAGCTGGGCCCGCGCCTGCCAGTACATGCCCCAGCCGAGCAGGGCGGCGTGCACCGCGAGGTCGCACAGGAGCCACCAGCCGAGCGGCAGGGCCTGCGGCCGCCACAGCGCCTGCACGGCGTGGCCGAGGAACCCGGCGACCGCGACCGGGACCGCCGTGCGTGCCGGGTACCAGCGCGCGACCTGCAGGGTCGCGACCGTCGAGGCGGGGGTCGCGGCGCCGGAGTACGCGGCGAGCGACGCGAGCACCAGGGCGCCGAGCACGGGGGCGTTGCGCGGGGACCGCGACCACAGGAGCGGGAGGGCCGCGAGGGCCAGCACCGCGACGGCGACGTCGATCGCGGGCTGCGCGCCCGGCTCGTCCTGGCCGACGATCCCGGCCGTCGCGAGCACGGTGAGCGCCGCGACGGCGAGCCACGCGACGGCGAACGTCCACCAGGGGACGAGCGGACGGTTCCCGTCACGGCGGGCGGCGGCCGTCGCGAGGACGGGGCGTCGGGCGAGCGGTGGGCAGTCGGTCGGTGTGGTCATGCTCCGGACGTTAGGGGGCCGCGTCGCGGGCGACCACCGACCAAGGTCGGGGGTCGCGGTCCGGCGGGAGGGTGGGGGACCGACCGGGGTCGGGACGGCTCCCGCCCTCCGGCCGGTGCGGCCGACGTCGTGCGACCGCGAACGTGGGGGACGTCGGCACCCCGCCGGCCGCGGCCCCGGTCGCGAGAGCCACGCGGCACCGTCGCGTGACGAAGGAGGAGTGTCATGTCCACGACGCCGACCACCACGTACCGCACCTCGGACGTCCCTCGCCGCGGCGCGTCCGCCGCGTCGGCCCGGTCGACGGTCCCCGGGGCCGCACCGGCCCGGCGCCGCGTCCCCCGCTGGTCCGTCCCGCTCGTCGCCGCGGTCGTGGCCGCGGCGGTGCTGCTCGTCGGGACGGCGCTCGGCGTCGACCCGGAGGTGCGCACCGCGACCGGCACCCAGACCGTCGGGGTCGTGGCCGCGGCCGTCACGGCGCTCGTCGTCGGGTACGCCGCGTGGGGCGTGCGCGCCCTGCTCGGCCGGCTGTCCGCCCGTCGGCCCCGCCGGGGCGAGCTCGCCTGGCTCGTGACGTGCGCCGTCGTGCTGCTCGTCTCGCTCCTGGGCCCCCTCGGAGCGGTGACGCCGGAAGCGGTGGTGCTCCTCGCCGTCGAGCACCTCGCGGTCGGCCTGACCCTGGCGCTGGCCCTGCGCCGCTGACCCCACCCCCCCCGGCCACCCCGGACCCCGCCCTCCGGCCCCCGGCCCCGCCCCCAGGATCAGTCGAGCACGACGTTGCTGTCGTCATCCGCCGGATGACGACAGCAACGTCGTGCCCGACCGCGCGCGAGGTCGTGCTCGGCGGGACGATGAGTTCGTGCGGGTGCGCCGGTCTGCCCCGACGTCTCGTCCTCGACCGGAAGGCCACCCCATGACCGCGACCCTCGTGTCCACGCTGTTCCTCTCGCTCGACGGCGTCGCCGAGATCGACCCGGTGTGGCACTTCCCGTACTTCGACGACAACATGGCGGCCGCCGTCGACGAGGACTACCAGGACGTCGACGCGCTGCTCCTCGGGCGCGTGACCTACGACAGCTTCGCGGGCGCGTGGCCCGAGCGGGAGACCGCCGGGGGCGAGGACGCGTCGTTCGCGGCGCGGCTCGGCGACATGCGCAAGGTCGTCGCGACGCGGGGCGACCAGGACCTCGGGTGGCGGCACGTCGAGCGGCTCGACGGCGACCTCGTCGACGCCGTCCGTGCGCTCAAGGAGGAGCCGGGTCTGGGCAAGGTGCTCGTCGCCGGGTCGATCTCGGTGGTGCGCCAGCTCCTCGCCGCCGGGCTGCTCGACGAGCTGCGACTGCTCGTGCACCCCGTCGCGGCCCGCACGGGCGAGCGCCTCTTCGACGAGGGCGAGCCGTACTACGCGCTCACGCTCCTGCGGTCCGAGACGTTCCCGACGGGTGTCGTGCACCTCGTCTACGCGCCCGCCGAGCCGCCCGCGGAAGTCACCTACGACGACGTCGCGGACAAGGTGCCGTCCGGGGACGCGGGCTGATCCCCGGCCCCGGCCCCGGCCCCGGGCTCGACGCGCGTCGCCTCCGTCGTGACGACCGCCGTCGACCACCGGGAACGGGGACGAGGTGCAAGGTCGCGGGGTGTCACCACACGTCCCGGGTATGAGCCGGACGACGCGCGTCGCGATCCTGGTCCAGGTGCTGGCGGGGCTCCTCGTCGTGGGCGCGTGCGCGACGACGGGCTCGCAGCCGCCGGCCGACGTACCCACGCCGTCGGGAGCCCGGGGTGACGGCGACGCGGTCGCCCCGGCGGCGTTCGTCGACCGGGAGCCGCTCGACCCGTGCGGCGACGTGCGGCTCGACCAGGGGGAGAGCGTCCCGGACGACCTGTTCCGCTGCCTCGACGCCGCCGCCGCGACGGGTGCGGAGCTCGTGGTCGCCATGCCGACGACGGAGGGCGACCCGATCGTGAGCTACTACCGGGTGGGGCCGCGGATCGACGGCGTCGAGATCTTCGTCGACGCGACCCGGGACGCGTACGGGCCGCGGGAGTGGGCACACCTGCTCTGCCCGGACGCGACGTCGGCCGCGGCGCCGGGGACCTGCCAGGAGGCCTGAGCCCCACCCGACCACGACCCTGCGCGCCCGCGAGAACGACCTTGGTGTCGTTGTCCGACGGATAACGACACCAAGGTCGTTCTCGGCGCGGAAGGGTGGGTCAGTTGCGCAGGTCGAGGTAGCGGTCGATGAGGGCCGCCGTCGACGGGTCCTGGGCGGCGAGGGCGTCCTCGTCGCCCGCGACGGCGGGCGCGATCTCGAGCGCGAGCTTCTTGCCGAGCTCGACGCCCCACTGGTCGAAGCTGTCGATGCCCCACACGACGCCCTGCACGAACGTGATGTGCTCGTAGAGCGCGATGAGCTGGCCCAGGACCGACGGTGTGAGCGCGGGGGCGAGGATCGACGTCGTCGGGCGGTTGCCCGGGAACGTCCGCGCGGACACGAGCGCCTCCGCCGTCCCCTCGGCGCGGACCTCGTCCGCCGTCTTGCCGAACGCGAGCGCCTTGGTCTGGGCGAAGAAGTTCGCGAGGAACAGCCCGTGCACGTCGGCGCCGGGCTGGACGGCGCCGCCGTCGCCGACCTCGTCCGTCAGCGGGTGCGCCGGGTTCGCGACGGCGATGAAGTCCGCCGGGATGAGACGCGTGCCCTGGTGGATGAGCTGGTAGAACGCGTGCTGGCCGTTGGTGCCGGGCTCGCCCCAGAAGATCTCGCCGGTCTCCGTCGTCACGGGCGAGCCGTCCCAGCGCACGCGCTTGCCGTTGGACTCCATGGTGAGCTGCTGGAGGTAGGCCGGGAAGCGGTGCAGGTACTGCGCGTACGGGAGCACGGCGTGCGTGTGCGCGTCGAGGAAGTTCACGTACCAGACGTTGAGCAGGCCCATGAGGACCGGCACGTTGCGCTCGAACGGCGTGCGGCGCACGTGCTCGTCGATCGCGTGGAAGCCCGCGAGCAGCTCGGCGAACCGGTCCGGCCCGATCGCGATCGCGAGCGACGTGCCGATCGCGGAGTCGACCGAGTAGCGACCGCCGACCCAGTCCCAGAACCCGAACGCGTTCGCGGGGTCGATGCCGAACGCCGCGACCTTGTCGAGCGCGGTCGAGACCGCCACGAAGTGCTGCGCGACGGCGGCCTGCCGGGACTCGTCCGTGTCCTCGAGCGCGCCCACCGCCGCGAGCTCCGTCCACAGCCAGTCGCGCGCGAGGCGCGCGTTCGTCAGGGTCTCGAGCGTGCCGAACGTCTTCGACGCGACGATGAAGAGCGTCGTGCGCGGGTCGAGGCCCGCCGTCTTCTCCGCGACGTCCGTCGGGTCGATGTTCGAGACGAACCGGACCTCGATCTCCTCGTGCTTGTACGGCAGCAGCGCCTCGTACGCCATGACCGGCCCGAGGTCGGAGCCGCCGATGCCGATGTTCACGACCGTGCGCACGCGCTCGCCCGTGACGCCCGTCCACTCGCCCGAGCGGACCTTGTCCGCGAACGCGTAGACCTTGGCGAGCTCGCCGTGCACGTCCGCGTCGACGTCCTGCCCGTCGACGACGAGGTGCTCGTCGTCGCCCAGCGGCGTCGGCCGGCGCAGGGCCGTGTGCAGGACGGCGCGGTCCTCCGTGACGTTGATGTGCTCGCCCGTGAACATCGCCTCGAGGCGGTCGTCGAGGTGGACCTCCTCGGCGAGGCGCACGAGCAGCTCGAGCGTCTCGTCCGTGACGAGGTTCTTCGACAGGTCGACCGTGAGGTCGGCCGCCTGGTGCGTGAGGCGGCGGGCGCGGTCCGGGTCGGCCGCGAACCAGGTGCGCAGGTCCGGCTCCACGGTGTCGCGGTGCACGGTGAGCGCGGTCCAGGCCGGCGTGGTGGTGGGGTCGATCGGCGGCGGCACAGGCTGCGAGGTCATGACCACCAAACTACTGACCGACGTCGGCCCTCGCCCACCCCGACCGTCCCGCGGTCCATGGTCCGGTGGCCTCACGAACGGCCGCCGTCGGTCCCTGGACCCGGGCCCGGGCGGGCGTGGGTGGTCCGCGCGACGATGGTGGGCGTGCGCCGCGGGGCGCGCACCGCGCGGCGACGGCGCCGCCGGGCCACCGACGGACACCGGAGGAGGGGACCATGGCCGAGGTCGTGCTGTTCCACCACGTGCAGGGGCTGACCGAGGGCGTACGGACGATCGCCGAGACGCTGCGCGGGGCGGGGAACGTCGTGCACACGCCGGACCTGTTCGAGGGGCGCACGTTCGCGACCCTCGACGAGGGCATGGCGCACGTGCAGGAGCTCGGGTTCGGCACGGTCCTGGAGCGCGGGCGGGCGGTGGCGGACGGGTACGACCCCGGGGTCGTGTACGCCGGGATCTCGCTCGGCGTGCTGCCCGCGCAGATGCTCGCGCAGACGCGCGCGGGCGCGAAGGGCGCGCTGCTCCTGGAGGCGTGCGTGCCGGTGTCGGAGTTCGGCGAGGCGTGGCCCGACGCCGTGCCCGTGCAGGTGCACGGCATGGACGGCGACCCGTCGTTCGCGGGCGAGGGCGACCTCGACGCCGCGCGCGAGCTCGTGGGCTCCACGCCCGACGCCGAGCTGTTCGTCTATCCCGGCGACCGGCACCTGTTCACCGACCCGGGCCTGCCGTCGTACGAGCCGGAGGCCGCCGCGCTCGTCACCGAGCGGATGATCCGCTTCCTCGACGGCATCCGCTGACCGGCCGACGCGGCAGCCTCCGGGGTCAGGGGGTCGCGCTCGGCTCGCGGCCGGGCGGTCGGCCCGGCTCGGGTGCCGGTGGCGCGTCCAGCACGAGCTGCCACTCCGCGTCGACGCTCGCGGGCGCGAATCCGAGCGCGACGTTGATGGCGAGCATGTGCGCGTTCTCCTGCGCGTTCCACGTGTGCACGCGGCGCGAAGACGGGCGCGCGCGCGCGAGCTCGTCGAGCACGGCGACCTTCACGAGCATCCCGAGGCTGCGGCCGCGGTGCTCGCGCAGCACGAGCGTGTCCTCCTGGAACACGACCTCCGGGCGGTCGTGCGGGTACGCGACCATCGAGAACGCCGCGAGCGTGCCCGACGCCGCGTGCTCGGCGGCCGCGACGACGTAGCCCTGGCCGCGGTCGTGGATCTCCCGGGACGCCGACCGGACGCGCTCGGCGTCCCACGGGTCCTCGGCGAGGTCGAGGCCGCCGCTCGGCGCGTCGGTGCTCATGCGCGTCTCGAGCGTGGCGAACTGGTCGATCCACGCCTCGGGGACCTCGTCCGTCCACACGTGCACGCGGTAGCCGTCGACCCGCTCCGCCGCCGCGCGGCGCAGCGGGTCGAGCACGGCGGCCGCGACCGGGAGGTCGAGCACGGAGTGGCGCAGGACCTGCTCGAGCGTGAACCCGCGCCGCAGCGCGAAGACGGTCGCGTCGTCGTGCGCCGGGACCCGGCCGCTGCCCGTCGGCGCCTCGAGCGCGTCCGGGCCGGGCGGCGGCTCGGGCGCGAACGACGAGTCGGACATGACGACGCGCCGTCCCTCCGCGCGCGCGACCTCCACCGCCGCGTCCCACAGCGCAGCGCCGACGCCACGACGCCGGTGGTCGGGGTCCACCCCCACGTACACCACCGCCACGTGGGTGTTGCCCTGCTGCGGGAGGGCGACCATCGACCGCCCGACGACGTCCTCGGGTCGCGGCGTCGTGCCGTGAGGGGCGTCGTCGAGCACCGCGACCCAGCGCAGCACGCGCCGGTAGCCCGTGCTCGCCATGGTGCCGGCCGCCGTCGCCGCGTCCAGGGCCAGGTCGGTGTGGGCGTAGATCGCGCGGTCGATCGCGTCGCCCACACGGACCGTGCCGTGCACGCCCCAGGCCTCCGGTGCGTCGAGGCTCGCCGGGACGGGGACGGGCTCGATGCGCACGCGCGTGCCGCGTGCCGCGGTGGGGTCGGTGGTCGGTCCTGCCTGCGGTGCGGTCACTCGGCGTCCCCCGGGGTCGTCCTGCGCTGCCACGCGGCCCACACCCCCGCCGGTCGGAACCCGAGGGCGACGTTGATCGCGAGCATGTGGTCGTTCTCCTGCGCGTTCCACGTGTGGACGCGTCGGGTCGCGGGGCGCTCGCGCGCGAGCGCGTCGAGGTTGGCCACCTTGACGAGCATCCCGAGCCGGCGCCCGCGGTGCTCCCGGAGCACGAGGGTGTCCTCCTGGAACGCGAAGTCGTCCCGGTCGTGCGGGTAGAGGAAGACGGTGAACGCGGCGAGCGTGCCGGTCGGCACGTGCTCCGCGGCGCTCACGAGGAAGCCGTTCCGCTTCTCGGCCTGCTCGCCGACCCACGTGCGCACGCGCCGCGCGTCCCACGGGTCCTCGCCGTACTCGACGCCCCCCGTCGGTGCGTCCGTGCTCATGCGGGTGAACAGCACGGCCACCAGGTCTAGCCACGCGTCGGGGACCGCGTCCGTCCAGGTGTGCACCCGGTAGTCCGGGCCGGCGTGCTCCCGTGCGGCGGCGCGGTGCGCGTCGAGGTCCGCCGAGGGCACCGGGAGGTCGAGCACCGAGTGGCGCTCGACCTGCTCCAGGACGTACCCGTGGGCGCGCAGGAAGCGCGGACCGGGGGCGTCGGCGGGGACGCGGCCGGCGCCGGTGGTGGCGGCCAGCGCGCCCGGGCCGGGTGGCGGCTCCTCGCCGTGCGAGGTGTTCGAGAGGAGCACGGTGCGCCCGGCGTCCACGGCGAGGCGCTCGGCGAGCGCGAGCAGCGCCGTCCCGATGCCGCGCCCCCGCTCGGCCGGACGGACGGCGACGAAGGCCTCGCTCAGGTGCTCGTTGCTCGTGGTGGGACGGAGGACGAACAGGTACGCCACGACGTCGGGGACCGCGGGCGGGACGCCGTCGGCGATCAGCGCGCTCGCGACCGCGGAGCGCACCACCACGACGCGGCGCTTGGCCGCGTACTCCTGGTGGTCCATCCCGGAGAGCACGTCGCGCGGCCGCAGCGCGAGGTCGTCGTAGCCGTGGACCTCCAGCTCGAGCTCGCGCCCGATGTCCGCCACGGCGTGGTACGCCCACGCGTCGGCGTCGTCGAGCGAGGCGGGGTGCGGGGCCTCGACGAGCGCGTACCCCGGCGGGAGGGGCACCTCGAGGGCGGTGCGGGCGGCGCTGCTCATGCCGTCCAGCGTGTCCCGCGCCGACGGACGGTGTCCACGCCTTTTGGCGTACCCGGGCGCGCGTGTCCCGCAGCGGTCGTCCCGGGCGGCGGGTCGCGAGGCGTCTCGGGTGACGACGGCCGGCACGACGACGGCCGGCACGACGACGGCCGGCACGACGACGGCCAGAACGACCGACGGCCGGCACCACGACGGCCGGCACCACGACGGCCGGCACGACGACGGTCCGGGCTCCTGCAGGAGCCCGGACCGGGTGCGCCGCCGGTCGCGGCGGTCGTCGGACGTCGTCGCGCGGTCTACTTGCGCGCCGAGCGGCCCGCGATCGCGCCCCAGATGAGCAGCACGAGCAGCGACCCGACGAAGGCCCAGAACCACGTGGTGAGCGAGAAGAACTCGTCGTTCGCGTCCGCGCCGAACAGCGCGCCGCCGATCCACCCGCCGAGGAGCGCTCCCAGCACCCCGACGATCAGCGTGACGATCCAGCCCCCGGCTGCCTTGCCCGGCAGGACGGCGCGTGCGATCGCGCCCATGATGAGGCCGATGAGGATCCACCCGATGAAGCTCATCCCTGTCTCCGTTCTCTGGGGGACGAAACGGTCATACGACGTAACTGCCCCGTATGCCTGACTTCACGGTGGCACGGGGTGAGGCGGTTCGCACGCCGGGCGGCGTCCGCGCGGTCGTTAGGCTCGGGGGATGGCGACGACCGAGGCGACGAGCGCGCGCGTCGACAGCTGGCTCTGGGCCGTGCGGGTGTTCAAGAGCCGCTCGCAGGCGACCGCGGCGGTCAAGGCCGGCCACGTGCGGGTCAACGGCGAGCGCGCGAAGCCGGCGACGAGCGTCAAGGTCGGCGACCGGGTCGTCGTCCGCGGCGGCCCGGCCGAGCGGATCCTCGTCGTGGAGAAGGTGCTGGTCAAGCGCGTCTCCGCGCCCCTGGCTGCACAGGCCGTGATCGACCAGAGCCCGCCCCCGCCCCCCAAGGAGCTCACCGTCCGCGTCGCCGTCCGCGAGCGCGGCGCCGGCCGCCCGACGAAGCGCGAGCGCCGCGACCTCGACCGCCTCCGCGGCCGGGGCTGACGCCGGCGCACCGAGCGCTGCACCAGAGCGCGACCGATGCACGCCTGGGTGCATCGCTCGCGCGGACGTGCAGCGTTCGGCTGCTCTCACCGCAGTCCACCGCGGCGGACGCGCGGCGGGCGCAGGCGGTCCGGCACCGCACGTTCGACGCGCGCGACGAGCTCGGCCCCGCGGCGGAGGTCGGGGCTCGTCACCCGGAGAACCCGCCAGCCCTCCTCCTCGATCGCCTCCTGACGGCGCTTCTCCTGGAACAGCACCCGCGCCGGGTCGCCGCCGGAGAGCTCGCCGTACTTGACCAGACCGTCGAACTCGACGAGCAGCCGCCACTCCTCCCAGCCCATGTCGGCCCGGAACACGCCGAGGCGCGTGGGCACGACGAGCTGCGTCCGGGGCGCCGGGAGTCCGTGGCGCAGCAGCTCGAACCGGGTGACGGACTCCCCGGGCGACTCCGCGCCCCCGTCGGCCGCGGCGACGACCGCCCGGGCTCGAACCACCCCTCGTCCGGACGTCTCGGTGAGCCGCCGGGTCAGGTCGTCGCGGTCCGCGCCGGCCCGGAGGGCGGCGTCCGCCACGACGAGGCCGTCGCGGGCGGGCAGCGTGCGCAGGCAGTCGAGCACGGTGCGGGCGAGGGAGGTGACGGGAACGCCGTGCCGAACGACGACCTCGTCGGCACCGAGCGTCGTCCGGTGCCGTGCCACGCCCGCGTCCTTGCGGCGTCCGGGCACGTGCCGTTGGACGACGTGCACCATGTCCGGTCTGCTCCACAGGGGCAGTCCCCAGACGAGCGCGGCGCTCGTGTGCGAGATGACCGTGCCGACCGCGAGCTGTCGTGCGACGGCCTCGATGCGCGCGAGCTCGACCCGGCGGCGCGCGGCAGGGTCGGGCGGCGTGGGGGAGCGGGGCCCGTCGACGAGGTAGGCACCACGGCGTAGTCGAAACGCGTCCCCTGCGCGCAGCGCGCCGCGGACGACCGCGCTGTCGATCTCGCTCGCGAGGACGACGCGACCGTGCCGAGGTTCGGGGGGATCAGGTGGCATCGCCACAGGATGACGCCCCGTCGCACGGGTGCAGGCCCCTGACGAGGACGCCTGTGGACGAGGGTGCCGAGGTCGGGGCCTGTGGACGGCCAGGGCCGAGGCGACTGACGCACGTGCGGCCGGGAGATGCACGCGGAGGTGCGTCTCCCGGCCGCGGGTGCAGCGCTCGGTGAGAGGTGTCAGGTCAGCAGGCGCCGAGGTCCTTCCAGACGCCCCACTGGCCGCTCTGGGCGGGGTTCTCGCCCGTCGTCCACCACTTGGCCTGGTAGTTGCGGCCCTCGTGCGAGACGTTCGCACCGCCGACGTAGACCGACCCGGCGGCCCACGCCGGTGCGGTGCACTCGCCGGGCTCGGGGTCCGTGGGCTCGGGGTCCGGGTCGCCCGGGTCCGTGCCGCCGGCGCCGATCTTGAGGTCGACGCAGTTGTAGAACGCGTTCACCGTGTTCGACACGTTCCAGCGCGCGAGGATCGTGTGGTTGCCCTCGGGCAGGCCGGTCAGCGTGTGGGAGATGTTGCTCGGGGGCTGTGCGCCGCCCTGGTTGAACGTCTTGAACAGCACGCCGTCGACGAAGTACTCCCACGTGCTCGTGTTGTGCGCCGCGGTGAGCTTCCACTGGAACGTCACCGACGTGCCGGTCTGCGTGCGCGGCCACGGCTTGCTCGTGTCGTCGAGGATGCTGAACCCGCTGCCGCCGGAACACTGCATCGAGCCCTTGGGCGCCTCGACGGACTGCGGCTCGTACTTGATGCCGCCGCAGTCGAAGGACGTCGTGCCCGTCGCGCAGTGGTCCTGCCGGCTCGGCGGGGACGTGATCCAGCCGTGCGCGCTCGCGCTGGGTGCGATGGCCACGGGGGCGATGATCGCGACCGCGCCGACGACGGCTGCCAGGAGTACCGCTCTCAGTCTTCGCATGAGTTGTCTCGCTCTCCATCCGGTGGTGCGTGGGTCCTGCGGCGCGCTTCGTCGCGGGCCGCTCTCGGATCGGGCACTCTCGACGCTACGAAATGTGCGGAGTGCGGACAATTGGGCAAAGCTCGTACGTGCTTCCGCGTACCCGGCGCGTCGTCCACGCCGAGCACGCACGACGGCGGGTGCCCTCGCCCGCAGGGACGAGGACACCCGCCGTCGCGGGGTTCAGCGGGTCAGCAGGCGCCGACCAGCTTCCACGGGCCCCACTGCTCGGCGCCCGGGACGTTGTTCTGCGTCCACCACTTCGCCTCGAAGATGTTCCCGTTGTGCGAGACCTTCGCCCCGCCGGTGTAGGTCGCGGTCGAGGACCACGCGGCGTCGGTGCAGGTGCCCGGCTCGCCGCCGCCCGGGTTCTCACCCTCGCCACCGCCGGGGTTCTCGCCGCCCGGGTTCTCGCCACCGGGGTTGGTGCCGTCCGCCGTGACCGTGAGGTCGACGCAGTTGTAGAACGCGTTCACCGTGTCGGCGACGCTCCAGCGCGCGAGGATCGTGTGGTCGCCCAGGGGCAGACCCTTCAGGGTGTGCGAGATGTCCTTGGGGGGCTGCACGCCGCCGCCGTCGAACGACGCGAAGAGCTGGCCGTCGACGAAGTACTCCCACACGCTCGTGGCGTGGTTCGCGGTGAGCTTCCACTGGAAGGTCACGTCGGAGCCGGTGGTCGTGCGGGGCCAGGGCTTCGACTCGTCGTCGAGGATCGTGTAGCCGCTGCCGCCGGAGCACTTCATCGAGCCCTTGACGGCCTCGACGGACTGCGGCTCGTACTTGAGCCCGCCGCAGTCGAAGGACGTGGCGCCGGTGGCGCACTGGTCCTGCCGGCTCGGGGGGGACGTGATCCAGCCGTGCGCCGAGGCGCTGGGGGCGATCGCGATCGGGGCGATGATCGCGGTCGCGCCCACGACGGCGGCGAGGAGCGCCGCGCGAAGTCGCTTCATGGGGGACTCGCTTCCTGTGTCGGGGAGGGCCGACACCGTGCGGAGCCCGCACCGTCGGCCGTGACGGGGTGGACCGTAGGCAGCCCGGAGGCGTCCGCTCAAACGACTACGCACGGCCGGCGGCGGGTACGGGAAGTCCCTTACCAGGCGGTCCGGTTCGCCGGGATCGTGCGCCTGCGCGGCCGTGCGCGCGCGGCCGTCGAGCCCGTGCCAGGCCCCTCCGCGGGTGAAAAACATGTGGGGACCACGTAGCCCGGCCGTCTCGACGAGGGTGGGTCCTCGGCGTCGGGAGATCGCGGGAGTTGGTCCTCCGCTCGGAGATGCACGTGCGGCCGGGAGATGCACGCGGAGGTGCGTCTCCCGGCCGCGGGTGCAGCGCTCGGTGAAGGGGTCAGGTCAGCAGGCGCCGAGGTCCTTCCAGACGCCCCACTGGCCGCTCTGGGCGGGGTTCTCGCCCGTCGTCCACCACTTCGCCTGGTAGGTGCGGCCCTCGTGCGAGACGTTCGCACCGCCGAGGTACACCGACCCGGCCGCCCACGCCGGTGCGGTGCACTCGCCGGGCTCGGGGTCCGTGGGCTCCGGGTCGGTCGGCTCGGGGTCCGGGTCGCCCCCGCCGGTGCCGTTGACGTTCACGTCGACGCAGTTGTAGAACGCGTTGTTCGTGTCGGCCACGTTCCACCGCGCGAGGATCGTGTGGTTGCCCGACGGCAGCCCGGTGAGCGTGTGCGAGACGTCGTACGCCGGGCGCTTGCCGCCGTCGTTGAACGTCTTGAAGAGCACGCCGTCGACGAAGTACTCCCACGTGCTCGTGGCGTGCGCGACCTCGAGCTCCCACTGGAACGTCACCGTGCTGCCCACGGTCGTCCGCTTCCAGGGCTTGCTGCTGTCGTCGAGGATGGCGAACCGGCTGCCGCCGGAGCACTGCATCGAGCCCTTGATGGCCTCGACGCTCTGCGGCTCGTACTTGATCTCGCCGCAGTCGAACGAGAGGGTGCCGCTGCTGGCGCACTGCTCCTGGCGGCTCGCGGGCGACGTGATCCAGCCGTGCGCCGAGGCGCTCGGGGCGACCACGATCGGTGCGACGATCGCGGCCGCGCCCACGACGGCGGCGACGAGGGTCGCGCGGAGTCGTCTCATGAGGGTCTCGCTTCCTTGGTCGGGATGCCGACGACGGCGCGAAGCCCGGTTCGTCGGCCTTGACCCGACGGACGCTAGGCACGCCCGCTTCCCCGGGCAACGGTTCCGCGGAGGATTACGGGGGTAGGGGTTCGCCCCTAAGCACACCGCCGGGTTGCACGACGGCGCAGGTCAGGGCGCACCTGGCGGGTCGAGGAGCGCACGCGGGAGAGGGGCGGCGGGGCCCGAGGTGTGCGGGGACCCCGTACCGGGACCGGCCCGGTCCGGGGTCACCGGCAAGAGCTCAGGAAGCTTCCGGCGAGCGCTCGCCTCAGGCGGCCGCGTCCTCCTCGCGCAGGCGCGGCTCGGTGCGCAGCGCCGGGCGGAGGCCGGACTTGTCGGCGTAGAAGGCGCGCACGACGTCCATGTCGGCGCGCACGTCGCCCGTGAGCTCGATGGTCGGGCCGAGGCCGGTCGTCATGGTGGTGCGGTCGACGTACCCGAGGGTCACCGGCAGGTGCGCCTCGCGCGCGATCCGGTAGAAGCCCGACTTCCAGTACGACCCCGCCCCGCGCGTGCCCTCGGGCGTCACGACGAGCGAGAACACCTCGCCGGCCCGGAGGCGCGCGACGACGTCGGCGACGACCCGGCTCGGGTCGCGCCGGTCGACGGGGATGCCGCCGAGCGCGCGCATGAGCGGGCCCGCCGGGCCGGCGAACAGCGTGTGCTTGCCGAGCCAGCGCACGTGGATGCCCGTGCTCCAGGCGATGGCGAGCATGAGGACGAAGTCCCAGTTGGACGTGTGGGGGGCGCCGACGAGGAGCGTCGGGCGACCGGTGTCGTACGGCTCGGAGCGCAGGGACCACCGGCTGGTCGCCCAGTAGGCGCGGGCGAGGGCTCGGCGGATCACCACGCCACGGTACAGGCCGTCCACAGGGAGACCGGTTGCCGTCGACAACCTCCGGGACCTTGGTTAGTCTCCGGGCGGGTAGGGAACTTCCCGCTCTACCCGCACGGCCCGGACATGTCTGATCGACCCACCCACTGCTCGACGGAGACCAGATGGACACCACTCCCGCCGGTACACCCGCCCTCCTGCGCACCCTCAACGCGCGCGCCGTGCTCGACGTGCTCGGCACGGGCGCACGGGTCGCGCGGCCCGACGTCGTCTCGGCGACCGGGCTGTCCAAGACGACCGTGGCGCAGACGCTGCGGGCGCTCGAGGCGACGGGCGTCGTCACGGAGGCCGGGCTCGACCGGGACCGGCGGGGGCCCGCCGCGACGCTGTACCGCGTCGACCCGGACTACGCGTTCGGGCTGGGCATCGACGTCGCGCGCGACCGGGTGCGGGTCGCGCTCGTCGACGTCACGGGCGCGATCCGGGCCCGCGCGGAGCGCCGGGACGTCAAGCCGACGACGACGGCGCGCGCACGGGCGGCCGCGGAGCTCGCCCGCGCGTGCGTGAGCGACGCCCAGGCGCGGCTCGCGGAGGGGACGACGATCGAGGTGACGCGCGCGGTCGCGGCCGTCCCGCTCATCGTCGGGTCGGACCTGCGGACGATCCGGCGCGTCCCCGGCTACGAGAAGGGCGGGACCGAGCTCGTCGACGCGCTCGAGGACGCCCTCGGCTGCCCGGTGACGCTCGAGAACGACCTCAACCTCGCGGCCCTCGCCGAGCAGCGCGACGGCGCCGCGGCCGGGGCGCGCTCCTTCGTCGTGCTGGGCCTCGGCGACGGCTTCGGTGCCGGGCTCGTGCTCGACGGCCGCCTGCACCGCGGAGTCGCCGGCGGCGCGGGCGAGGTCTCCTTCCTGCCGCACCCCGCCCGGGCGCTGGGTTCCGAGGCGCTGGGGGCGTCGTCGCTCGCGTCCCTCGCGAAGGAGCACGGCCTGCCCGACGACGTGACCGTCAAGGACGTCGTGGACCGGGCCGAGCACGGCGACGGCGCCTCGAACGACGTGCTCGACGAGGTGGCCGAGCGAATCGGGGTCGTCGCGGCGTCGGTCGCGCTCGTGGTGGAGCCGGAGCTCTTCGTCCTCACCAACCAGGCGGCGCGCGCGCCGATCGCGGACCGGGTGAAGCGCTTCCTGGCGGAGAAGATCGCCGTGCTCCCCATCCGGGTCGTCTCGTCGGACCTCACGTGCGACGCCGTCGTGGTCGGCGCGGCGCGCTCGGCCAGCGACGCGCTGCGCGACGAGGTGTTCCGCTCCGCCGCCGCCCACCCCGCGCCGGGCGAGGGCGACCCCGCCGACGAGCGCGAGGAGGCGGCGTCGTGACCGCGGCAGCACCGGGCGGTGGAGCGCCGCCGTCGGACCTGGTCTCCCGGCTGGGCCTCGCCGCCGACGCGCGCGCGATCATCCTCAACGCCGACGACTACGGCATGTGCCGCGCCGCCAACCGCGCGGTCTCCGAGCTCCTCCTCGCGGGGCACGTCGACTCCGCGACGGTCATGGTCCCGTGCGCGTGGGCGCCGGACGCGTTCGCCTTCGCGGCCGCGCACCCCGTCGACGTGGGCGTGCACCTCGTGCTGACCAGCGAGTGGACGCGGTACCGGTGGCGCCCGCTCACCGGCACGGGCACCTCCCTGGTCGACGACGCGGGGTACTTCCCGCGCGACGTCCTCACCGTCGAGCGGCAGGTGCGCGTCGAGGACGTCGTCGCGGAGCTCACGGCCCAGCTCGACACGGCGCTCGCGGCCGGGGTCGACGTCTCGCACCTCGACAACCACATGGGCTCCGTCTACGGGCTCGAGACGGGGCGCTCGTTCCTGCCGCAGGTCTTCGAGCTCGCCGCCCGGCACCGCCTGCCGTTCCGCCTGCCCCGCACGACCGAGGGGATGGTGCTGCCCCCGGGCGACTTCCAGCCCCTGCTCGACGAGGCGACGGCCGCGGCGGACGCGCTCGGCGTCGTGCTGGTCGACCGGCTGTGGACCCACCCGTTCGAGCTCGACGGCGCCGGGACGGTCGAGGAGGAGGACTACGAGGACGTCCGGTCCGACTTCCTCGCGCTGCTGCGCCGCGTCCCGTCCGGCGTGACGGAGATCTTCCTCCACCCCATGCTCGACGACGACGAGCTCGGCGACGTCGCCGACTACGGCGTCGCGAAGCGCGGCTTCGAGCACCGCCTGCTCGCCGACCCGGCCGTCGCGGCCGTGATCGCCGAGGAGGGCATCGTTCGCGTCGGCTGGCGGGACCTGCGCGCGGTGCAGCGGGGCGAGCGGTGAGCGCCCCGCACCCGGCGCCGTCGGGCAGCGTGCCTACGGCGGGTGGCGGGCTGCTCGCGCGGATGCGGGACCGCCGGCTCGTCGGGGCGCCGTCGCGCGCCCGGACGATCGCCTACGGCGCGTCCGCGTTCCCCTCGAACCTGCTCATGCAGACGTTCTCCGCGTTCGTCGTCTACTTCTATGTCGACCACCTCGGCGTGCGCGCCGGCTGGGTCGCGGGCGCGATGGTCGCGCACGGCATCCTCAACGCCCTGCTCAACCCGCTCGTCGGCGCCGCCTCCGACCGGCGTCGCACGCAGTGGGGCCGCCGTGTCCCCTGGATCGTGCTGGGGATCGTCCCGCTCGTCGTCGCGTTCGCGCTCGTGTGGATGCCGCCCGCCGTCGGCCCCGTCGGTCTCGTCGTGTGGTTCCTCGTCGTCGTGGCCCTGTTCGACGTCGCGTACGTCGTCGTCGCGCTCAACATCTCGGCGCTCTTCCCCGAGATCTTCCGCACGACGGCGGAACGCGCCCGCGGCAACACCCCGCGCCAGATCTTCGGCCTCGTCGGGATGATCCTGGGCACCGCCGGCGCGCCCCTGCTGTACGGCACGCTCGGGTGGACCTGGATGGCGCTGCTGCTCGCGGTCGTGAGCCTCGCGTTCTTCGTGTGGTCCCTCGCGGGGATGGTCGAGCGTCCGGTCGACGTCGCGATCGTGCGCGAGCGCGAGGCCGCCGTCGGGCTGGGGGACCAGCTCCGGTACACGTTCGCCAACCGGGCGTTCGTCACCTACGTGCTCGGGTCGCTCCTGCTCCAGAGCACGACCGCCATCGTGCTCGCCGCGATCCCGTTCTACGTGCGCTACACGCTGGGCGGCGCCGAGGCCGACGCGACGCTGCTGCTCGCCCCGATCTTCGTCGCCGCGATCCCGTCGATCGTCGGGTGGTCGTGGGTCGTCCGGCGCATCGGGCCGCGCTCGGCCATGCTGTGGGTCGTCGGGGTGTACGGCCTCGCGACGTGCCTCTACCTGATCCCGTCCACCGTGCTCGGTGCCGCGCTCGCGGGCCTCGCCGTGGGCGTGGGCGTCGCGGGGCTCATGCAGGTGCTCGAGGTCGCGCTCGCGCAGGTCATCGACGACGACGAGCGCCGCACCGGCCTGCGCCGCGAGGGCATGTACTTCGGCGCCAACGGGTTCGTCGTGCGCGGGTCCGTCATCGTCCAGGCCGTCCTCGTCGCGGGCGTGCTGTCGGCGAGCGGGTACGTCGAGGGTGCGGGCGACGTCGTGCAGCCGGACAGCGTCGCGACGGGCGTGCGCCTCCTCCTCGGCGGCGTGCCCGTGGTCCTCGCCGCGCTCGCGTTCGTGTGCTTCTGGTTCTACCCCCTGCGCGGTCGCGACCCCGAGGACACCGACGCCGCCCTCACCGAGGCCGACGCCTCACCCACGGCCGCGGACCCCCTCCCGAGGTAGCCCGCGCGAGGCAGACCTACGGCCGCGCGAGGTAGAGGCCGGCCCGCCGAGGTAGAGGCCCGGTCTGCCGAGGTAGAGGTGTGGTTCGTCCAGGTAGAGGTGTGGTCGGCTTGTCCGACGGCGGTCTGGTCACCTTGGGTGGCGAGGTGGGTGGTGGTGCCGCGTCTACCATCCGCCGCTCGTTCCTCGCGGCTCCCGCGTTCTCGGTCGGGATCGTCCTGCGTTCGCAAGCTCACTCCGGACGATCCCTCGTCCAGGCCCGACCACGACGCGGCACCACCACCCACCCCGCCCTACGTCGTCTCACCCTGGTCGGTCCTCACCACGGGCGACCGCCCGCGGTGTCGGTTCAGCCAGGGGACGCCGATCGGCGTCTCCTGGGCGACCAGACCGCCGTCCGTCGGAGACGATGCGGCGCAGGGCGAAGCGGACGTCGTAGAGCCAGGCCTCTACCTGGACGGACCGAGCCTCTACCTGGGCGGGCCGGGCCTCTACCTGGGCGGGGGCCTACCTGGGCGGGGCGGGCCTCTACCTGGACGGGCCGGGGCTCTACCTGGGCGGGGCGGGCCTCTACCTGGGCGGGCCGGGCTCTACCTCGGCGGGGTGGTGGCTCCGAGGGCGTGCTCGGCGACGGTGCAGGGGTCGGTTCCCGCGTCGACGTCGCGGAGGTCGCACGCGACGCGGCGCATGAGCGTGCGGAAGGCGCTGCGCTCGTCGGGCGAGAGCATGCCGAGGAGCTGCTCCTCGGCGTCGTGCACGGCGGTGGCCCACCCGGCGAGCCGACGGCGGCCCTCAGGCGTCGCGACGACGCGGCGCGCGCGGCGGTCGGCGGGGTTCTGCTGACGCTCGACGAGGCCGGCGGCGACGAGATCGTCGACGAGGTACGTCATGACGGTCCGGTCGATGCCGTGGTGCTCGGCGAGGGCGAGCTGGGTGGGGTGGTCGCCCTGTGCGACGGTGACGAGGACCTGGTAGCCGCGCGTGCCGTGCGGGACGTCGTCGAGCGCCTGCTCGACCGTCGCGCGGTAGGCGCGCAGCAGCACGCCGAGGTGCCAGCCGAGGTCCTCGAGGCGGCCGGGGAGCTCGGCCGGGCCCGTCGCGGCAGCGGTCGTCGTGGTCGTGCTCATCCGCCCACCCTACCGCCGGGAATGTGGTTGCACCACCTATCTGTTACAGATATGTTCTGTACAGCAACGTATCTTGGAGATCGCGAGGAGCCATGCCCGACTACGGCCACGACCTGCGCTTCGGGTCCTTCATCACGCCCGCCGCCGCGGCGCCGCACCAGGCGGTCGCGCTGGCGCAGCTCTCGGAGGAGGTGGGCCTCGACCTCGTGACGTTCCAGGACCACCCGTACCAGGCGGCGTTCCTCGACACGTGGACGCTGCTGTCCTGGGTCGCGGCGCGCACCGAGCGGGTCCGCCTCGCGGGCAACGTGCTCAACCTGCCGCTCCGCCCGCCGGCCGTGCTCGCCCGGGCCGTCGCGAGCCTCGACCGGCTCTCGGGCGGGCGCGTCGAGCTCGGGCTCGGCGCGGGCGGGTTCTGGGGCCCGATCGTCGCGATGGGCGGGGAGCGCCTGACCCCGGGGGAGTCGGTCGACGCGCTCTCCGAGGGCATCGACGTCATTCGCGGGCTGTGGGACACGTCCACGCGCGACCGCCTTGTCGCGGGCGGTGCGCACCACCGCGTCGACGGCCCCAAGCGCGGGCCGGCACCCGCGCACGACGTCGAGATCTGGGTCGGCGCGCTCAAGCCCCGCATGCTGCGCCTCGTCGGCGCGCAGGCCGACGGCTGGCTGCCGTCGCTCGCGTACCTGCAGAGCTTCGAGGCGCTGGCGAAGGGCAACGCCACGATCGACGCCGCCGCCGAGGCCGCGGGCCGCGACCCGCGGGCCGTGCGCAGGCTCCTCAACGTCGGCGGCCGGTTCGCCGCCGACGGCGGCGCGGGGTTCCTCCAGGGCTCGCCGCGCCAGTGGGCCGAGCAGATCGCCGAGGTGACGCTGGAGCACGGGGTGTCCACGTGGATCGTCGCGGGCGACGACCCGACGACGCTCGCGGTCGTCGGGCAGGAGGTCGCCCCGGCAGCGCGCGAGCTCGTCGCGACCGCGCGCGGCACCGCGCCGGGCGGCCCGGCGTCGGGCGTCACGACGGACGGCGAGGCCCACGCATGACCGACTACGGCCACCCGCTCCGGTTCGGCACGTTCGTCACGCCGTCGGCGCAGGACCCGGAGGCGACGGTCGGGCTCGCCCGTCTCGCCGAGGACCTCGGCTACGACCTCGTGACCTTCCAGGACCACCCGTACCAGCCGCGCTTCCTCGACACGTGGACGCTGCTGTCGTACGTCGCGTCCGCGACGGAGCGCATCCACGTGGCGCCCGACGTCGTCAACGTCCCGATGCGCCAGCCCGCCGTGCTCGCGCGCGCGGCGGCGAGCCTCGACCTGCTGTCCGACGGGCGCGTCGACCTCGCGCTGGGCGCGGGCGCCTTCTGGGACGCGATGGTCTCGATGGGTGTCGACCGCCTGACGCCGGGCGAGTCCGTCGACGCGCTCGCCGAGGCGATCGAGGTGGTCCGGGCGATCTGGGGCGAGGACGGGGACAGCGAGCTGTTCGTCCCCGGGCGCCACCACCGGCTCGACGGCGCGACCGCCGGGCCGGGGACCACGCGGCGCATCCCGCTGTGGCTGGGCGCGCTCGGCCCGCGCATGCTGCGCCTCGTCGGCGCGAAGGCCGACGGCTGGCTCCCGTCCCTGGGCCGCGTCGGCGTGGACGGGCTGCGCGCGGGCAACGCGCGCATCGACGAGGCAGCGACCGCCGTCGGGCGCGACCCGCGCGAGGTCACGCGCCTGCTCAACGTGTCCGGGACCTTCGGGGCGAACGACGGCGGTGGCGGCCTGGGCGGCGCGCCCGACCTCGCCGGACCGCCCGAGGCCTGGGTCGAGCGGCTCCTGCCGCTCGTCCTGGAGGAGGGTGTCTCGACGCTGATCCTCGCGACCGACGACGAACGCACGACCCGCCGTTTCGCCGAGGAGGTCGCGCCCGCGCTGCGCGACGCGGTCGCCGCCGGGCGCGCCGCGCGCGGGACCGACACGTCGCGCGTCGTGCCGCTCGCCGTCCGCGCGGCGCGCCGTCCGGGCATCGCGTACGACGACGTCCCTGCCCCGCTCGCGGAGCGCGCGGTCGAGCCCGGGGACGCGGCGTACGCGGGCGTGCGCTCGAACTACCTGCGCGGCGGCTCGCCCGGGCTCGTGCTCCGCCCGCGCGACACCGCCGAGGTCGTCGAGGCGCTCGCGTTCGCACGTGCCCAGCCGGTGACGCGCACGGTGCCGCTGTCCGTCCGCTCCGGCGGCCACGGCATCAGCGGGCGCTCGACGAACGACGGCGGGATCGTCCTCGACCTGGGCGCGCTCGACGCCGTCGAGGTGCTCGACGACGCCGCGCGCCTCGTGCGCGTCGGGCCCGGCGCGCGCTGGGGCGAGGTCGCGGCGGCGCTCGCGCCGCGCGGGTGGGCGATCACGTCCGGCGACTACGGCGGGGTGGGCGTGGGCGGGCTCGCGACCGCGGGCGGCATCGGCTTCCTCGGCCGCGCCCACGGCCTGACGATCGACCACGTGCGCGCCGTCGAGGTCGTCCTCGCCGACGGGTCGGTGGTGCGCGCGAGCGCGGAGGAGAACCCGGACCTGTTCTGGGCCGTGCGCGGCGCGGGGTCGCAGGTCGGGGTCGTCACCTCGTTCGAGCTCGTCGCCGACGAGGTCGCGGCCGTGGGGTTCGCGCAGATGGTGCACGACGCCTCCGACCTCGCCGGGTTCCTCGAGCGCTGGGGCGCGACGGTCGAGGCGTCGCCGCGCGACACGACGAGCTTCCTGATCGTCGGGCGACCGCGGCCGGGGCAGCCGGTCGTCGCGCAGTCCATGACCATGGTGGACTCCGACGACCCGGACACCGTCCTCGCCCGGCTGCAGCCGTTCGCCGCGATCTCCCCGCTGCTCGCCCAGGCGACCGCGCAGATCGTGCCGTACGACGCCGTCGTCTCCGCACCCGCGCCCGGGCCGCACGGCGGCCAGGGCGAGCCCGTGTCGCGGTCCGGCCTGCTGGAGCACCTCACGCCCGAGGCGTCCGCCCGGCTCGCGGGGCTCGTCGCGAGCGGCGACACGTACTTCTTCCAGATCCGCTCGACGGGCGGCGCAGCGTCGGACGTCCCCGCGGACGCGACGGCGTACGCGCACCGCGCGGCCAACTTCTCGGTGGTCGCCATGGGGGCGAGCCGGTCGCGGCTCGACGCGCGCTGGGACGCGCTGGCCGACGTGTTCGAGGGCATGTACCTGAGCTTCGACACCGACCGCCGTCTCGACAGCCACCCCGCGCGGCTGACCGACGCGTTCCCGCCGGCGACGCTCGAGCGGCTGCGGGAGGTCAAGCTCCGCGTCGACCCGACGAACGTCTTCCGCGACAACCTCCCCGTCCTCGGTCCGGACCCGCTCGACCGGGAGCCCTTCGACGCGGCGCCGGCTCCCGCGAGGTAGAACCCTGCCGAGGTAGAGGCCCGGTAGCGCGAGGTAGAGCCCTGGTCATGACCACGCCTCTACCTCGCGCTACCGGGCCTCTACCTCGCGCGGCGGGGTGTCGGTCGTGGTCGGGGTCTTGGCCGTCTCGGTCTCGGTGTCGCTCGTGGGGCCGGGTGCCCGACGGCGCGCGGTGAGGACCGCGTGGACGGCCAGCCCCGCGAGGATCGCCCAGAAGGCGGCGGCGATGCCCGCGACGACGACGCCGCTCGCCGCGACGAGGAACGTCACGACGGCCGCCTCGCGGCCGCGCGGCTCGGCGACGGCGCCTGCGACGGCCGCGCCGAGCGTGCCGACGAGCGCGAGCCCTGCCGCCGCTTCGACGAGGCCCGCGGGCGCGGCGGCGACGAGGGCGGCGAGACCGGCGGAGCAGACGGCGAGCGCGAGGTACGCCCACCCGGCGGTGTGGGCGGCGAGCCAGCGGCGTCGGGGGTCGGGGTGCGCCTCGGGCCCCGCGGCGAGCGCGGCGGAGATCGCGGCGAGGTTAATCGCGTGGCCGCCCGCGGTCGCTCCGGCGAGGGTCGCGATCCCGGTGACGGTCATGGTCTCGCGCCAGGGCACGCGGTAGCCGAACGACGCCATGACGGCGACGCCGGGCACGTTCTGCGACGCCATCGTCACGACGTAGAGCGGGACGGCGAGCCCGACGACGGCCTGCCACGAGAGCGTGGGCGCCGTGAGGTCGAGGCGCGGGACGGCGTCGGACCACGCGAGCGTGCCACCGTGCACGGCCTCGTACCCGACGATCGCGAGCGTCACCGCGAGCGCGGCGGGTGCCGCCCAGCGCGGCGAGACCCGCAGCAGGACGAGCCACGTGACGATCACCGGCGCGACGAGCAGCGGTGTCGCGACGACCGCCCGCACGGGGGCGAGGCACAGCGTGAGGAGCACGCCGGCGAGCATCGCCTGGGCGATCGGCGTGGGGATGGCGGCGACGAGGTCGCCGAGGCGCGGCCAGAGGGCGGTGAGCAGGACGAGCCCGCCGACGACGCAGAACGCCCCGACCGCGGCGGGCCACCCGCCCGCGACGGCGCCCGTGCTCACGAGCAGCGCGGCGCCGGGCGTGGACCACGCGAGCGTGAGCGGGGTGCGGTGCCGGGTAGTGAGCCAGAGGATGCCGACGGCCTGCGTGACGCACAGGGCGAGGAGACCTGAGGCCGCCTGGTCGGGGGTTGCACCGACGGCGCGCAGCCCGGCGAGCACGACGGCGAAGGAGCTGGTGAAGCCGACGAGGGCGGTCACGAGCCCGGCGAGGACGGGGCGCAGGCGGTCCGAGGCGGGGTCCATGCTGCTCCTGGCAGGCGGTGGAGGGAATCGTTCTGTTCGTGGAACGCTAGCAGAGGCCGCGCGACACGCGCACCGGTAGGCTGCCGCCCGTGAGCGACGGGGCAGGCGCGAGACCTCAGACCGACGGCGAGCCCGGGGGAGCGCCCGGACGCTCGTCGGAACGAGCCGGGGACGGCACGCTCGCGGCGGTCGCCGCACAGCTCCGTGCGCTGCGTGCCGAGCGCGGGCTCTCGCTGTCGGCGCTCGCCGCCGCGGCGGGCATCGGCAAGGGCTCGCTCTCCGAGATCGAGCACGGCGCGCGCAACCCGACGCTCGCGACCCTCTACGCCCTGGCCGGGGCGCTCGGCGTCCCGCTCGCGACGCTGCTCGCCGAGCGGGCGGGCACCGAGGTCTCGTCCGAGGGCGTCACCGCGCGACTGCTCGACGCGCACCACCTGCCCGGCGGCACCGCCGTCGAGGTCTACCACCTGCACCTGGAACCCCACGCGGACCGGACCTCACCGCCCCACGGGCCGGGCGTCGTCGAGCACCTGCTCATCACGCGCGGCCGCCTGCGGGCCGGGCGTCACGGGGCGGAGGCCGTGGTCGAGGAGGGCGACGAGCTGCGCTGGGTCTCCGACGCCGACCACTCCTACCGGGCGCTCGACGGCGCCGCGGTCGACGCGGTGCTCGTCATCCGGACGCCGCCGCGGGGCGGCGCCGGGTAGACGCCGGCGGAGGCCGCCTGGCTAGTACGCGCCCTGGCCGGGCACCCACGCGTCGGACGTGAAGCCGGACGGGGCGCCCGGGGACCACGGCGCGGGCGGCGGCTGCGGCGTCCGGACGAGGAACGCCTGGCGCGCCGTGAGCATGAGCTGCAGCAGCGCCCGGCGCTGCCCCTCGACGCGCCACGCCTCGACCGCGCCGCGCGCGACGCGGTCGTGGAGCAGGGCGAGCTCCGTCGCCGCCTGCTGGTAGTCGCGCATCGCGTGCGCCGCGCCGGTGCCGCCCGTGCGGCGGGCCCAGTCGCGCGCCTGACGGCGTGCGGCGAGCGTGGAGAGCATCGTGAGGTCCGCGGGCGTGACGAGGCCTGTCGGGACGTACGGCACGAGCTGCCGCTGGATCGTCGCGACGGTGCGACGGCGGTCGCGCACGAGCAGGACGATCAGCGTGACCAGCACCCCGAGCCCCGCGAGGTACGCGACCCCGAGCGCGAGCGTGCCGAACCCGGTCGAGGCGTTCCACAGCATGTGGAGCGCGATCGCCGCCGCGAGGCCGCCGATCGGCGCGAGGACCCGGCGCGGCCCGGGCGGGCTCGTGGCCGCGCTCGCGACGCCGAGGCCCGTGAGCGCGGTGCACAGCGGGTGCAGCAGGGGGGTGACGAGCGCGCGGAGCACGAACGTCGGGCCGAGCGTCCCGTCCTGCGCCGCCATGATGAAGTAGGTGACGTTCTCGACCGCCGCGAACCCGAGCGCGACCATCGCGGCGTAGATGACGCCGTCGGTCCAGCCGTCGATCTCGTGCCGGCGGAACCACAGGAGCCCGAACAGCACCGCGCCCTTGAGGATCTCCTCGACGAACGGCGCCCCGAACGACGCGACGACGTACCAGCCGACCTCCTCGCCGAACAGCGGCGCGGTGAGCAGCTCGAGCCCGAGCGTGTTGAGGATCCCCGCGACGAGCGTCGCGATGCCCGCGCCCCACAGGAACGCGACGACGAGCGCGCTCGGCGGCTCCGGCTCGAGGCGGTCGAGCGCGAGCACGACCGGCACCCAGATGCCGAGCGGCACGAGCGCCAGCAGCAGGCCGACGGTGAACGTCCCGACCCCGGACAGCGCCGCGAGCACCAGGCCGACCAGCAGGCACAGGCTCGCGACCGCGATCGTCACGATGACACCCACGCGCGCCCGGCCCGGCGGCCGGCCCTCCAGCACCGCGCGCGGGTCGAGCGGCACCGCGGCGCCCGCCGGGCCCTGCGGGCGCGGCTGCGGGTGCGGCGGAGGGGCGGCGGGGCCGTGCGGCGGGTAGGTCACGGGCGGTAAGGCTACGCACCCGGGTGCCGCGGGGGAAAGGTGTCCACGCGTCGCGGCGTCGAGCCGACACCGTGGTGCGCCCCTCGGTCGCCCACCCCGGGGTCGCGGTGCGCCCGTCGGTCGCCGAACCCGGGGATGCTGCCGGGTTCGGCGCTGGAAGCGCCGAGAACCCCGGGTTCGAGGGGTGGTGGCGTGGCGCTACGCGGCGACGTCGTATCCCGACCGGACGCCGCCCCGGCGGCGCACGGTGGCGTCGTCGGGCACGATCTCGTCCGGCGGGACGACGGCGCCCGGCTCCACGAGCACGCGGCGCCCGACGCGCGCGCCGCTGCCCACCCGGGCGCGGTCGCCGACGCGGGTCTCGGGGGAGAGGCGCACGTTGTCGCCGACGCGGACGTCCCGGCCGAGGGTGACGTCGCGGTCGATCCAGCTTCCCTCGCCGAGCTGCGAGCCGTACCCGACGACGGCCCCCTTCTCGACGTACGTGCCCGACCCGACCGGGACGGACTCGGGGACGCGTGCGTGCGGCGACACGAGGCCGCCGCCGGTGTGGCGCTCGTAGTGCATGATCTCGCCGTAGTCGTTCTCGACCTGGACACGGCGTGCGAGGCGGGCCATGTGACCTCCTCAGGGTCTGTCGGCGGTGTTCTGCTGACATAACGTCGGAGCGGTGCCGAGGATTCCAGCCCCCTCGCGCCGAGGTAGAGCAGGGCTCTACCTCGGCGGATCGCCGTTCTCTCGCGTGCGACCGGGGTTCTCTCGCGGAGGGTGGGTGTCAGAGGGAGCGGGTGGAGCCGCGGACGACGAGGGTCGTGGGGAGGCGGACGTGGGGTTCGCGGGGGTTGCCCTCGACGAGGTCGACGATGAGGCGCAGGGCCTCGGCGCCCATCCGGTGGATCGGCTGGTCGACGGTCGTCAGCGGCGGGGTGGTGAGCGCGGACTCGGGGACGTTGTCGAACCCGACGACGGAGACGTCGTCGGGCACGCGCAGGCCGAGCTCGGTGGCGACCTCCATGGTGCGGATGGCGGAGAGGTCGTTCGCGGCGAAGATCGCGGTGGGCCGCTCGGCGAGCGAGAGGAGCTCGTGCGCGGGGGAGTCGGCGAGGTCGGGGCGGTAGCCGCCGACGCGGACGAGGTCGGGGTCGAACGCGACGCCGGCCTCGGCGAGGGCCTCGCGGTACCCCTGCTCGCGCAGGCGCGCGGACTCGAGGTCGGGGCGGCCGGCGAGGAAGCCGATGCGGCGGTGACCGAGGGAGAGCAGGTGCTCGGTCGCGGCGCGCGCGCCGGCGAGGTTGTCGGAGTCGACGGTGGGCGGGCCGGAGGGGCCGCGGTGCGGGTCGACGGCGACGACGGGGATGGAGTTGCCCGGCGCGACGACGGTCGGGGTGACGAGGATGGCGCCGTCGATCAGGGTGCCGCCGAGGCGCGAGAGGTAGCGCTGCTCCCAGCCGACGCGGTCGTCGCGGCGCAGCCCGCCGGAGTAGGCGAGCAGCTCGTAGCCGGTGCCGTCGACGGCCTCGGAGATGCCCTTGAGGAGCTCGGTCGAGAACGGCTCGAACTCGGCGACGAGGATGCCGATGACGTTGGTGCGGCGGCTGCGCAGGCTGCGCGCGACGATCGACGACTCGTACCCGAGCTGGTCGATGATCTCCTGGACGTGCCGGGAGGTCTCCAGGGCGACGCCGTAGCGGCCGTTGATGACCTTGGACACCGTCGCGACGGAGACGCCGGCGGTGCGCGCGACATCGCCGATCGTGACTCTTCCCGTGGAGCGCATGGGGAGACAGTAGCCCGTGGCGCGGCGCGTCGGCGGCACGAGCCGCGCGCTGCCGCGTTGTTTGTAAAACGTTATCGATAACGATTGACACGAGAACCCCCGGCCTGCGAGAGTCGCCGTGGCGGCCCCGACGCGGGGGCGGCCCGGCGCGCTCGACGGAGCGCGCGCCCGTGCGGCTCGACGAAGAGGACGAATCATGAGGTCTCGGAAGTTCCTGGCGGCATCGGCCGCGCTGGTGGCGAGTGCGATGGCGCTCTCGGCCTGTGGCGGCGGAGGTGGGTCCGGTACGGAGGACGGCGACGTCACCCTGACGTTCTGGCACAACTCCACGACCGGCCCCGGCATGGAGTACTGGAAGACCACGGCCGCGGCGTTCGAGGACGAGAACCCCGGCGTGACCATCAGGATCCAGGCCATCCAGAACGAGGACATGGACGGCAAGCTCCAGACCGCCCTGAACTCGGGCGACGCACCCGACATCTTCATGGCGCGCGGCGGCGGCAAGCTCGCGGACGTCGTCGAGGCGGGCCAGGTCAAGGACCTGACCGACCTCATCGACCCCGCGGTCAAGGAGGCCGTCGGCGGCTCGCTGAGCGCGCTCTCGGTCGACGGCAAGGTCTACGGCATGCCGGTGTCGATCCTGCCCGGCGGCATGTTCTACAGCACCGAGCTCTTCGAGCAGGCCGGCATCACCGAGACCCCCGGGACGATCACCGACCTCGAGGCGGCGACCGAGCAGCTCAAGGCCGCGGGCATCGCGCCCATCGCGCTCGGTGCCAAGGACGCGTGGCCGGCCGCGCACTGGTACTACTTCTTCGCGCTCCGCTTCTGCTCCCAGGACGCGATGAACGAGGCCGCCCAGACGCGGACCTTCGACGACCCGTGCTGGCTCGACGCCGGCAACGCGCTCGAGGAGTTCGCGGCGACGGAGCCGTTCAACGAGGGCTTCCTCACCACGTCCGCGCAGCAGGGCGCCGGCTCGTCGGCCGGCCTGCTGGCGAACCACCAGGCGTCGATGGAGCTCATGGGCGCGTGGGACCCGGGCGTCATCGCGTCCCTCACGCCGAACGAGCAGCCCCTGCCCGACCTCCAGTGGTTCCCGTTCCCCGAGGTCGAGGGCGGTGACGGCGAGCCCGGCGCGATGATGGGCGGCGTCGACGGCTACTCGTGCTACGTCGACGCCCCGGACGCGTGCGCGGACTTCCTCAACTACGCCATGTCGAAGGAGTCGCAGGAGGCCTACGCCACCGCGTTCCAGACGCTGCCCGCGAGCAAGGAGGCGCAGGGGGCGGTCGTCGACCCGGCCCTCGTCTCGATCCTCGAGGCGTACAACGAGGCGCCGTACGTCTCCGTCTGGCTCGACACGCTCTACGGCCAGAACATCGGCAACGCGCTCAACACGGCCGTCGTCAACCTGCTCGCCGGCCAGGGCACGCCCGAGGACATCGTCAGCGCCGTCAACGACGCGGCCGCCAAGGAGTAACCCCTTCCATGAACGTGTCCCAGGGCGAGATCTCGCCGAGCACGACGACGCCCGAGGACCGGGCCGGGGGCGGCGTCACGCCGCCCCCGGCCGCCCCGGCCGCCGCGCGGCGCCCCCCGCGCGGCGGCCGTTGGGCCCAGCGAGCCGAGATCGCGGTGCTCGCCGGGCCCGCGCTCGTCGTCTTCCTGACCTTCGTCATCGTCCCCGTGGTGATGGCGGCGTACTACGGGTTCTTCAAGTGGAAGGGCTTCGGCCCGCCGACGGAGTTCGTCGGGTTCGACAACTACCTCATCATCTTCCGCGACCCCGAGTTCCTCGCGGCGCTGGGGCACAACGCGTTCATCGTCATCATGTCGCTCGTGCTCCAGGGCCCGGTCGCCGTGGTCGTGGCGCTCATGCTCAACCGGCGCATCCGCGGCCGCTCGGTGATCCGCGTGCTCGTGTTCGTGCCGTACGTGGTGTCCGAGGTGATCGTCGGGACGGGCTTCAGCCTCATGCTCGCGACCACGGGCGCCGTGAACGACCTGCTCGACAAGATCGGTCTCGGGTTCCTCTCGGTCGACTGGCTCGCCGACCCCGACGTCGCGATCTGGACCCTGCTGCTCATCATCACGTGGAAGTACATCGGCTTCGCCGTGATCCTCTTCCTCGCGGGCCTGCAGGGCATCCCCGACGAGCTGGGGGAGGCCGCGGCGATCGACGGCGCGTCGTACTGGACGACGCAGCGCTACGTCACGCTCCCGCTGCTCGGCCCGACCGTCCGCATCTGGGCGTTCCTGTCGATCATCGGCTCGCTCCAGCTCTTCGACCTCGTCTACATCATCTGGGGCCAGTACGTGGCCTCGACGGCGGGGACGTCGACCATGGCGACCTACATGGTGGCGAACGGCCGCAACGCGGGGAACTACGGGTTCGGCAGCGCCGTCGCCGTGGTGCTGTTCCTCATCTCGCTCGCGGTGGCCCTCGTCTACCAGCGGTACGTCCTGCGCCGTGACACCGAGGGCGCGATCACGGAAGGGAAGAAGTGATGGCCACCGTCACCGCGGCGCCCGCGCCCGAGCGCGCCCCCGGCGCCAAGACCCCGAGGGAGCCGCGCGGCTCCGGCATCGGGCGGGGCGGGCCGCTGACCTACGTGGTCGCGTGGCTGCTCGTCGGCGTGTGCCTCGCCCCGATCGCGTACATCGTGGTCGGCGGGTTCCGCACGAACGCGCAGATCACGGCGAACCCGTCGGGCCTGCCCGACCCGTGGCAGATCGAGAACTACGTCGAGGTCCTGACGAGCTCGCTGTTCTGGCAGCAGCTCGGGAACTCGCTCGTGGCCGGTCTCCTCACGACCCTCGGCGTCGTCGTCCTCGGCCTCATGGCGAGCTACGTCATCGCGCGCTACTCGTTCGTGGGCCGCGGGGCGCTGTACGCGCTGTTCGCGGCGGGCCTCATGTTCCCCATGACCGTCGCGATCACCCCGCTGTACATCATGATCCGCTCGCTGGGGCTCATGAACTCGGTGGGCGGGCTGGTGCTGCCGCAGATCGCGTTCGCCCTCCCCACGACCGTCATCATCCTCGTGCCGTTCCTGCGCGCGATCCCGCGCGAGATCGAGGAGGCGGCGTCGATCGACGGCGCGAGCCGGCTCGGCTTCTTCTTCCGCATGGTCGTGCCGCTGTCCCTGCCGGGCGTCATCACCGTGGGGATCCTCGCGTTCGTCGCGAGCTGGAACAGCTACATGCTCCCGCTCTTCATCCTCAACGACGAGACGTCGTACACGCTCCCGCTGGGCGTGCAGGCGTTCGCGTCGCAGTACTCCGTGGACACCGCCCGCGTGCTGGCCTTCACGTCCCTGTCGATGATCCCCGCGCTCGTCTTCTTCTCGCTGTTCGAGCGGCGCATCGTCGGCGGGCTCTCCGGAGCCGTGAAGGGCTGACCAGCCGCTCGTCCGCACCCCGTCCCTGCCCCGCGCCGCGCGCGGGGCAGGGCCACCATCGAAGGAGAACGGTCCCGTGACCGACGTCGTCCCTGCCGTCCCGGCGGCCCCCACCGGCTCCCCGGCGCCGGTCACCTCGGAGCCCGCGGCCCCGGCGCCGCGCAGCCCGCGTCCGGCGCCGCCGCAGCCGCCCACGGTCTCCGAGCGCGTGCGCGCGCTCCACGCCCGCATGACCCTCGACGAGAAGCTCGCCCAGCTCGTCGGCTACTGGCTCGACCAGAACGGCACCGTCGCCCCGATGCAGTCGGAGATGACGGCGGGGCAGCAGCACGGCGGCCGGCTCGCCGAGATCACGCGGCACGGCATGGGGCACTACACGCGGGTCTACGGCACGCGGCCCGTCGAGCCCGCGGAGCGCGCGGCGTGGCTGTGGGCGGAGCAGCGTCGCCTGAAGGCGGAGACCCGCCTGGGCATCCCCGCGATCGTGCACGAGGAGTGCCTCACGGGCCTGGCCGCGTGGCGGGCCGCGACGTACCCGACGCCGCTCGCGTGGGGCGCTTCGTTCGACCCGGCGCTGGTCGAGGAGATGGCGCGCGAGGTCGGGGAGTCGATGCGCGCGATCGGGGTGCACCAGGGCCTCGCGCCCGTGCTCGACGTCGTGCGCGACCCGCGCTGGGGCCGTGTCGACGAGTGCGTGGGCGAGGACCCGTACCTCGTCGGCACGGTCGGTACGGCGTACGTGCGCGGCCTGCAGGACGCGGGCGTGCACGCGACGCTCAAGCACTTCGTCGGGTACTCGGGCTCGCGGGCCGGTCGCAACCACGCCCCGGTGAGCGCCGGCCCGCGCGAGCTCGCCGACGTCTACCTCCCGCCGTTCGAGATGGCGGTGCGCGACGGTGGCGCCCGCTCGGTCATGGCGTCCTACGTCGACGTCGACGGCGTCCCGCTGCACGGCAGCACGGAGCACCTCACCGAGATCCTGCGCGAGCGGTGGGGGTTCGACGGCGTCGTCGTCGCCGACTACTTCGGCGTCGCGTTCCTCGAGGTCATGCACCGCGTCGCGGCCGACCGCGGGGAGGCCGCCGCGCAGGCGCTCCAGGCGGGCCTCGACGTCGAGCTCCCGACCGGCGACGCCTACCTCGCGCCGCTCGCCGAGCGCGTGCGGTCCGGCGCGCTCGACGAGGCGTGGGTCGACCGCGCCGTCCTGCGCCTGCTCAACCAGAAGGAGGAGCTGGGCCTGCTCGACCCGGGCGCGTACGCCGACGAGCCGCCGACGACGGTCGACCTCGACACCCCGCAGCAGCGTGCGACGGCACGCCGCCTCGCGCAGGAGTCGCTCGTGCTGCTCGCGAACGACGGTGTGCTGCCGCTCGTCCGCGGCCGTCGCGACAGCGCTGACGACGCACCGTCCGCTCCGCGCCGCGTCGCCGTGGTCGGGCCCAACGCGGACTCGTCCGAGGCGCTCATGGGCTGCTACTCGTTCGTCAACCACGTGCTCGCGCACCACCCCGGCACGCCGGCCGGCATCGCGCTGCCCACGGTCCTCGAGTCGCTGCGCGACGCGCTCGCGGGTACCGACGTGACGCACGCCGTCGGCTGCGCGGTCGACGGCCTCGATGCCTCGGGGATCCCCGAGGCGGTCGCCGTCGCGCGGGACGCGGACGTCGCGGTCGTCGTCGTGGGCGACGAGGCCGGTCTCTTCGGGCGCGGCACGGTCGGCGAGGGCAACGACGTCGAGTCGCTCGAGCTCCCGGGCGTGCAGCGGCGGCTCGTCGAGGAGGTCGTCGCGACGGGCACGCCCGTCGTGCTCGTGCTGCTCACGGGCCGCCCGTACGCCATCGGCTGGGCGTTCGAGGACCACGCGGGGACCGACGGTGCGGCGCCCGGTCGCCCGGCCGCCGTCGTGCAGGGCTTCTTCCCGGGCGAGGAGGGCGGGCGCGCGGTGGCCGACGTGCTCGTGGGCGCCGTGAACCCATCGGGCCGGCTGCCCGTGTCGCTGCCGCGCGCGGGCGGCGCGGAGCCGTTCACCTACCTGCACCCGGTGCTCGGCGGGCCGTCGGACGTGACGTCCGCCGACCCGACGCCCGTGCGGCCGTTCGGGTTCGGGCTGTCGTACACGCAGTTCGCGTACGCGGACCTGGCGGTCGACACGAGCGTCGCCGCGGGCGGGACGTTCGAGGCCTCCGTGACCGTGACGAACACGGGCGAGGTCGCGGGGACGGACGTCGTGCAGCTCTACGCGCGCGACGTCGTCGGGTCGGTGCCGCGCCCCGTCGCCCAGCTCCTCGGGTACGCGCGCGTCGACCTCGCCGCGGGCGAGTCCCGGCGCGTGGCCTTCCGCGTCCCGACGACGCGCCTCGCGTTCTCCGACCGCCGCCACGTGCGCGTGGTCGAGCCGGGCGACGTCGAGGTGTGGGTCGGCGCGCACGCCGGCGCGGTCGACGCCGCCCCCGGGACCGACGACCTCGGGTCGACGACCGGTGGCGCGATCGTCAACGAGTCCGTCCCGGCCGAGCGCCGGGTCGTGCCCGGCGCGGCGACCGCGCGCGCGACGCTCGTCGTCACGGGCCCGGTGCACGAGGTGACGGCCGCGGACGAGCGGCTCGTCGCCGTCGAGGTCTCCGGGCGCGTCGAGGCGGGGGAGCGCGCATGACGCTCGTCCCGAACCCGGTCCTGCCCGGCTGCTTCCCCGACCCCTCGGTGTGCCGCGTCGGCGACGACTTCTACCTCGTCACCTCGACGTTCGAGTACCTGCCCGGCCTGCCCGTGCTGCGCAGCCGCGACCTCGCGACGTGGGAGCACGTGGGGGACGTCGTCGACCGGTCGGGTCAGCTCGACTACGACGGCGTCCGCTCGTCGGGCGGCCTGTACGCGCCGACGCTGCGCCACCACGACGGCACCTTCTGGCTCGTGTGCACGCTCGTGGACCCGGAGGACGACTCCCGCGGCGGCAACTTCGTCATGACCGCGACCGACCCGGCCGGGCCGTGGTCCGACCCGGTGTGGCTGCGCGACGAGGACGGCGAACGGGTCGCCGGGATCGACCCGTCGATCTTCTTCGACGACGACGGCCGCGCGTGGCTGCACGGGACCCGGCTCGCGGCCGACCCGGAGTGGTTCCACCAGACCGAGGTGTGGGTGCGCGAGCTCGACCTCGCGACGCTCACCCTGGTCGGCCCCGAGCACGTCGTGTGGACGGGGGCCGTGCGGGGCGCGGTGTGGGCCGAGGGCCCGCACCTGTACAAGGTCGACGGCACGTACTACCTGCTCGCGGCCGAGGGCGGGACGGACTTCCACCACGCGGTGTCGGTCGCGCGCGCGTCGTCCGTGACGGGCCCGTACGAGGGGAACAAGGCCAACCCCGTGCTCACGCACCGGCACCTCGGGCGCGGCGTGGACGTCGTCGGCGTGGGGCACGCCGACCTCGTCGAGGCGCCCGACGGGTCGTGGTGGGCCGTGCTGCTCGCGATGCGCGTCTACGGCGGCTACCACTACCCGCTCGGCCGCGAGACGTTCCTCGTCCCCGTCGTGTGGGAGGACGGCTGGCCCGTCCTCGCGCCCGGCGCGGGACGCGTGCCCGACGCCGTGGAGGTCCCGTTCGCGACCGCCGCGCCGCGCCCGGCGATCCAGGGCGGGGCGAGCGGCGTCGTCGGCCCGGAGGACCCGCGGTGGACGGCGGTGCGGGCGGTGCCGCGCGACGTCGCGACGCCCGCGGGCGAGGGCTGGGACCTGCCTGTGCGGCCGGCGACGCTGGCCGAGCGGGGCGTGCCCGCGTTCCTCGGGCTGCGCCAGCAGCACCGCGACGTCGACGTCACCGTCACGCTCCGCGTACCGGAGGTCGCGGGGGAGCGGGCGGGCGTCGTCGTGCGGCAGTCCGAGGAGGACCACGTGCGGCTCCTGGTCGACGGCGGGCCCGGGGACGTGCGCAACGTCGTCGCCGTGCACCGCCGCGCCGGGACGGACGAGGTGGTCGGCGAGACCACGGTGGTCGCCGTGCCCGGTGAGCCGGTCGTCGTCGGGCTGCGCGTGCGCGGGCAGGACTACGGGCTCGTCGTCGGTCCGGCGGGTGCGCCCGAGCCGCTCGCGACCGTGGACGGCCGCACCCTCGACAGCGCCGCGACGGGCGGGTTCCTCGGGCTGTGGCTCGGCGTGCACGCGACGAGCGAGGGGCGGCCCTCGACGTCCGTCGTGCGGGTCGAGCGGTTCGTCTACGAGCCGGCGGCCTGACGGGTCCGCTCCGCGCGCAGGGCCCCGGCGGGCGATACCGTCGGGGCATGTCGAGCGCACGGACACGGGTCGAGGAAGACCTGCTGGGACCCCTCGAGGTCCCGGCGGACGCGTACTACGGGGTCCACACCGTCCGGGCCGTGGAGAACTTCCGCATCTCGGGGACGACGGTCAGCGACGTCCCCGAGATGGTCCGCGGCATGGTGATGGTCAAGAAGGCGTCGGCGCTCGCGAACCGCGAGCTGCGCACGATCCAGCGCGACGTCGCGGACGCGATCGTCGCCGCGTGCGACGCGATCCTCGACGACGGCCGGTGCCTCGACCAGTTCCCGGTGGACGTGTTCCAGGGCGGCGCGGGCACGAGCGTCAACATGAACACCAACGAGGTCGTGGCCAACCTCGCGCTCGAGCTCTCCGGGTTCGAGAAGGGCCGCTACGACGTCATCAACCCGAACGACCACGTCAACCGCTCGCAGTCGACCAACGACGCCTACCCCACGGGGTTCCGCCTCGCGGTGCACCAGCTCGTTCAGGGGCTGCAGGAGGAGGTCCTGCGGCTCGAGCGCACGTTCGACGAGAAGGCGTCCGAGTTCGCCGACGTCCTCAAGATGGGTCGCACGCAGCTCCAGGACGCCGTGCCGATGAGCCTCGGCCAGGAGTTCGCGGGGTTCGCCGTGAACGTCGGCGAGGAGGTCCGGCGCCTCGAGGTCGCCGGCGAGCTGCTGCTCGAGGTCAACCTCGGCGCGACCGCGATCGGCACCGGGCTCAACACGCCGCCCGGGTACCCCAAGGTCGCGACGCGGTGGCTCGGCGAGGTGAGCGGGCTGCCTGCGGTCCCGGCCGCGAACCTCGTCGAGGCGACGTACGACAACGGCGCCTACCTCGCCGTCCACTCCGCGCTGAAGCGCCTCGCGGCCAAGCTGTCGAAGATCTGCAACGACCTGCGCCTGCTGTCCTCCGGGCCGCGCGCCGGGCTCGGGGAGATCAACCTGCCGGAGCTCCAGGCCGGGTCGTCGATCATGCCCGCCAAGGTGAACCCGGTGATCCCGGAGGTCGTCAACCAGGTCTGCTTCAAGGTCATGGGCAACGACGTGACGATCACGCACGCCGCCGAGGCGGGCCAGCTCCAGCTCAACGTCATGGAGCCGGTGCTCGCGCAGGCGATGTTCGAGTCGCTGCGCCTGCTCGGCAACGCGTGCGTCGCGCTGCGCACCAAGTGCGTCGCGGGCATCACCGCGAACGTCGAGGTGTGCCGCCGCCACGTGCTGGACTCGATCGGGATCGTCACGTACCTCAACGAGATCATCGGGCACCGCAACGGCGACCGACCTCGTGGGCGCCGAGGCGGCGCGGACCGGGGCGTCGGTGCGCGACGTCGTCGTGGCGCGCGGCCTGCTCACGCCGGAGGAGGTGGACGCGGTGCTGACGACCGAGAACTTCCTCCGCCCGCGCTACACCGGCCGCTACTACGCCCCCGACGAGCGCGGCCTGCCGGCCGTGGGCGAGGAAGGCGAGACGTCGCGCGTCGTCGAGTCGGACGACGCGGTGGGCGCCCCGTCGGACCCGGAACCCGAAGACTGACGGCGAGATCGACCCGCCGGTCGCGAGATCGACCCCCTGAGGGTCGATCTCGGACGCTCGGGTCGATCTCGGGGCGGAGCCCTACGGTGTCACCGGCGGGGTCGCGGGCGATGACGCCGGGTCACGACCCCGCGAGCGCGCGAACGGCGCGCTCGATCGCGGGGCGCAGGTCGAGGCCGGGGTCGACGGTGAGCCGGTGCAGGAGCAGCCCGTCGCCGAGTGCCATGAGGGCCCGGGCGGCGGGCGCGGGGTCGGCGATGCCGACGGCGGCCACGATCCGCTCGGTCCACCGCTCGAACGCGCGGCGCTGCTGCCGCAGGGGCTCGCCGAGCTCGGGGTCGCCGGAGAGCTCGAGGAAGAGGGCGTAGCGCGCCCGGGTGCGCGCCGCGAACGGCCCGGACTGCGCCTCGGTCATCGCGCACAGGCCGTCGACCAGCGCGTCGACGCTCGTGATCGTCGGCATCGCGGTGACGTCGAGGTCGGCGCGCTCCTGCTCGGCGATCCTGTCGACGACGCCCGCGAGCAGGGCGCGCCGGGTGCGGAACCAGTTCGACGTCGACCCGGGCGGAAGGCCTGCCCGTCGGTCGACCCGCGCGTGGCTCAGCGCGCGCACGCCGTCCGCACCGAGCACCTCCACGGCCGCGTCGAGCGCTCGATCTCGGGTGGCTGCGGCCATGGACTCCCTCTCTCGACGGATCTACTATGAACATAGTAGTCACTCGTCCGAAGGAGTCGTCATGACTACGCCCCAGCCCCGCACCACCCGCCCCACCGGCGCTCGGGCGTGGTCGCCCCCGCTCCCGGACGCACCGGGCTTCGACCACCTCGTGGTCGAGACGCCCGGTCTGCGCACTCACGTCGCGACCATCGGCACCGGCGACCCGGTCCTGCTGCTGCACGGCTTCCCCGAGCACTGGTGGCAGTGGCGCGACGTCGCGCCCGTCCTCGCCGCCGCGGGCTACCGCGTCCTGTGTCCCGACCTGCGCGGCGCGGGCTGGACCACGGCCGACGACGCGCACGTCGAGCGCGAGACCCGGCTCCACGACCTGCTCGCCCTCCTCGACGCCCTCGACGTCGAGCGCGCCCACCTCGTCTCGCACGACATGGGCGCGATCACCGCGATGCAGCTCTGCTACAACCACCCCGACCGGGTCCGCACGGCCGTGGAGCTCTCGGTGCCGCCCGGCTTCATGCGGCCCAGCCCCCGGCTCCTGCCCGGCTTCCGGCACCTGCCCGCCCTCGTCTGGCACCGACGGGGCGCGTCGCTGCGGGGAATCTTCTCCAGCGCGTACGTCGCCCACCCGATGTCGGAGACGGACGTCGACGCCCACCTCGCCCCGATGCGCCGGGCGGAGATCGACGCCGCGGTGCGTCCGCTCGTGCGGCACATGGTGCTGCCGGAGGCCGCGCGCATGATGCGGGGCGTCTACCGTCGCCGTCGCCTCACGGTGCCGACCCTCTTCGTCTTCGGACGCCGAGACCGGCCGTGGACCGAGGAGCTCATGGGACAGGTCTGCCGCGCCCCGGAGCGGCACGCGGACCGGGCCGAGCTCGCCTTCGTCGACGACGCCGCGCACTTCATCACCGACGACGCGCCGGCCGCGGTCGCCGCCCTCTCGCGCGACTGGTTCGACCGCGCGGCGTGACGCCCTGTGCCCGTTGACGCGAGATCGACCTGTGCGTCCGAGATCGACCCTCGGGAGGTCGATCTCGCGACGGGCGGGTCGATCTCGCGGTCATGAGCGGACGCGTACCGCCCGGAGGGCGACGCCTGTCGCCAGCACCAGCGCTCCCGCGGCGACGCTCGGGAGCGGGAGCGTGGCGACCAGCGCGACGCAGCCGAGCGCGCCGAGCACCTGGAGCGCGCGCGGGTACAGCCGGTGCGGGGCGGTCTGGCGCAGCGCCGAGAGGTTCGCCACGAGGTAGTAGACGAGCACCCCGAACGACGAGAACCCGATCGCGCCCCGCAGGTCCGTCGTGAGCACGAGCACCACGACGACCGCCCCCACGGCGAGCTCGGCCCGGTGCGGCACCCGGTGCACGGGGTGCACGGCCGCGAACCACCCGGGCAGGTCGCCCGTGCGCGCCATCGCGAGGCCCGTCCGGCTCACGCCCGCGAGCAGGGCGAGCAGGGCGCCGGCGCTCGCGGCGACGGCGCCGACGCTCACGACCGGGCCCGCCCACGTCCACGACCCGGCCGCGACCGCGTCGGAGAGCGGTGCCGCGGACGCCGCGAGCGCCTCCGGCCCGAGCACCGCGAGCAGGACCACCGCGACGACGGCGTAGAGCGCGACGACGGCCCCGAGCGACACGAGGACCGCGCGCGGGATCGTGCGCCGCGGGTCGCGCACCTCCTCGCCGAGCGTCGCGACCCGCGCGTACCCCGCGAACGCGAAGAACAGCAGGCCGGCGGACTGCAGGACGCCGTACCAGCCGCCGTGCGCGCCGTCGGGGTCGAGCACGGCCGACCAGCGCGGCGCGGTGCCCGCGAGGCTCGCGACGACGGCCGTCGCGATCGCGAGGAGCGCCACCGCGACGATCGCCCGGGCGAGGCGCGCCGTCCGCGTCACACCCCGGTAGCCCACGGCCGTGAGCAGCACGACGGCCGCGGCGGCGACGGGGCGCTCCCACCCGGGCGGGGCCGCGTAGGCGGCGAGCACGAGCGCCATGGCCGCGCAGCTCGCCGCCTTGCCGACGACGAACCCCCACCCGGCGAGGTAGCCCCACCACGGACCGAGGTGCTCGCGCCCGTACACGTACGTGCCGCCCGAGGTGGGGTGCTGCGCCGCGAGCTGGGCGGACGACGTCGCGTTCGCGTACGCGACGACCGCCGCCAGCGCCAGCCCGACGAGCAGCCCCGTCCCCGCCGCGGCGGCCGCGGGGGCGAACGCGGAGAACACGCCCGCGCCGACCATGGAGGCGAGCCCGACGACGACGGCGTCCGTCGTGCCGAGGCGGCGCGCGAGCGAGGGCTGGCCGGGTGCGGTGGTCACCCGGACAGCGTGCCAGGGCAAGGTGTCCGGCAGGTGTCGGAGCCGGCCCCGGGGAGTGCTCGGAGCGGCGTCCGCGAGCGGGTACAGTTCCCGCCGGTGTCCCGTTCCCGGTCGTCGTCGACCGGCCCCGTCGCACGGGGAGACGGGCTGTCCGCTACGGCGAGGACGGCGGTGCAGGGGTGGTCGCAGGACAGGTGCGTCGCGCGCGGTGGACGGTGCGCGCGGGGTCGGGGGTCGCGCTCGTGTGCGCGGTCCTCCTCGGCGTCCCGACGGCCGCGACCGCGGACACGGACGACGGGCTCTCGGAGACGTCCCGCACCCGGTACGAGGTCGACGGGTCGGGCCCGGTCCGCGTCACGGTCACGACGACGATCCGCAACGAGCAGCCCGCCAGCGGGATGTACGTCTACTACTGGGACGCGTACGGGATCCCCGTGCCGGCGGGCGCGACCGACGTCACCGCCACGAGCGGCGGGGCCGCTCTGCCGGTCACCCTCGAGCCGACCGAGGACCCGTCGACCCACATCGCCGGGGTGTCGTTCTCCCCGCTGAACTACGGGCGCGAGCGGACCGTCGAGTGGGCCTACACGATCCCGGGCGAGCCGATCCGCTCGGAGGGGTACACGCGCGTCGGGCCCGGCTACGCGACGTTCGCCGTGAACGCGGCGGGCGACCCGGGGCAGGTCACCGTCGAGATCGCCACGCCCACGTCGATGGACTTCGACAGCACGTGGGACGGGTTCACGCCGATCCTCGACGGGGAGACCCGCACCCACCGCGCGACCGAGAGCACGGACGACTACGGCACCTGGGCCTTCGTGTCGCTGCGCGACCCCGAGCAGGCCGACGAGACGAGCGTCGACGTCGGCGGGAACGAGCTCGTGCTGGAGAGCTTCCCGGGCGACACCGAGTGGAGCGGCTTCGTCGAGGAGCAGGTGGTGGCCGGCATGCCCGTGCTGGAGCGCGCGGTGGGCATGCCGTGGCCGGGCAACCTGGAGCGCATCCGCGAGGACGTGTCGCCCGGGGTGCTCGGGTACGCGTGGTTCGACTCGGCCTCCTGGGAGATCGTCATCCCCGAGGACCTGGACGCCGGGCTCCTGTTCCACGAGCTCTCGCACGCGTGGCTCGCGGGCGACCGGTTCGCGGACCGGTGGGTGTACGAGGGCCTGGCCGAGGTCGTCGGGCAGCGCGTGGCGGCCGAGACCGGCGGCCCGGCGGAGCCGCGGCCCGCGCCCGCGCGCGACGCGGCGGACGCCCTGCCGCTCGCCGCCTGGGGTGAGGTCGACCTCGACGACGGCGGCGGCGCCGCCGAGGAGTACGCCTACGCCGCGGCGTGGACCGCCATGTCGGAGCTCGTCGGCGGCCTGGACGAGGACGCCCTCGGCGGGCTCGTCGCGGCGGCGTACGCGGGCGAGAGCGCCTACGACGAGCCCGGCGTCCTCGACCACCCGGGCGTGACCGACGGCCGTCGCCTCCTCGACCTCGTCGAGGTGCGGGGCGGCGTGGCGGGCGCCGAGGCGACGTACCGGACGTGGGTCGCCGACGACGCCGAGGCCGCCCTGCTCGACGCGCGGGCCCCCGCCCGCGAGGCGTACGCCGTCCTCGACGAGGCGGACGGCGCGTGGTCGCCGCCCTCCGGCCTGCGCGCGGCGATGACCGACTGGGCCTTCGACGACGCCGAGGCGGCTCGCGCCGCGATCGGCACCGACGCGGCGGCGGCCGCCGGGCAGGTGCAGGAGGCCGCCCGCGCCGCGGGCCTGCCCGACCCGGCCGCCGTGCGCGCGCAGTACGAGGTCGCGGCGTCCGCCGAGGAGTACGCGGTGCTCGCGACCGTGCTGCCGCGCACGGTCGAGGTCGTGGGGTCCGTCGGCGACGCGGTCGCCGCCGCCTCGGGCCGTGGCCCGCTCGCGGACCTCGGGCGCCTGCTCCTGGACGTCGACGGCTCCGTCGCGGACGCCCGCGCCGCCCTCGACGCCGGTCGGCTGGACGACGCCGCGACCGCGGCCGACGACGCGTCGTCCCGCGCGTCCGCCGCGCCCTGGCTCGGGACCGGCAGCGTGCTCCTCGTCGTCGTGGCGCTCGCCGGGGTGGTGCTGCTGCTCGTCCGCCGGCGCGCGCGACGTCGTGCGCAGCCCGAGGGCGCGACCGCCGTCGACGGCGACCGCCCCGACGACGCGACGCCCGGCGGCGACGAGGCGCCCGCCGACGGCGAGCCGACGCCGGACGGCGAGCCGGCCACGGAGGACGAGCCGGCCGCGGAGGACGAGCCGACGCCGGGGGAGGCACCGTCCGTCGGCGAGGAACCGGAGCCGGTGAAGGCGTAAGACGCGTCAGAGAGCGACGGGCCGGCGAGCTCCGCGTGCGGCGAGACGTGAGAAGTGGCCCCCCGGGACACGCTCCGAGGGGCCACTTCTCACGTCTCGTCCGAGGACGGTGCGGCTACGGCATGCTCGCCAGGTGGGCGTCCACCGAGCGCGCGAACGCGTACCCGTTGCTCGCGTCCCAGTTGATCGACCACGTCATCGCCCCCCGGATGTCGGGCCAGCGTGCGGGTGGCACGAAGCTCCCGCAGCGCGTGCCCGCGGCGAGGCAGCTCAGCGCGTCGTTGACGACCGACGGGTTCACGTACCCGCCGCCCGCCGCCTGGGTGGTCGCCGGCAGGCCGAGCGTGACCTGGTCCGGCCGCAGCGCGCTCTGGAGCTGGATGCACGACAGCGCGGTGAGGAAGTTCACCGTGCCCTGCCCGTACGCCTGCATCTGGTCGCAGCCGAGCATGGTGCCCGAGTTGTAGTACTGCGTGTGGACGATCGTGAGGATGTCCTTGATGTCGAGCGCGAGCCGGAAGTAGGAGCTGCCCGTCGACTGCATGTCGATGGTCTGCGGCGCCATCGTGATGATGAGGTCCGGTCCGACCGCCGCCCGGACCTGGCGCAGCGCCTGCCCCATGTACGTCGGGTCGACCCCGTTCTCGAGGTCGATGTCGACGCCGTCGAACCCGTAGGTGTCGATGAGCCCGATCACGCTGGTCGCGAAGGCCGACGCCGCGGCGGAGCTGCCGACCGACACCGTGCCCTTCTCGCCGCCCACGGACAGGACCACGTGCTGGCCGCGCGCGTGCAGCGTCGCGACGTCGGCCTTGAGCTGGTCGTTCGTGTAGCCGCCCAGCGCAGAGGACAGACCGGGGTCGACGCCGAACGTGACGGCGCCGGGCGTGCTCGGGACGGCGTCCGCGAACGCGACCGCGACGAGGTCGTACGACGTCGGGACGGCCGACAGCCGCAGCGGCGTGGCCCCGTTGACGAAGTTCTGCCAGTACCCCGTGAGCAGGTGCTTCGGCAGGGCGCCGGTCTGGCAGCCGCTCGTCGAGCCCGTCACGGTGGCGGGCGGGGACTCGCCCGTCGCGTTGTAGGCGCGCACGGTGTAGGTGTGGCTCGAGCAGGCCGCGAGCCCGGTCAGCGTCGCGCTGGTCCCGGTGACGGTCGTCCGCAGGGTCGTGCCCTCGTAGACGCGGTACCCGGTGACGGTCCCCGTCGAGGCGGTCCAGGCCAGGCCGAGCGAGGTGTCGGCGGTCGTCGCGACGCGCAGGGCGGTGGGTGCGCCGGGGACGCCCGTCCCGCACCCGGTCGTCGTGACCGAGACGCTCCCGGAGCGGGGTGACTCGCCCGCGGTGTTGTAGGCCGCGACCGAGTACGTGTGCGGGGTGCACGCGGCGAGCCCGGAGACGGTGGCCGACGTGCCCGTGGACGTCGCGACGACCGTGCTGCCCTCGTAGACGCGGTAGCCCGTCACCGTGCCCGAGGACGCGCCCCACGAGAGGGCGGCCGACGTCGAGGTGACCGTCCCGGCGACGGGCGTGCCCGGCGTGCCCGGGACGACGGGCGGCGGGCCGCCCGCGCCCTGGAGCGAGACGTCGTCGACCTGGTAGGCGCCGGTGCCGTACCAGCCGTGCAGGTAGACCTGCGTCGTGCTGCTCGCGGCGGTGAACGTGACCGTGAGGCGGGTCCAGTCGGTCGCGCTCGGGGTCCAGGTCGAGGTGCCGCCGTCGACCCCCAGGTAGACGTAGCTGCCGCGCACCCAGGCGGAGAGGGTGTACTGGGTGCCGGCGACGGTCGGCACGGACTGCGAGCAGCGCGCGTTGTCGAGGCCCGCGGGGGTCGCCTGCAGCGCCTGGGTCCCCGTGCGCACGGGGGTGGAGACGACGGCTCCGGACGATCCCGAGCAGGTCCAGGGGCTGAGCGTGCCCGACTCGAAGCCCCCGTTGACCAGCACCTCCTCGGCGGAGGCGGGGGCGGCGGTCAGGGCGAGGCTGGAGACGAGGGCCACGGCCAGTGCCGCGGCGGCGGTGCGAAGTCTGTTCATGTCTGCTCCGTTGCAGGTCGAATCAAACTCTCAGGGAACTTAACGATGCACTCCTTATGAACCCGCACCCGGCGGAGTTCGTCAAGTGCTGCTCGCGGTGGGGCGCCGAGACCTGGGGGACAATGGGTGACAGCACTGCCTGCCAAGACGAGGAGTACTCCGTGCCCCAGGGAACTGTCCGATGGTTCGACGCCGACCGAGGGTTCGGCTTCATCGACCTCGGGAACGAGGCGGAGGACCTGTTCGTCCACGCGTCCGAGATCGTCGGCGACGACGGACCCAAGCAGCTCCGTGAGGGGCAGGTCGTCGAGTTCGAGGTGGGCGAGGGCGACCGCGGCCCGCAGGCGCGCCACGTCCGCGTCACCGGAGACCGGGCCGCCGACGCGCCCCTGGGCGTGCTCGGCACCGTCGCCTGGTACGAGCCGAGCAAGGGGTACGGCTTCGTCACGCCCGACGGCGACAGCGCCCAGATCTTCCTGCACAGCTCGGCCATCGTCGGGGGCGGCGTGGTCTCCGAGGGTCAGCGGGTCGCGTTCCTCGTCGTCGAGGGGGAGAAGGGTCCGCAGGCCGACCACCTGCTGCCGCTCGGTGCGCAGGCCGCGCAGCCCGCGACCGACGGCGCGGACGGCACCGTGTCCTGGTACGACGACGTCAAGGGCTTCGGGTTCGTCGTCCCCGACGGTGGCGGGGACGACGTCTTCGTCCACGTCAGCGCACTGGGCCGGGGTCTGACCGAGCTCGTCGAGGGCGCGCGCGTGACCTACGACGTCGTCGCGGGCGACAAGGGGCCGAACGCCCGCAACGTGCAGCTCGTGCGCGGCTCCGGGGGCGGACGCTCGTCCGCGGACCGCGGCCGCCCTGACCGGTCGGGACGCCCGGACCGCTCGGACCGCTCCGGTCGTCCGGGCGGGTCCGGCAGGCCGGTGCGCGGGGGCGAGGGCACCGTCGCGCGCTACGACGCCGACCGTGGCTTCGGTTTCATCACGCCCGACGCCGGGGGCGAGGACCTGTTCGTGCACGTGTCGGTCGTGCGCGACGACGAGGTCCTGGAGGAGGGCGACCGGGTCCGGTTCGCGGTGCGCCAGAGCGACCGGGGCCCGCAGGCGGACCGCGTCGAGCTGCTCTGAGCACGGGGTGGGTCGGCGCCCGGCGCGCCGACCCCACCCGTCCGGCAGGAAGCGTCGGGGCCCTGAGCGACCCGGGCGACCTCGTCGCGCGAGGGCCGTCGCCCGTCGCCGGCAAATTGTCCTGGAAGACCGCGGGCGCCGTCCCTAGGGTCGTCGGATGAGCGCCCAGGAGATCCGGTCGGCCTATCTCGAGTTCTTCGCCTCACGGGGGCACGCCGTGATCGAGCGAGCGCCCCTGGTGCTCCGCGACGACCCGACGACGCTGTTCACGGGCGCGGGGATGCAGCCGCTGATGCCCTACCTGCTGGGCGTGCGGGAGCACGACGCGGGGCGTCTCCTGGTCGACTCGCAGCCGTGCGTGCGGGCGCAGGACATCGACGAGGTCGGGGACCGGCGGCACACGACCTTCTTCGAGATGCTGGGAAACTGGAGCCTGGGGTCCGCCGACGTGGAGCAGCAGATCCGGTGGTTCGCCGACTTCCTCGCGCAGGTCGGCGTCGACCTCGAGCGGCTGTACGTCACGTGCTTCCGAGGGTCGCCCGAGCACGGGATCCCTCGTGACGACGCGGCGGCTCGCGCCTGGGTCACGGTGTTCGCGGAGCACGGGATCGAGGCGCCGCTCGTGGACGTGGGGTCCCGCGCGGACGGCGACCGCGACGGGACGCGCGGCGGTCGCGTCTTCCTCTACGACGCCGAGGAGAACTGGTGGAGCCGGGGAGGCGGCCTGGAGGGCACGCCGGTGGGAGACCCGTGCGGCCCCGACTCGGAGGTCTTCTACGACCTCGGCCCCGAGCACCACGACCCGTCGGCCGGTGAGGCGCATCCCGCGAGCGAGGGTGGCCGGTTCGTCGAGATCGGCAACCAGGTGTTCATGCGCTACCGCCGGACCGCCGAGGGCTTCGTCCCCCTCGACGAGCCGAGCATCGACTTCGGGGGCGGGCTCGAGCGCATCGCCGCGGCCGCCATGGCGACCGCCGACGTGTTCGACGTGAGCCTCCTGCGCCCGCTGGTGGACCGGCTCGAGTCGCTCAGCGGTCGCGCGTACGAGGACGACCCGCGCCCGTTCCGCGTGATCGCCGACCACGTCCGGGCCGCGACGTTCCTCGCCGCCGACGGGGTGCGCCCGAGCAACAAGGCGCACGGGTACGTCCTGCGGCGGCTCGTCCGCCGGGCCGTCGTGCACGCCCTCCACCTCGGCCTGGACGAGCGGTTCACCGACGACCTCGTCACCGTCGTGGCCGAGACGTACGGCGACGGCTACCCGGGCCTGGCCGAGCAGCGCGAGGAGCTGAGCACGGTCCTGCGCGACGAGGAGTCGCGCTTCCGTCGCACGGTGCACCGCGGGCTGCGGGAGCTCGAGAAGCTCGGGGGCGCGACGGTCACGGGGGACGACCTGTTCGTGCTGGCGGACACCTGGGGCTTCCCCGTCGAGCTGTCGGTCGACGAGGTCCGCCGCCGCGACATGGCTCTCGCCCCGGACTGGCAGGAGGGCTACGCGCTGCAGCGGGAGCGCCAGCGGGCGCGCTCGCGGGCGGCCGCGACGAGCGGGGAATAGTTCGCCCTGAGTGAAGGTTGAGCCTGATGGACTCAAGTTCTGGCGGTCGGGCTTGCGCGCGAGCGCACCCGGTGCCTACCTTGAGTGAAGCAGACTCAACCCGGTGTGCCCGGGCGCGCGTGCGCCGTCGGGCACCCCATCCACAACGGAGGCAGCACACATGGCACGAGCAGTCGGGATCGACCTCGGCACCACCAACTCGGTGGTCGCCGTCCTCGAGGGCGGAGAGCCCACCGTCATCGCGAACGCCGAGGGGTCGCGCACGACGCCGTCGGTGGTCGCCTTCTCCAAGACCGGCGAGGTCCTCGTCGGCGAGGTCGCCAAGCGCCAGGCGGTCACGAACGTCGACCGCACCATCAGCTCGGTGAAGCGCCACATGGGCACCGACTGGTCGGTCGAGATCGACGACAAGAAGTACACCGCGCAGGAGATCTCCGCGCGCATCCTGGGCAAGCTCAAGCGCGACGCCGAGGAGTACCTGGGCGAGCCCGTCACCGACGCGGTCGTCACCGTCCCGGCGTACTTCAACGACGCCGAGCGCCAGGCGACCAAGGACGCCGGGCAGATCGCGGGCCTCAACGTGACCCGCATCGTCAACGAGCCCACCGCGGCCGCGCTCGCGTACGGGCTGGAGAAGGGCAAGGAGGACGAGCTCATCCTCGTCTTCGACCTGGGCGGCGGCACGTTCGACGTCTCGCTCCTCGAGGTCGGCAAGGACGAGGACGACTTCTCCACGATCCAGGTCCGCGCGACCTCGGGCGACAACCGCCTGGGTGGCGACGACTGGGACAACCGCATCGTCGAGCACCTCATCAAGCAGGTGAAGAACAGCTCGGGCGTCGACCTGTCCAAGGACAAGATCGCGCTCCAGCGTCTGCGCGAGGCCGCCGAGCAGGCGAAGAAGGAGCTCTCGTCCGCGACGAGCACCACCATCTCGATGCAGTACCTCTCGATGAGCGAGAACGGCCCCATCCACCTGGACGAGAAGCTCACGCGCGCCCAGTTCCAGCAGATGACGCAGGACCTCCTCGACCGGACGAAGGCCCCGTTCCACAAGGTCATCTCCGACGCGGGCGTCTCCGTCTCCGACATCGACCACGTCGTGCTCGTGGGTGGCTCCACCCGCATGCCGGCCGTGACCGACGTCGTCAAGGAGCTCACGGGCGGCAAGGAGCCGAACAAGGGCGTCAACCCGGACGAGGTCGTCGCCGTCGGCGCGGCCCTGCAGGCCGGCGTCATCTCGGGCGACCGCAAGGACGTCCTGCTCATCGACGTGACCCCGCTGTCCCTCGGCATCGAGACCAAGGGTGGCGTGATGACCAAGCTCATCGAGCGCAACACGGCCATCCCGACCAAGCGCAGCGAGATCTTCTCGACGGCCGAGGACAACCAGCCGTCCGTGCTCATCCAGGTGTTCCAGGGCGAGCGCGAGTTCGCGCGCGACAACAAGCCGCTCGGCACGTTCGAGCTCACCGGCATCGCGCCGGCCCCGCGCGGCGTGCCGCAGATCGAGGTCACCTTCGACATCGACGCGAACGGCATCGTCCACGTCGGCGCCAAGGACCGCGGCACCGGCAAGGAGCAGAAGATGACCATCACCGGCGGCTCCGCGCTGCCGAAGGAGGACATCGACCGCATGGTCAAGGAGGCCGAGGAGCACGCGGCCGAGGACAAGAAGCGTCGCGAGGAGGCGGAGACCCGCAACCAGGCCGAGGCGTTCGTGTACTCGACCGAGAAGCTCGTCTCCGAGAACAAGGAGAAGCTCCCGGCCGACGTCGTCACCGAGGTCGAGGCCGACATCGCGTCGGTGAAGTCCGCGCTCGAGGGCGAGGACGCCGCCGCCGTGAAGACCGCGCACGAGAAGCTCGTCGCGTCCTCGCAGAAGATCGGCCAGGCGCTCTACGCCTCGGCCGAGCAGGAGCAGGCCGCCGGCAACCCCGGCGCGGCGACCGACGACGCGACCGCGGCCGCGGGCGCGAGCAGCGCCCCGGACGAGGACGTCGTCGACGCCGAGATCGTGGACGACGAGGACGACAAGAAGTGACGTCCCCCGAGGACCGGGGCCCCGAGGAGCAGGCCGGGCGCGAGCCCGGCCAGGGCCCCGAGGACAAGCCGTTCCAGTTCACCGACAAGCGCAAGGTCGACCCGGAGACCGGCCGTCCGCGCGAGGGCGCGGACGGCGGCTCGGCCGTGGACGACGCGGAGAAGGACCCGCTCGCGGGCCTCGACTTCGAGCCGTCCGAGGAGGCCGAGGTCGACGCGGCCGTCCTGGCCGCCAAGGCCGAGGCCGCGGAGCACCTCGACGCGCTCCAGCGCGAGCGGGCGAGCTTCACGAACTACCGCAACCGGTCGCTGCGCGACCAGGAGGCCGCGCGCACGAGGGGGATCGAGGACGTGCTCACCGCGCTCCTCCCGGTCCTCGACGACATCGACCGCGCGCGGCAGCACGGCGAGCTGACGGGGCCGTTCGCGGCCATCTCCGACAAGCTCGACGCGTCGCTCGAGAAGTTCGGGATCGAGCGCTACGGCGCGGTGGGGGACGAGTTCGACCCCACCGTCCACGAGGCGCTCATGCACCAGCCCGACCCCGAGGCGACCGCCACCACGGTGAACCTCGTCATCGAGCCGGGCTACCGGATCGGGGACCGGGTCGTGCGCGCCGCGCGCGTCTCGGTCGTCGGCCCCGAGTAGCCACCCGTCCCGCGTGCCCGACGGCGCGGGCGCACCTCCCGCGCGGAGGTGCGCCCCGCCGTCGGGCACGCGAGGATCACCAGCAGCAGATCGACAGCAGCCACGACACGAAGGACCAGGACCACGACCACCGACAGGAGGGAGGCGCCGTGACCGGACAGGACTGGATGGAGAAGGACTTCTACGCCGCGCTCGGCGTCCCCAAGGACGCCGACGACGCCACGATCAAGAAGGCCTACCGCAAGCTCGCGCGCAAGTACCACCCCGACCAGAACCAGGGTGACGCGGGCGCCGAGGCGAAGTTCAAGGAGATCGGCGAGGCGTACGCCGTGCTGTCGGACGCCAAGGAGCGCGAGCAGTACGACGCGATCCGGGCGATGGCCGGCGGCGGTGCCCGCTTCTCCGCGGGGCCCGGCGGCGCCGGGGGCGCAGGCTTCGAGGACGTGTTCGGCGGCATGTTCGGCGGCGGCGGCCCGGGCGGGACCCGGGTCCGCTACTCGTCCGGCGGCCAGGGCGCGGGCGGCTTCGAGGACATCCTCGGCTCGATGTTCGGCGGCGGGGGAGCGCAGCAGTTCGGTGGCGGTCCTCGCCCGCGGGCCGGGTCGGACGTGGCCGCGGCCACGACCCTCCCGTTCCGTCAGGCGGTCGAGGGCTCCACCGTCACCTTCACGGTCGACGGCCGCAACGTCACCACCCGCATCCCGCCGGGCGTGCGCGACGGCCAGAAGATCCGGCTGCGCGGCAAGGGCCGCCCCGGCATGGCGGGCGGCCCCGACGGCGACCTCGTCGTCACCGTCCACGTCACCCCGCACCCGGTGTTCTCGCTCGACGGGAACAACCTGCGCGCGACCGTCCCCGTGACGTTCGCCGAGGCCGTGCTCGGGGCGACGATCAGCGTGCCCACGCTCGACGGCGCGTCCGTCAAGGTCAAGGTCCCGGCGGGGACGCCGTCGGGGCGCACGCTGCGCGTCAAGGGCCGCGGCGTGAAGACCGCGAAGGCGACCGGCGACCTGCTCGTCACCGTCCAGGTCGCGGTGCCGCAGAAGCTCTCGAAGGCGGCGCGCGAGGCGGTCGAGACGTTCGCGGCCGAGACGGACGGCCAGGACGTGCGGGCCGACCTGGTCCGCCAGGCCGCGGAGTAGGAGGGCCGTGATGGCCCACCGGAAGATTCAGAGCTTCCCGGTCGGCGAGGACTCACCACGGGGCGCCGGACGGGCTCCGGCGAGCGACGTCGACCAGGACGCGCCCGTCCTCGTCATCTCCCAGGCCGCGACGCTCGCGGGGATGCACCCGCAGACGCTGCGCCAGTACGACCGCCTCGGCCTCGTCGTGCCGCGCCGGACCGCGGGCCGGGGTCGGCGCTACTCGCTGCGCGACGTCGCGAAGCTGCTCGAGGTGCAGCGGCTCAGCCACGACGAGGGCATCAACCTCGCGGGCATCCAGCGCATCCTCGCGCTCGAGTCGCAGGTCGAGCGCCTGGAGCGCCGCATCGAGGCGCTCTCCGCGCGCGTCGAGCCCGGTGGCCGGGTGTTCGCGGCCGCCGCGAGCGGCGACGTCGTCGTGGTCCCGCGCGGGCGCAGCGTGCGCCGCGGGGTCGAGGAGGCGCTGCGCGAGACGCTCGTCGAGCACGGCGAGGCGCGCGCGCTCGTCATCTGGCGGCCCCGGCCCGACGACGCGGGGTCCTGACCTGCGGCGATCCGCCGAGGGTCTCAGCTCCGGCGGGCCTCGCGCGCGACGAGCGCCGCGGCGGCCGGGACGAGCGCGACCTCTGTGGGGTCGAGGCCGGGGTCGGCGGCACGGGTCCGCGCGGCGGCGTCGAGGTGCCGCACGAGCGCCGGGTCGGCCAGGTGGAGGAACGCGTCCAGCAGGACCCGTGCGCCGGGCGCGAGCTCGTCGTCCTCGTCGGCGGCGACCTCCGCGAGGACGACGGCGGTCACGGCGAGGTCGAGGCCGGCCGGTCCGAGCCGGGCGTTCGTCCAGTGCAGGACGGCGGGGCCGTCGGCGGTGAGGGCGACGTGCGCCGGGTGCAGGTCGAGGTGCAGGACGCACAACCGCCCGGCGGCGGGCTCGTCGACGCCTGCGGGCGACGGCGCGGTGAGCGCGGCGTACGCGGGTCCGCCCCGCGCCGGGGGCGGGACGGCGTGCAGCGCGTCGTGCAGCGCGACGAGGGTCCGGGCCGCCGCGGCGAGCGACGTCCGGCCGCCGAGGATCGACTGCAGGAGCGTCGGGCCCCGCAGGAGCTCCATGGTGAGGTCGCCGTCCGTCGCGGCGTCGACGCGCGGGGCGGGGAAGCCCGCGGCGCGCACGTGCCGCATGACCTCCGCGGTGCCGACCGAGTCGGCCCCGGAGCGCGAGCGTCGCAGGACGCGGTCGGCGCCGACCGCGTACAGGTCGGCGTCGGCGCCCGAGAACAGCGGCGCGCCGGGCGAGGTGGCCATGAGAACGACGCTACGCCTCTCCCGCCCTCCTGACGAGGGCCCCGGCATCGACCCTGGTCAGGCATTTCCGCAAGAATGTCGTGCGCTAATTCATTGCTATTTCTGCATTTCTTAGCAAGGCCTTCCTTGCTATACACCGCGGAATTCCGGGAATACCGTGGAGGTGGAAGCCCGGCCCGCCACGGGTCCTCGGAGAACAGGAGATCGCGATGAGCAGCCTCACGGAGATGCCCCAGGTCGTCGAGTGTTCCATCGACGGCTGCGGCTACAACCACGACCACGGGTGCCACGCCGGTGCGGTGACCATCGCCGGTCACGCGGGCGACGCCGAGTGCGCGACCTTCATCCCGCTGGGGACCAAGGGCGGTCTCGAGAAGGTGCTCGCGCACGTCGGGGCCTGCCAGCGCACCGAGTGCGTCCACAACTCCTCGCTCGAGTGCTCGGCCCCGTCGATCCGCGTGGGCGCCGGCGCGTCCGGCGAGGACAAGGCCGACTGCCTCACCTTCACCCCGCGCTGACGCGCGACCTCAGACCTCCTCGGAGGCGGCCGGTCACCCACCGGCCGCAGACGCCCCCCAGACGCCCCGTCCGCGCGCTCGCCCGCGCGGCCGGGGCGTCGCTGCGTCGTGGGCGGTCGTCGGCGGTCGTCGGCGGTCGTCAGCGCTGCAGCGCGTCGAGCAGCTGGACGGCGGCGGTGTGGGTGCGGGGGAGCGGTTCGACCCAGACGCGCGGCGGTCGCCGCAGGATCGCGGTGACGCCCAGCGCGAGCCCCGTGCGCTCGATGTTGTGGCGGAGCACCGTGCGCAGCGCGTCGTCGTCGGCGCCGCGCTCCCCGAGGACGACGAAGAGCCCGTTGCCGAGGGAGGCCATGGGGTGGCCGTCGCCGAACGTGTGCGTGAGCGCGCGACCCATCGCCGCCGACCGCGCGAAGCGCTGCCACCCGGTCAGGTGCTCGAGCGCGACGTCCACGACGAGCAGCCCGTGCGTCGCGGCGGCGTCGACCCCCACGCGCTGCGCGACGCCGTACGTCTCCCGGAGCCGTTGGACCAGGTACTGGGACGTCGCGAGGCCGGACTCGGGGTCCATCACCTCGGGCGTCACAGGGGTCGCCTCGTAGCCGTCGGACCACCCGACCGCGACCGCCCGGAGCAGGTCGGTCCCGGGCTCGCGGTCGTGCGCCCGGTACAGGCACACCACGTCGTCGATGGCCTCGCCGATCCCGACGCCCGCCTCGGCCCGCACCCGACCGAGCCGCTCGGCGGCCGGTGTCCCGTCCCGCTCCTCGCACAGCGCCTCGACGAGCGCGTCGACGGCAGGGTGGTACCAGTCGCCCGGTCGCAGCCAGACGCTCTCGGCGCTCGCGCGACGCCAGCGCTCGCGCGCGGCGTCGGGAGCGGGCACGGTGTACCCGTGGAGGTGGTCCATGTAGATGAGACGGCCGAGCGGCCGATCCATGACGCGGGTCGGCAAAGAAGTTTCCGGGACGCCGGGTCCGGGGTGAAATCGGGCGAACGGGGACGACTCCGGCCGTTACCGTTCCGTCGTCGGAAGCCCTCTGCCCCGAAGTTGGACGGGCGTCTACTATGGCCACCGTACGCCTCGGATCGGGGCGGTCTCCGGGGCGGGTGACATGACGCAGGCGCAGGAACGGGTGTGGAGCGAGGCGTTCAGCGACGCCGAGCTCATCACAGTCGTGCGCGAGGGCGACACCAGCGCCTACGGCGCGCTGTACGAGCGCCACGCCGCCGCGGCCCGGACGGTCGCGCGCCAGTACGTCCGCTCGACCGCCGACGCCGACGACGTCGTCTCCGACGCGTTCGCCCGCACGCTCTCCGTCCTGCAGGGCGGGGGCGGGCCCGACGTCACCTTCCGCGCCTACCTCTTCACCGTCGTCCGACGCCTCTCCTACGACCTCGTCAACGGCGCGCGGCGCACCCAGCCGACGGACGACGAGCGCACGTTCGAGACGGCGTTCGGCCCCATGGCGTCCACCGAGGACCCGACCCTCGAGGGGTTCGAGCGCTCGACGGTCACGCGCGCCTACCAGGACCTCCCCGAGCGGTGGCGCGCCGTGCTCTGGTACACGGAGGTCGAGAACCTCTCCCCGGCTGAGATCGCGCCGATCCTCGGCCTCACCGCGAACGGCGTCTCCGCGCTCGCGTACCGGGCGCGGGAGGGGCTGCGGCAGGCGTACCTCCAGCAGCACCTGACGTCCGTGCCCGCCGAGGAGTGCCGCACGGTCAACGCGCTCCTCGGGTCGTACGTGCGGGGCGGGCTCGCGAAGCGCGAGACGGCGCGCGTGGAGTCGCACCTCGAAGGCTGCGGCGAGTGCCGCGCGCTCGTGCTCGAGCTGGGCGACGTGTCGCACGGCATGCGCGCCGTCATCGCCCCGCTGGTCCTCGGCGTCGGCGCGCTCGGCCTCGTCGGGACGGCGCTCCCGACGTTCGGCGGCGCGGCCGTCGCCGGCGGCGTCGGTGCCGCCCTGCAGGGCGCGTCGAGCGGCGGCGCGGGATCCACCGGCGGTTCCGGTGCGGCCGGCGGGTCCGGCGGCGCGGGGGCGGGCGGTGGCGCCGGCGCGGCCGGGACGAGCGCGGCCGGGACCGGCGCCGTCGGCGGCGCGGGTGCCGCCGCGAGCGCCACCGGTGGCACCGGCGCCGCGGTCGGGGCCGGCGCGGCGTCCGTCGGTGGGGCAGCGGCCGCGGCCGGTGGCGCCGCCGCGGGCAGCGGGGCGCTCGCCGCCGCGGGCGCCGGCGGGCTCGTCGCGCTCGTCACGTCCGCGCCGCTCGCCGCGGCCGCCGTCACGGTCGGTGTGCTCACGGTCGCCGGGCTCGGCGTCGCGGGTGCGCTCGGCGCGTTCTCGTCGGACCCGGCGCCCACACCGACCTCGCAGTCCTCCCCGTCCCCGTCCGCGTCGTCCGCACCGACCACGGGGACCACGACGACGCCGGACCCCACCACCGACCCGACGTCGCCCACGAACATCCCGCCCGCCCCGACCGACCAGACCACCGCCGGGACGGGCGACACGACGGGGACCGGCGACGGGTCCACCGACGGCACCACGCCCGTCGGGTCGACGCCGGGCACGTCGACGGGCGGCTCCACCGACCCGGGCACCAGCACCCCCGCGCCCACCGACCCCGGGACGGGCACGCCCGGACCGACCGACCCGGGCACGCCGGAGCCCGCCCCCGCGGACCTCGACCTCACGCTCGGTTCCGACGTCGTCCTCGTCGCGCGGCAGCCCGCCGATGTCCGGATGACGGTCTCCAACTCCGGCGGGCGCGCGGCCCAGAACGTCGCGGTCGAGGTCGACCTGCCGCCGGGCGTCGAGACCATCGACTCGCAGACCGTCTCACGTGGTGCGTCTGTCGCGCCCGCACTTCGCACCGCTGCTCTGCCCTGTGGGCCTAGCGGCACCCATGGCACGCTCACCTGCGACGTGGGCGTGCTCGCACCCGGCGAGGTCCGTGACCTGGTCGTGACGGTCAAGGCGTCCGGCGGCGGGGCGTATGTGTTTCCTGCGCGAGTGCTGGCCGACGGGGTGAAGACGGTCGAACGTCGACTCTCGCCGCCTCCGCTCGACTACGTGGGCGCCGAGGTCCGGTTGGCTGAGCAGCACCTCGCCATGGTGTCGAACCCCGGACTCACGACGTTGACGTTGAACGCGGCCAACACGGGTGACCGTGCCGTACGGGGCGTGGTCTTCACGATCCCGGACCTGCCGAGTGGGTTGGCCGTTCGCGTCGTCGACGACGCGTGGGCCTGCACCACGCGCGAGTGGGCGTCCAGCCTCTCCTGCGAGCGCGACGTGGTGCTCGCGGAACCGGAACGTGGTGTCGATGCGGGACCCGAGGCAACCCTCGAAGTCGAGCTACGCTCGGACGGCTCGTACAACCCGGATGTCGCGGACACGGATGCTGGGATCCAGGTGCATCCCACGTCGCTCCCTGTCGAGGTCCATGCCGGGGGTGACGCCAGCGGAGTCTCCGCGAAGCGGTCCATGGTCACGGCGGTCCCGCTCGCGTGGCTCACCGCCGAGGACATGCACGTTCGGGCAGAGAACGTCGATGGTGAGGTGCGCTACGTCGCGGAACTCGTGAACGACACAGGTGCCCCCACGACTGTCGACTTCGTCGGACCGGCGACTCCTGGGTGGGAGGACGCTGAGCTCTCCGGCCCTACGACGATACGTGACCAAGCCGTCCTCGTCGTCGACGCGAACACCTCGACCGTTCCGGCGGGCATGCTTGTCGTTCGACAGGAACGGGTCCTGATCGGTCACGGGGAAGAGCCCGTCACTGATCGGGCGCGCGACGTGGTCTTGAACCTTCCGCGGCAGGCGATCGCGCCCACGGCCCCGGCGCCGACGGTCGGGCGGTGCGCGTACGACCCGGCGACGGACACGTCGTCCGCGCCCGTGAGCCTGACCTACGACAACCGGGCGTCGACCCTGCCGGTCGAGTTCTCCGTCGACGGGCGCCCGGGCCTGACGGCGATGGTCGCGGGCGGGGCGACGCAGGTCGTCGACCTCCCGGCCGCCGGTGCGCAGGCCGCGACCTACACGGTGCGCGCGGACGGCCACGAGCTCGGCACGCACACGGTGGGTGCCGTCGACTGCTTCCGGTGGTCGGTGACGGGCAGCGCGTCCGCGGGCTGGTCCGCGGAGTCCCGGTCCGTCGTCGTCGAGGGAACGTTCCACAACGGCCACGCGGCGACGACGGTGCGCGTCGTCATGGACGCGGGCGAGCTCGGGACGAGCGAGGCCGTGGACGTCGCCCCGGGCGACGACGTGACGCTCAGGCTCGACACGGGCTCGCGCGACGTCCCGGCGGGAACGGTCGTCTTCCGCGCGACGCGGCTCGGCGGCCCCGGGGGCTCGCACACCGTGACGGCGTCGTACGAGACCGTCCGGCACGCACCGGCGGTGGACGTGCCGAGCGTCGGCAAGTGCGTGCTCGACCCGAAGACCGAGCTCTCCTCGGCCGCCGTCTCGCTGCGCTACGACAACACGCGGTCGTCGGTGCCCGTCGTCTTCTCGGTCGAGGGCCGGCGAGACCTGACGCGCACGGTCGACGGCGGTCGTGCCGTGACCGTCGACGTGCCCGGCGGCGTGGGCCAGGAGACGCTGCGCCTCGCTGTCCTCGCGGACGGCGCGCCGCTCGCCAGCCACGACGTCGAGGGCGTCGACTGCTTCGACTGGAAGAAGGTCGCCCACGCGGCCGACGCCGAGACGTCGTGGGTGGTGGCGCCCGGGGCCGGCATCGGCACGTCCGTCGTGACCGGCACGTTCCACAACCCGTACGCCGCGACCACGCTCCGCGTCGGGATGTCGACGCCGCACGGCGACGCCGCACCGGTCGACGTGGCTCCGGGAGCGGACGCGACGTTCACCGTGGACGCGAAGGCGCTGTCCGTCCCGGCCGGGACGGCGACGTTCACGGTCGAGCGCGCGGCGCCTGCCGGACCGGGACCGACGACGGTCGAGGCTCGCTACGGCGCCGTGACGTACGACCCGCAGTGGGCGGGCACCGCGTCGGTCGACGCGCGCTGGCAGGACGGGTCGGTCAAGCTCGTCGGCACGCTGACCAACGACTCGCCCGAGACGATCGACGTGGTCATGTCGGCCGCGGGCTACGGGGACTCGGCGCCTGCGCAGCAGGTCGCGCCCGGTGCGACCGCGACCCTCACCGTCGACACGCGAGCGCTCGACGTGAAGGCCGGCGCCGTCACGTTCCGCCAGTCGCGCACCGTGCTCGGCACGCCCTTCGCGGACGCGCGCCTCACCGCGCGGTACCACGGCGACGGCTACCAGCCCGACTGGTCGGCCACCCCGACCGTGTCCGCGCAGTGCGCCCCGGGGACGGGCGGGGTCGTGCTCACCGTCGGGCTGCGCAACGACTCGACCGAGGCGATGCACGTCGTGGCGCGCACGCCGTTCGGCGACCGTGACCTGGGCGACGTCGCCCCCGGGGCGAGCACCGGCGCCGACCTCGCAACCGGCACGCTCGCGGTCAAGGCCGGCAAGGTCGAGCTCGTGCTGTCGCGCACGGTCCTCGGGGTGCCCTTCACCGAGACGCGCGTGGTCCGCTACGACGCGGTCGACTGCGCCGTCGAGCAGCCGACGGCGAGCCTCGTCCTCGGCGACCCGTACTACGACGCGCAGCGCGGTCACTCGTACCGCGCCGTGTCGGTGCTGCTCGACAACTCGGGATCGAACGTCCCGGTGACGTTCCGGGTGACCGGGCACGCCAAGGGCGAGTGGGCGGTCGCGGCCGGGGAGCGGCGCACCGAGAGCCTCGGCGAGGCGCCCTGGAACGGCGCGACGTACGTCGTGCACGCGGGCTCGTGGACCGAGCAGCTCAAGGTCGACGACTTCACCGCCGTGGCCGCGTGCGCCCCGGAGTGGGAGGCGGGCGTCTGGTACGACCACGACGCGGAGGTCTCCTACGACGGCTGGAACTACACCGCGCGCAACGGCAGCGTCTTCGTGCGGCCGGACCGCGACCCGTTCGGGCTCTTCTGGGAGCGCGGGTCGCGCTGCGGCGAGGGCTGACGAGGCCGGTCGACCCGAGCGGCGACGCGACGGGTGACGTGGTCCGACTACGGCAGGAGGCCCTCGAGGGCGTCGTCGACGGGTGTGTCGCCGCCGACGAGGTCGAGGACGAGGCCGGCGGACCGCGGCTCGTGGAGCACCGCGGCGAGGACGAGCGCGACGTCGTCGCGCGTCACGTCCGAGCGCTCCCCGGCGGCGGCCCCGGGCTTGCGGCGCTTGCCGCGCGGCTTGTCCGTGTCCCCGACGGGCGCGAGCGCGACGAGGCCGACCCCCGGGTCGTCGGTGAGGTGCCCGGGCCGCACGATGGTCCAGGCGAGGTCGTCGCGAGCGCGCAGGTCGTCCTCGGCCGCCGCCTTGGCGCGCAGGTAGGCCCAGAACACGTCGTCGACGTCGTCGGGACGCTCGTCGGCCCGCGCGGCCTCGACGCCGCGGGAGGAGACGAGGACGTAGCGCCCGACGCCCGCGCGCTCGGCGGCGTCGGCGAGCAGCGCCGCGCCCGCCCGGTCGACCGCGTCCTTGCGCGGTGCTCCGCTTCCGGGACCGGCGCCGGCCGCGAACACGACCGCGTCGACGCCCTCCAGCTCGAACGACACCGCGACGGCGTCGTCCTTCTCGAGGTCGATGAGCGCGACGTGCGCGCCCAGCTCGGTGAGGTCCGTGATCTGCGCGGCGGACCGCACGAAGGCGACGACGTCGTCGCCCCGCTCCACCAGGGCTCGGGCCAGGCGACGGCCGACCTGGCCGTGACCTCCCGCGATGACTGTGCGCATGGGCCGAACGTATCGCCGCGCGGGCGTCCGCGCCCGGTGAAGCGACGCCGCCCCGGGGCATCGGTGCCGGGGCGTCGGGCGCCCCGGCGGCGGGGTTGCGCTGCCGGGCGCGCGGTCCCCCACGTACCCCCACGTCGACCGCGGCCCGGCAGCGCTGGTCCTCAGGCGGCGTCCCCCGTGCCGCCGAGGACGACGGGGGTCTGCGGGTCGAACCGGTAGCCGAGCCCGCGGACCGTGGTGATGACGTGCTCCAGCCCGAGCTTCTCGCGCAGGCGTCGCACGTGGACGTCGATGGTGCGGCTGCCCGCGGCGACCTCGTGGTCGGCCCACACGGTCTCGAGCAGCTCGGCCCGCGTCACGACGCGGTGCGCCGTCCGGGCGAGGTAGGACAGGAGCTCGAGCTCCCGGAAGGTCAGGCGTGCGGACCGGCCCTCGACCGTGACCGTGCGGCCCGCGGGGTCGATGACGACGCGCGGCACGGGCGACAGGGTCGCGAGCCGCTCGCGGAACGCCGCGATGTCCTGCACGGGCGACGACGTCGTGGTCGTGGGCTCGGCGAGGGCGAGGGCCGTGTACGTCTCGGCGCTCGGCAGCCAGTCGCGGGCGAGCTCGCCGAGCGCCTCGGCGAGCTCGACGAGCTGGGCCTGCGGCTGCTCGCCCGGTGCGGCGTCGACGCCCACGTAGAGCACGAAGCCGGGGTTGCGTCGGGGGGCGGCGTCCGCGGTGACCGGGCGGGTCGGCGCGACCGCGGCGTGCGGCGTGGCGGGACGCTGCGGGGCGAGGGCCCGGGGCGCGGCGGCGCGGGCCGAGGTGCGGTGGGCGGGACGGGTAGCGGTGAGCGTCATGGGTGGCTCCGGGTGCGTCGGGCCGACGGCGTCGCCGGGGAACCGGCGGGTCGGCAGGGGTCGAGGGCTGAACCGAGTGCGGGAGAGGGTTCAGGCCTGACAACAGACGCACATGACCGCGCCCGGGAGCGCGCCGGACGGCGCGCTGGCGGGACGGGTCGAGGTGCTCACGGGAGCGAGCATGGCAGTGCACGGCGCGGTACGCCAAGGGGAGCCCGGGAACTTCTCATCATGCGGACGCGCGGAGTCTCGCGTTCCGGGCGAGGGTGCGGGTGACGACCGTCGCGACCGAGGTCGGTCGCGCGCGTCCTCCCAGGTGGGAGCGGTCAGACGACGCCGTAGAGGCGGTCTCCGGCGTCGCCGAGACCCGGGACGATGTACGCCTTCTCGTTGAGGCGCTCGTCGACCGCCGCGACCACGAGCTGGACGTCCACGCGGTCGCCGACGGCGTTCTCCAGCACCTGGATCCCCTCGGGAGCCGCGAGCAGGCAGACCGCCGTGACGTCGCGCGCCCCGCGGGCGAAGACGTAGTCGATCGCGGCCACGAGCGTGCCGCCCGTCGCGAGCATCGGGTCCAGGAGGAACACGTGCCGACCCGTCAGGTCGTCGGGCAGGCGGTTCGCGTACGTGACCGCCTCGAGCGTCTCCTCGTCGCGCTGCATGCCGAGGAACCCGACCTCGGCCGTCGGCAGGAGGCGCGTCATGCCCTCGAGCATCCCCAGGCCCGCCCGCAGGATGGGGACGACCAGGGGACGCGGCTCCGCGAGGCGCACGCCGATCGTCGTCGTCACCGGCGTCTCGATCTCGTGCGGCTCGACCCGCACGTCGCGCGTGGCCTCGTAGGCGAGCAGCGTGACCAGCTCGTCGACGAGGAGCCGGAACGTCGGGGACGCCGTCTCCTTGTTCCGCAGGACGGTCAGCTTGTGGGCCACGAGCGGGTGGTCGGCGACGTGCAGGCGCATGGCGACAACGGTATCCGACCGCGAGCCCTCCCGTACCGCCCGGTAACCGCCCGCCGTGCGCGAGTTGTCAGCGCCACACCGGTCTATAGCCTGGTGAGACGCTGACAGCTCTCCGCACGACCGAGGTGTCAGCACCTCGTCGCGGCATGGCGCGACGTGCCGCTGACAACTCGGAGGTCTCGTGCCCGACGACGTCGCTCGGCCCGGCGACCCCGCCCACCCGGGCGCGGGGTCGGCGTCGGGCACCGCAGGGCCGAGCGGCACGACGGCGGTCGGCGGCTCCCCGGAGCCGCGCGGGCTCGACCTGCCGTGGGCGGACGGGACGTTCCCGCCGGACACGGTCGCGGGGCGCCGCCAGGTCTGGGACGCGCTCATGGGCCTCGCGCTGCACGAGGCGACCCACGCGCTCGCGAGCGACGACGTGCCCGTGGGGGCGCTCGTCGTCGGGCCGGACGGGCGGCTGCTGGGCGTCGGGCGCAACCGGCGCGAGGAGACCGGCGACCCGACCGCGCACGCCGAGGTGCTCGCCCTGCGGCAGGCCGCCGCGACGCTCGGGGAGTGGCGGCTCGAGGGCTGCACGCTCGTCGTCACGCTCGAGCCGTGCGTCATGTGCGCCGGGGCGCTCGTCCTCGCGCGCGTCGAGCGGCTCGTGCTCGGCGCGTGGGACCCCAAGGCCGGCGCGACCGGCTCGGTCTGGGACCTCGTGCGCGACCAGCGCGCCAACCACGCCGTCGAGGTGGTCGGCGGCGTCCGCGAGGACGAGTGCGCCCGCCTCCTGCGCAACTTCTTCGCCGCCCAGCGCTGACGCTGACCCCCGTCGAACACGACATGAGGGTCGTTGTCGAGCGGATGACGACCCTCATGTCGTGCTCGACGCGGGCTCGTGTCGTGCTCGGCGTCAGCGGGGGAGGGCCGCGGCGAGCGTCGTGAGGGTCTCGGTGGTACCGGCGTCGACCTTGAGCGTCGCGAGCGGGTCGCCGCGCGTCCAGCCGCGGTTGACGATCACGACCGGCTTGGCCGCCTTCGCCGCGTGCCGCACGAACCGCAGCCCGCTCATCACCGTCAGCGACGACCCCGCCACGAGCAGCGCGTCCCCCTCGTCGACCATCGCGTACGCCCGCTCCACCCGCTCGCGCGGCACGTTCTCCCCGAAGTACACGATCTCCGGCTTGAGCACCCCGCCGCAGAACTCGCACGGCGCGGGCCGGAAGTGCGACGTCTGCTCGATCACCGCGTCCGCGTCCGGCGCGATCTCCACGTCCGCGACGTCACCGATGCTCTCGATGAACCCCGGGTTGAGCGCCGTCAGCCGGTCCGCGAGGTGCTCGCGCGAGATGACGCGCCCGCACTGCAGGCAGATCACGCGGTCGTAGCGGCCGTGCAGGTCGATGACGTTCCGGCTCCCCGCGTCCTCGTGCAACAGGTCCACGTTCTGCGTGATCAGCCCGACCAGCACCCCCGCGTCCTCCAGCCGCGCCAGCGCGCGGTGACCCGCGTTCGGCTGCGTGCGGTGCACGTGCTGCCAGCCCACGTGGTTGCGCGCCCAGTAGTGGCGCCGGAACGCCTCGTCCTGCACGAACTGCTGGTACGTCATCGGGTTGCGCGGCGGCGAGTCCGGACCGCGGTAGTCCGGGATGCCCGAGTCCGTCGACAGCCCCGCGCCCGTCAGCGCCGTGACCCGCAGCCCGCGCAGCAGCTGCACGGCGTCGTCCGCCGTCCCCAGCGGCGGCTCCGGCTCCGTGCCCGACGGCGGCGGCTGGCTCGGGCGCCACGCGAGCCGCGACGTCAGGGTCGGGACGGTCGACCGCGGCAGGTCCGCGGACGACGTGGCCACGTGCGCGGGGGAGGTGGTGGAGGGGTCGGTCGAGCGCGGGGGAGTCGGGTCGGTGGGCACGCCTCCCACGGTACGACGGCGCGCGAGGTAGAGCCGTGGTTGCTTGAGGTAGAGCCGTGGTCCTGCCCGACGGCGGTCTGGTCACCTTGGGTGGCGGGGTGGGTGGTGGTGCCGCGTCTACCATCCGCCGCTCGTTCCTCGCGGCTCCCGCCAGGCCCGCCACGACGCGGCACCACCACCCACCCC
>PJUI01000093.1_pt1 | contig 94892 bp, 73 predicted proteins | sample 1512201 | NCBI WGS metagenome assembly PJUI01 (sample SAMN08177670, study PRJNA422409) | Feces metagenome, whole genome shotgun sequencing project. | isolation source: Chicken feces (2) enriched on wood chips | host: Gallus gallus | place: USA: Madison | collected 2015-01-15
CACGCCACCGGCAGCCCCGACCGACCTGGTAATCGGCCTGGCCGGCAGCCAGCTGAGCGGGCGCGGCGAGCCTGGCACCACTGTGCAGGTTCGCGATGCGGCAGGTACTGTGCTGGCTACCGGTACTGTCGCTGCCGATGGTAGCGTCGCAATAACCCTGACCCCTGCCGTTACCGACGGCAGCGCGCTGCAAGTAACCCTCACCGACGCCGCTGGCAACGTCTCGCAACCCGGCTCGGTCACCTCGCCGGACCTGCAGGCCCCTGCCCAGCCCACCGAGCTGGCCTTGGCCGACGGCGTGACCTTCACCGGTCGCGGCGAACCGGGTGCCACCGTGCAGGTGCGTGATGCCGGTGGCAACATCATCGGCACGGGTGTAGTCGGCGCCGATGGTCTGTTCAGCGTTACCCTTGCGCCTGCCCAGGCCAACGGCGAGGCCCTTGATGTACGCCTGGTAGATACCGCCGGCAACAGCTCTGCCCCACTGCAGTTCGATGCGCCGGACATTACTCCTCCGACGGCGGTCAGCAACATCGTGGTCGGCAACGACGGCCTGGCCCTGAGTGGTCGCGGCGAAGCTGGCGCCACCGTCGAAGTGCGAGATGCCAACGGCACCGTGATCGGCACCGGTGTGGTCGCCACCAACGGCACCTTCCTGGTCAACCTCGACCCGGCGGTGCAGCCAGGTGAGCAGCTGAGCCTGGTGCAGACCGACCCGAGCGGCAACGCTTCTGAAGCGCTGCAGTTCGAAGTCCCGGCAACCACCGCTCCGGCAAGCCCCAGCGACCTGGTGTTCGCCGAAGACGGCAGCAGCATCAGCGGTACGGCACCAGCAGGCACCCGCGTGGAAGTGCATGATGCCAACGGCGCGCTGATTGGCAGCGTCGTAGCGGGCCCCGATGGCAGCTTCACCGTGGTCCTCGACCCGGCCCAGGCCAATGGCGAACTGCTGGACGTGGTGGCCATCGACGATGCTGGCGTATCGTCCCTGCCAACACAGATCACCGCGCCGGACATCACCGCACCTGCCGCCCCAAGCGAACTGGCGGTCAACGCTGACGGTACGGTAGTCACTGGCCGTGCCGAACCAGGCAGCACCGTGCGTGTGCTGGCCGCCGATGGCACCACCGTGCTGGGTAGCGTGGTGGTGGGCGCTACGGGCAGCTTCAGCATCACCCTGGACCCGGCCCAGGTCGACGGCGAAGTACTGCAAGTCACCGCCACCGATGCGGCAGGCAACACCTCGACCGCAGGCTCGGTCACCGCGCCAGACATCGACGGGGGCGATACCACGCCACCTGACGCACCTACCAACCTGGTGATCGGCCTCGCCGGCAGCCAGTTGAGCGGCCGTGGCGAGGCCGGCACCACCGTACAGGTGCGTGACGCCGCAGGCACTGTGCTGGCAACCGGTACCGTCGGCCCGGATGGCACCTTCGCGGTAACCCTGTCCCCTGCCGTGAATGACGGCAGCACGTTGCAAGTCACCCTCACCGATGCCGCTGGCAACGTCTCGCAACCGGGCTCGGTCGCCTCGCCAGACCTGCAAGCCCCGACACAGCCGACCGAACTGGCCTTGGCCGATGGCGTCACCTTCACCGGCCGCGGCGAACCTGGCGCCACGGTGCAGGTGCGCAATAGCGCCGGCAACGTGATTGGTACCGGCCTGGTCAACGCAGACGGCACCTTCAGCGTCACTCTGTTCCCGGCCCAGGCCAACGGCGAGGCGCTGGACGTGCGGTTGGTGGATACCGCTGGCAACAGCTCTGCACCGCTGCAGTTCGATGCACCGGACATCACTCCGCCTGCGGCGGTCAGCAATATCGTGGTCGGTACCGGTGGCCTGGTGCTCAGCGGTCGCGGCGAAGCCGGTGCCACCGTCGAAGTGCGTGATGCCCTCGGCACTGTCATCGGCACCGCCACGGTCGGCGCCAACGGCACCTTCGTGGTCAGCCTCGACCCGGCAGCCCAACCGGGCGCCGCACTGAGCCTGGTACAGACCGACCCGAGCGGCAACGCGTCCGAAGCCTTGCAGTTCGAGGTGCCCCTGACCCCTGCCCCGGCCAGCCCAAGCGATCTGGTGGTGGCGGCCAATGGCACCAGCATCACGGGTGCTGCACCGGCCGGCAGCCGCGTGGAAGTACACGATGCCAACGGCAACCTGGTGGGCAGCGTGGTAGTGGGCGCCGAAGGCACCTTCACCGTCATCCTCAACCCGGCCCAGGCCAACGGCGAGCTGCTGGATGTGGTCGCCATCGACGGCACGGGTGCATCGTCCCTGCCGGTGCAGATCAGTGCGCCGGATATCACCGCCCCGTCCGCCCCGAGCGAACTCGCGATCAATGCCAACGGGACCGTCGTGACCGGCCGTGCCGAAGCGGGCAGCACCGTGCGTGTGCTGGCCGCCGATGGCACTACCGTGCTGGGTACGGCGGTAGTGGGCGCCACCGGCAGCTTCAGCATCACCCTGAGCCCGGCACAGGTGGACGGTGAAGTGCTGCAAGTCACCGCCACCGACGCCGCCGGCAATGCCTCCAGCGCCGGTAGTGTCACGGCCCCAGACATCGACGGTGTCGATACCACGCCACCCCAGGCCCCGACCAACCTGGTTGTCGGCCTGGCCGGTGGCCAACTGAACGGCAGCGGCGAAGCGGGCGCCAGCGTGCAAGTACGCGATGCCCAAGGCAACGTGCTGGCCAACGGAACGGTCAACCCGGATGGCACCTTCCAGATCACCCTGGCCCCGCCGGTGAACGATGGCAGTACCCTGCAAGTGGTGCTGACCGATGCCGCCGGCAATGCCTCCACCCCTGGCACGGTGGCCACCCCAGACCTGCAGGCCCCTGCCCAGCCGACCGGCCTGGACCTGGCCGGCGGCGTTACCTTGACCGGTAGCGGTGAAGCTGGCGCTACCGTGCAGGTGCGCGACGCCTCGGGCAACGTGATCGGCACTGGCGTGGTGAACCCGAACGGCACCTTCAGCGTTACCCTGTCCCCTGCCCAGGCCAATGGCGAAGTCCTCGACATCCGCCTGGTGGACGCCGCGGGTAATGTCTCGACCCCATTGCCGTTCGATGCACCGGATACCACGCCGCCTGCCGCAGTCAGCAACATCGTGGTCGGTACAGCCGGCCTGACCCTGAGCGGTCGCGGCGAAGCCGGGGCCACCGTCGAAGTACGCGACGTCAATGGCACCGTGATCGGCACGGGCACGGTGACCGCCAACGGCACCTTCCTGCTCGACCTGGACCCGGCCGCGTTGCCGGGCGAGCGCCTGAGCCTGGTGCAGACCGACGCCAGCGGCAATGCCGCAGAGGCCTTGACCTTCGACGTACCGCTGGTGCCCACACCGGCCAGCCCGAGCGACCTGGTAGTCGCTGCGGATGGCACCAGCGTCAGCGGGTCCGCGCCGGTCGGCAGCCGCGTGGAAGTGCATGACGCCAACGGCGCCGTGGTCGGCAGCATCGTGGTGGGTGCCGAGGGCACCTTCACCGTGGTGCTCAACCCGGCCCAGGCCAACGGCCAGTTGCTGGACGTGGTCGCCATCGACAACAACGGGGCCTCGTCATTGCCGGTACAAGTGACCGCGCCCGACATCACCGCACCTGCCGCACCAAGCGAACTCGCCGTCAGCGCCAACGGCAGCGTGGTGACCGGGCGTGCCGAGGCCGGCAGCACCGTGCGTGTGCTGGCAGCCGACGGCACTACCGTGCTGGGCAGTGTCGTGGTGGGTGCCAACGGTGCGTTCAGCATCGGCCTCACCCCGCCGCAAGTGGCGGGGGAGCAATTGCAGGTGACCGCCACCGATACCGCAGGCAATGCCTCCACAGCCGGTACCGTCACTGCACCGATCATTGATAACGGCGGTGATACCACCCCGCCAGCGCCCGCCACCCAACTGGTGATCAGCGACGATGGCCGCACGGTGTCCGGCCGTGGTGAAGCAGGCACCACTGTGGAAGTGCGCAACGATCAGGGCCAGGTGCTGGTAAGCGGCACCGTGCAACCGGATGGCAGCTTCAATGTGCAACTGCCAACCCCGGTGGTGGATGGCTCGTCGCTGCAAGTGACCCTGACCGATGCCGCCGGCAACGTCTCTACACCTAGCCCACTGACGGCGCCGGACCAGGTAGCACCGCTGCAACCCGCCGACCTGGTGCTGAGCAATGGCGACAGCCTGGTCGGCACTGCAGAAGGGGGCGCCCGGGTGGAGGTGAAAGATGCCTCGGGCAACCTTATCGGCAGCACCATTGCCGGGCCGGATGGCAGCTTCAGCCTGACCCTCGACCCGCCACAGGCCAATGGCGAAACCCTGTCCATCACTGTGACCGATGCGGCAGGCAACACTTCGGTGCCGCTGAGCTATGTGGCGCCGGACATCACCGCACCGACGATCGTCACCGACGTGGTGGCAGGCGATGGCAGCCTGGCCGTGTCTGGCCGTGGTGAGCCCGGTGCCACGGTGGAAGTGCGTGATACCCAAGGTGCGGTGCTCGGTTCTGGCATCGTGGCGCCAAATGGCACCTTCGTGGTTGACCTGGACGCACCGCTGGCCGCAGGTGAGAACATCGTGCTGGTGCAGACCGATGCCGCCGGCAACACCTCGGCAGGGGTCAGTGTGACCGTCGCCGACACCCCGCTACCCGAAAGCCCGAGTGGCGTAGTAGTGGCCGGCGACGGCTCCAGCGTTTCCGGTACTGCACCAGCCGGTACGCAGGTACAAGTGCGTGACGCACAGGGCAATGTGCTGGGCAGCGTTGAGGCCGGCCAGGATGGCAGCTTCACCATCGGCCTGAGCCCGGCCCAGGCCAATGGCGAGACCCTGGATGTGGTGGCGGTTGATGGCGCTGGCAACAGCTCGCTGCCGACCCAGATCACCGCCCCCGATATCACCCCGCCCAATGAAGCCAGCGAACTGCAACTGAGTGCCGATGGCGGCCTGCTCACCGGCCGCGGCGAAGCGGGCACCACCGTACAGGTGATCAGTGCAGACGGCACTGTGCTGGGCAACGCTCAGGTCGGTGCCGACGGCGTGATAAGCGTGGTCCTGATCCCGCCGCAGACCGACGGCCAGGAACTGGACGTGGTGCTGCGCGACCCAGCGGGCAATACCTCGACCGCCACCATCGTGGCACCGGACACCGATGGCCCACTGCAACCCTCGGGGCTGGCCATCGATACCGCTGGCATTCACCTCACCGGCCAAGGCCAGAACGGTTCCATCGTCACCGTGCGCGACGCCGACGGCAACGTGCTGGGCACCGCCACCGTAGGCGCCGACGGCCGCTTCGATGTCACCCTCAACGCACCGCAGCGCAATGGTGAAAGCCTCACAGTCGAAGCCACTGACAACCTGGGCAACAGCGCGGGGCCCGTAGACTTCACTGCACCCGACTCCACCCCTCCGCAAGTGGTCACCACCCCGGCCATCGATGGCACCGGCACCACGGTCACCGGCAACGGCGAACCCGGTGCCACCGTCACCGTGCGCGGGCCGGACGGCAGCGTGCTGGGCAGCACCGTGGTCGGCACTGGCGGCGCATTCGAAATCACCCTCGACACGCCGCAGACCAACGGCCAGGCACTGACCGTGGAGCAACGCGACCCGGCTGGCAACCTGTCAGCGGCGGTCGACTTGCCAGCACCGGATACCCAGGCACCCGATATACCCACCGGCCTGATTCTGGCTGGCGACGGCAGCAGCCTGAGCGGCAGCGGCGAGCCGGGTGCGCAGGTGACCGTGACCGGCACTGGCGGCGCTGTACTGGGCACCGCAACGGTCCAGCCTGACGGCACCTTCCAGGTGACAATCGACCCGCCACAGCTCAATGGTCAGACGCTGTCTGTCACTCAGGCCGACAATACCGGCAACGACTCGCTCGCTGGCACCGTCACTGCACCTGACCTGGAGGCGCCGTTGCCGGCGCAAGGCCTGGGCCTTGACCCTACCGGCACAGTGCTCAGCGGGCAGGGTGAGGCTGGCAGCACCGTAGAGGTACGCAACGCTGCAGGCGACCTGCTGGGTACCATACCGGTGAATCCGGACGGCACGTTCGAAGTGACACTTGCCCCCGCCCAGACCAACGGTGAAGTGCTGTCGGTGGTGCTGATCGATGGCGGCGGCAATACCTCGCCGTCGGCCACCTTCACCGCTGACGACAGCACCGCGCCCACTGCGCCTGCGGGCCTTTCCATTACCCCGGGCGGCAGCGCCATCCAGGGTACCGGTGAGGCAGGTTCCACGGTAGAAGTGCGGCTTGCCGACGGCACGTTGATAGGCACCATCGTCGTCCCAGCAGGCGGCAACTTCACGGTGCCACTGTCGCCCGCCCAACTGGACGGCCAGGCCCTCGATGTGACGCTGATCGATGCCGCCGGCAATGTCTCGCAAGCCAGCCAGATCGTTGCACCGGACATCACGCCACCGGCCCTGCCGACCGACGTGGCCGTCAACGGCGATGGCACTGCTGTGACTGGTAACGCACCTGGCGCCAGTTCGGTGACCGTGAGCGATGGGGCCGGCAATGTGATCACTGTGCCGGTCAACCCGGATGGCAGTTTCAGCGTGCCGCTGGATACCCCGCAGAACAACGGCCAGACCGTGACCGTGGTGGTGACCGACGCAGCCGGTAATGACTCGGCGCCGGTCTCTGTCACCGCACCGGACACCACCGATCCCCTGCCGGCCACCGGCATTAGCGTGAGCCCGGACGGCGGCACGGTCGGCGGCACCGCCGAGCCTGGCAGCACGGTCGAAATCCGCAACCCGGATGACACCGTACGCGGCACCGTAACCGTAGGGCCGGACGGTACCTTCGTGGTGCCGGTCGACCCGCCGCTGGCAACCGGCGAAACCGTCGCTGTGGTGGTGATCGACCCTGCCGGCAATGAATCACCCGAGGTGCCGATAGCTGGCCCGACAGGCACGGAAGTGGCCACACCGTCGGCCCTTGCCATCAGCGCCGACGGCTTCCTGTTGACCGGCCAAGGTACAGTCGGCTCGCTGATTACCGTGACCTCCGGGGGCACCACCCTGGGCACCGCCACGGTTGGCAGCGACGGCACCTTCCGTGTGTTCTTCCAGAACGCCCAGCTCAACGCCCAGACCTTGCAGGTCAGTGCCAAGGCTACCGTCGATGGCCAGCCTTCGGTGCCAGCCATCGTCGTCGCCAATGACACTACGGCCCCGAACGCGCCGGCCCAGGTAACGCTCAACGCCACCGGCAGCACGCTGACCGGCCAAGGCGAAGTGGGTGCCACCGTGCGCGTGACAGATGCCCAGGGCACACTGCTGGGGACTGCCACCGTCGGCAGCAATGGGCTGTTCAGCATCAGCTTCTCGCCGGCCGTGGCCAATGGGCAGAACCTGATCGTGACCCAGGCGGATGCTGCCGGTAACGTTTCGCTCGCGGCCACCCTGCAGGCGCCCGACCTGCAGGCACCGCTGGCGGCCAGCAACCTCAGCCTCAACGGTGCGGCCACCGTGCTCAGCGGCCAGGGTGAAGCCGGGGCCAGCGTCACTGTACGCGACGCCAGCGGCGCCATCCTGGCCACTGGCACCGTCAACCAGAGCGGCCAGTTCCAGATCACCCTGCCCAGCGCGCAAGTCACCGGCAGCCCGCTGCAGGTCACCCTCAGCGATGCTGCGGGCAACGTCTCCGGCCCAGCCAGCCTGGCCACACCAGACCGCACACCGCCAGCGGCCATCAGTAACCCGCAGTTGAGCCAGGATGGCCGGCAGCTTTCCGGCAGCGGTGAGGTGGGCGCTACGGTACAGGTACGCAACGCTGCCGGTGTGGTGCTCGGCACCGCCACGGTGGGCGCCGACGGTCGCTTCACGGTGACCTTCGACACCCCGCAAGCCAACGGCCAGGCTATCGGCGTCACGCAAGTGGATGCCGCCGGCAACACGTCGCCAGCAGTCAATGTGACGACCCCGGACCTGACCCCACCTGCGCCGCTGACCAACGTGGTGTTGAACAACAACGGCCTGACCCTGACCGGCCTGGGCGAAGCGGGCGCAACGGTCACCGTGCGCGGCCCGGACGGCACCATCATCGGCACCGGCCTGGTGGCGGCCAATGGCAGCTTTACCCTCACACTCAACAGTGCCCAGCTCAACGCCCAGCACCTGAGCGTTACGCAGACCGACGCGGGCAACAACACCTCCAACGCCGTGGCGGTCACCGCGCCGGACTTCACCCCGCCTGCAGTACCCACCGCACTCGCCCTGTCTGGTACCGGGCTGCAACTGACCGGTAACGCCGAAGCCGGTAGCACCGTGACCGTACGCGATGCCAGCGGCAACGTGCTGGGCACGGCGGTAGCCGGCAGCAACGGCACCTTCCAGGTCGTCCTGAACAGTGCCCAGACCAATGGCCAGACCCTGCAGGTGACCGCCACCGACGCAGCCGGCAACGTGTCACCGACCGCGCCTTACACCGCAGCCGACACCACGCCGCCAGCCGCCGTGACCAACCTGGCGGTTTCCGCCAGTGGCGCCACGCTGACAGGCAATGGCGAAGCAGGCGCAACCGTGACCGTGCGGGCACCCGACAATACCGTGCTGGGCACCACCACGGTCGGCGCCGACGGCCACTTCAGCGTCACCCTGTCGCCGGCCGCGATCACCGGTGAAAGCCTGAGCGTGGTCCAGGCCGATGCCGCACAGAACGTCTCCCCTGCGCAAAGCGTCACTGCGCCGGGTGTTCTGGCACCGGCAACACCGGACAACCTGGTACTGGCCGGCGACGGCCTGTCGGTGACCGGCACGGCCGACGCGGGCAGCACAGTCAAGGTGTATGGCCCCAACGGCGTATTGCTGGGCAGCAGCCCGGTTGCCAACGACGGTACCTTCACGGTCAACCTGGGCAGTGCTCAGGCCAATGGTGAAGTGCTGCAGGTCAGCGCAACGGGCACCGATGGCAGCGTATCGCTGCCTGCCACCTTGCAGGCACCGGACACCACGGCACCTCAACCACTGACCAACCTGGTGCTGTCCAACGACGGGCTGGTGCTCAGTGGCCGCGGCGAGGCAGGTGCCACCGTTACCGTGCTTGGCGAAGGCGGTATCGAACTGGGTACTGCCGTGGTCGATGCCAGCGGCAACTTCAGCGTCAACCTGGGCGCCGCACAGATCAACGGTGAACAGCTCAGCGCCAGCCAGTCCGATGTGGCCGGCAACGAGTCCAACAGCGTCAGCCTGATCGCCCCTGACCGCGTCGCCCCGGATGCTGCCGGTAACCTGGCCTTCGCCGGGGGTGGCAGCCTGCTCGACGGTACTGGTGAAGCAGGTGCCGCCGTGCGGGTAATCGCCGCCGATGGGTCGGTGCTGGGCAGTGCAACGGTGCGTGCCGACGGCACCTTCCAGGTCAACCTCGCATCGCCTCAGGCCAACGGCCAGCAAGTGCAAGTGGTGCTGACCGATGCGGCTGGCAACCAGTCTGCCGCCAGCGCCATCACCGCACCCGACACCACGCCGCCAACGGCACCTGCCGAACTGGCCGTTTCCGGGGATGGCGTCACCCTCACCGGCCGTGGCGAAGCAGGCGCGCTGGTGACCGTGACCAACCCGGCCGGCGACGAAATCGGCAGCGCCACCGTCGATGCCAGCGGGCACTTCACCATCACCCTGAACCCGGCACTGGGCAACGCCGAGCTGCTCAGCTTCACCCAGGCCGATGCGGCCGGTAACGTGTCGGCGGTGGCAACCCTGCAAACCCCGGACTTCACCCCGCCCGCCCCGCTCACCCAGGTGGTGATCAACGCAGACGGCAGTGTTGTCAGCGGCCTGGGCGAAGCCGGCGCGACGGTAATCGTGAGCAACGCCGCCGGTACCGTACTGGGCACAGGTACCGTGCTTGCCGACGGCAGCTTCCGCGTCGAACTCTCACCCGCGCAAATCAACAACCAGCTGCTGTCGGTGCTGCAGGCCGACCCACCCGGCAACGTCAGCCTGCCAGTCGACGTGCGAGCGCCGGACCACACGCCACCAGCGGCGGCAACCGAGCTGCGGCTCAATGCGGCAGGCGACGAGCTGGGCGGTGTCGGTGAAGTGGGCGCCACCGTGCGCGTCTTCGTCGGTGCCACGCAGGTCGGTACCGGCACAGTGGGCGCCGACGGCACCTTCATCGTCGAGCTTGATGGCGCGCAGCTCAACGGCCAGGTGCTGCAGGTAACCCTGACCGATGCAGCCGGCAACATCTCGCCAATCAGTTCGGTCACGGCGGTGGACACCACGCCACCGGCCACCGTGATCGCCACCATCAACGACAGCGGTACCCAGGTGATCGGTACTGCCGAAGCCGGCACGCGTGTCACCGTGGTCAACAACAACGGCGACCTGCTGGGCCAGGTGACGGTCGACCCGGACGGCACCTTTGTCCTCAACCTGAACAACCCGCAGATCAACGGCGAAGTCCTCACCGTCATCGCCCAGGACGCCACCGGCAACCCGTCCGCGCCCCTGCAGGTGAACGCGCCAGACCTCACGCCGCCAGTGCAACCCGATAACCTGTTGCTGAACCCGGCAGGCACGTCGATGACCGGTACGGCAGAAGCCGGCACCACCATCACGGTGCGTGACCCGAACAACAACGTCGTAGGCACCGTGGAAGTGGGTGCAAACGGCCAGTTCACCGTGCCAATCAACCCACCGCAGAACAACGGCCAGTTGCTCACGGTGGTGTCCACGGACGATGCCGGCAACGCCTCGGTGGTTGTGCCCTATCAGACCAACGACACCTCCCCGCCTGGGCTGGTCACCGACATGGCCATCAACAACACGTTCGATGTGCTGACCGGCAAGGGCGAGCCTAATGCCACCGTCACCATCAGCCGCGGCGGATCGGTGATCGGCACTGGCACGGTAGATGCCGCGGGTAACTTCCAGATAACGCTGGTGCCGGCGGCGGGCTCGCTGGCAACCCTGGCAGTGACGCAATCCGACGGCATCAATACCTCCGCGGTCGCGACGTACGTCACCCCACTGATCGCACCGCCAGTGCCCCCCACCAACGTGACGCTGGGCAGCGACGGCCTGACCTTGGCCGGTAATGCGCCGAGTGGCGTGGGCATCCGCGTCTACGATGCCGCAGGCAACCTGATCGGCACAGGCGGCGCTACCCTGAACGGCACCTTTACCCTGACGCTGAACACAGCGCAGCTCAACGGCCAGCATATTTCGGTGACTGCTGTAGCACTGGTAGGCGGTGAATCGCAGCCGACCTTCCTGCAAGCCGCCGACATCACGCCACCGGCCAACCCGCTGGTGACCGGGCTGTCTCTGAACGGCCTGGTGCTGACCGGCACCGGTGAAGCCGGTGCCACGGTGACCGTGCGCGACGCCAGCAACAACGTGCTCGGCACCGCGGTGGTGAATGGCGGTGGCGTGTTCACCGTCAACCTGAACGCCGCACAGCTCAACGGCCAGGTACTGGGCGTGAGCCAGGCCGATGCTGCGGGCAATGTGTCCGGCAGTACCAGCTACACCGCCACAGACGTGCAACCGCCTGCAACACCGACCAACGTCACCATCAACGGCGCGGGAACCGTGCTCACCGGTAACGGTGAAGCGGGCGCCACCGTGACGGTCCAAGGCCCGAACGGCCAGGTCGGGACCGGAGTGGTGCAAGCCGACGGCACCTTCACCATCAACCTGGCCTCGCCACAGAACGACGGGCAACTGCTGGTGGTGCGCCAGGCCGATGCTGCCGGTAACCTGTCCGGTAGCACCAGCCTGACCGCGCTCGACACCACCCCGCCAGCCGCACCGCTGGCCACCATCAACGCCAACGGCACCTCGGTCAGCGGTTCTGGCCAGATCGGCAGCACGGTCACCGTGCGCAACAGCGCCGGCACCGTGCTGGGGACCGCGACGGTGGGCAGCAACGGCCTGTTCGTGGTCAGCCTGACTGCGGCGCAGATCGACAACCAGGCACTCAGCGTCACCCTCACCGACAGCGCCGGCAACGTCTCCACCGGCACTACGCTGACCGCACCAGACCTGACCCCGCCTGCGGCTGCTGGCAACCTGCTGATCAGTGCCGACGGCGGTACCCTGACCGGTACTGGCGAAGTGGGCGCCACCGTGACCGTACGCAGCGCCAGCGGTACCGTGCTGCAAACCACGACGGTGCAGCCGAACGGCACCTTTACCGTGACCCTGAGCCCGCCTCAGGACAACGGCCAGATCCTCTCGGTGACCCTCAGCGACCCGCGCGGCAACGTGTCGGGCAACGTCAACGTCACCGCGCCGGATGTGGATGCCAACGCGCCGGTCATCGCCAGCGACAACCTGGCCACGGCCACGGTCAACCTGGCTGCGGTCAGTGCCACCAAGACTTACACCGACAGCTTCACCACGCTGTTGTCGGGCTTCTCGAAGACCTACACCTGGACGGTGGCGGCAGGCACCACCGCCGACCCGACCCTCACACTGACCACCAACAGCGTGCTGGCGCTGCTCAACAACACCAGCTTCACCCTGCAGGTAAAAGACGCCAGCGGTGCCTGGGTGACCATCGCCACCGGCAATACGCAGGGCCTGCTCGACCTGATCGTGCTGCCCATCGGTTTGCAGGTGGACATCGGCGTGCTGCAAGCCGGTGACTACCGGCTGACCGTGGGCAGTGGCGGCATCGGCCTGGTGACCAACGTGAGCACCTCGCTGGACATCACCTCCACCAGCCTGACCCAGTTCACCGGCACCGGCACGGCCACCTCGGGCAACGTCATCACCGACGTGGGCACCGATGGCGCGGTGGATGCCCGTGGCCCGGACAGCGCCGCCGTGCTGCAAGTGCTGAAAAACGGCAGCTATGTCTCGGCCGGTACCTCGACCACGGTCCAGGGCCAGTACGGCACCCTGGTGATCAGTGCCGATGGCAGTTACACCTACACGCCTAACGGCAGCCCGAACAGTGTCGGCAAGGTGGACGTGTTCAGCTATCAGCTGGTGCACCCGAACGGCCTGTCCGATACCGCCAACCTGTACGTGCGCATCGACAGCCCGCAAGCCACGGAGGTCTGGAGCAACACCAACTACGCTGCACCGGCCACGGTGGTCGACGCAGTCAACGATGTCGGTACCAGCCACGTCACCCTGGCCAACCGCGTGGACACCAGCAGCAGTACGCTGGGCTCGCTGAGCCTGCCGGTGATCGGTACCCGCCAGGCCACCTACACCACCACGGTTGCCGCCGATACCACGGCCAACCTGCAGGTGGTGGTCAACTCCACCAACCTGTTGAGCCTGCTCAACGGCACCACCATCGAGCTGCTCAAGCTCAACCCGGCCACCGGCCAGTACGTGCTGGTGCAGTCGGTACCGGGGGGGTCGCTGATCAGCCTGCTGGGTGGCGGCGCGGGGTATACCTTCCAGAACCAGGGGGCCGGCACCTACCACGTACGTGTCACCGCCGGCGGCATCGGCCTGCTCAGCTCCATCACCACCAGCCTCAACGCCACCACCACGCACCTGACCGAGTTCGTGGTCAGCGGCGCGACGGCAGCCACCGGCAACCTGCTGAGTGACGACAACGTCGGTTCGGCACTGACCGTGCTAAGCGTGCTGACAGCGGCCAACACCTACACCATCCCGGGCTACAACGGGGTGAGCGTGGCCGGCACCTACGGCACGCTGCTGGTGCATGCCGACGGCAGCTACACCTACACCCTCAACCCGGGGCTTACCTCGGCGGTGGTCGGCCAGCACGACACCTTCACCTACGAGCTGACCCACCCGAACGGCACCACCGACACCGCCACGCTGACCGTCAACCTGGACAATGCTGCCGGCCTCACCACCTTCACTTCGCTGCAGGCCGACACCGGTGACGAGGCAGTAACGCTGGCCAGCCTGGCAGCCGCCACCGATGTGATCGCCGGCACCGACGGCAACGACCACCTCGATGGCAGCCAGGGTGGCCACATTACCCTGCAGGGTGGTGCGGGCAACGACACGCTGGTGGTGGTCGACCAGAACTTCGCCAGCGTCGAGGGTGGTACGGGTACCGACACCCTGCTGTGGGGCGGCGGCGATGCCAGCATCGACCTGGGCAACCTGGCCGGGCGCGTGCACGACATCGAAGTCATCGACCTCAACGACACCAGTTCGGTGGCGCTTACCCTGAACCTGGCGGACGTGGTGGCAATCACCGAAACCGGCACCGACACACTCATCATCAAAGGGGACGACAAAGACTCGGTTCACATGACGGACAACTGGACGCTGGTCGGGAACCAAACTGCCGACGGTATCGACTATAACCAATACACGGCCCAGGAGGATCCAAGCCATCACCTGTGGGTGCAGAACGGTATCCATGTGGTCTGAGGCCGCTGCAAACCCGCCGGGCAAATGCCCGGCGGCAAGGACGACCAGCAGTAAGGGAACTATGTGAAGCGAAGCAGTCCGCTGTCACCGCTGTTGCTGGGAGCCTTCGGGCTCCTGGCCCTGAACTTCCACCCGGTTGCCCAGGCAGCCGATGACATAGACCCCCAACTGCGCCAGATCGGGCCATCGCTGTTACGCGATGCGCCCGACGCGGTGCCCGCACGCCCCGCCACCGGCATGGCCCCGGTCGCCAGTGGCGAGCGGCTGGGGCTGACCGACGCGGTGCTGCAGGCCGCTCAATGGCACCCAAGCATCGCCGAGGCCATCGGCAACCTCTATAAGCAGGGTGAAGGCATCAACGTCGCCCGCGCCGGGTATTACCCGCAGATTTCCGGCGGTATCCGCACCGGTTACGACACCGGCTATGGCGGCGACCGCAACAGCCAGGCCCTGAACCTGTCGCTCAAGCAGATGCTCTACGACTTCGGCAAGGTCGACAGCGCCGTCAGCGCGGCCCAGGCTGCTGCCGCGCGCGCCCAGGCCAATATCCTGCTGGTGGTCGACGACCTGGCTCGCGACACCGCTTATGCCTGGATCGAAACCCGCCGCTACGAGCAACTGATGACCATTGCCCGCGACCAGATTCGCGGGGTCGGTGACATTGCCGGCATGGCCCGCCAGCGCAGCGACATGGGCGCCAGCACCCGCTCCGACGTGGTGCAGGCCGAGTCCCGTGTGGAAAGCGCCCGCGCCACGCTGGAGGAATACCAGTCGCAGTACGAGCGCTGGCGTTCGACCCTGGCGGCACTGATGGGGCGCATCACCCCACCGGCGCTGGCCGAGGATTCGCCAGCAGCGCTGAACCAGGCCTGCAAGCGGCCCTCGCAAGGCGATGACCGCCTGCCTGCCGTGCTCATGGCCCTGGCCCAGCGCGCCCAGGGCCAGGCCGAGCTGGCCCAGGCCAAGGCCGAGGCCTACCCGACTCTGTCGTTGCAACCGCAGGTCAACCACTACCTGGACAACGACTACAACCGCGACAACTCACGCATGGACCGCACCCAGGCGGGCATCTACCTGAACGTCGAGGTACCTATCTATCAAGGGGGTGCCATCAGTGCCCGCAGCCGCGCAGCCGGTCACGCCCTGACCGCCGCCGACTCCGCCGAAGACGCGGCCCGCCTGCAAGCCCGTCGTGGCCTGGCCGAGGCCATGGCACAAACCTCCGGGCTGGGCCGCCGACTGACTTCGCTGGAAGCGCGCCAGGTCAGCATCCAGGAAGCACGCATGCTCTACGGCCGCCAGTACCTGGACCTGGGCACGCGGCCCCTGCTCGACCTGCTCAACGCCGAGCAGGAGATCTACCAGTCACGCTTCGAACTCGCCGGCACCCGCTCCGACCTGCTGCGCTTGGATGTCGACTGCCTGTACAACACCGGCGCCCTGCGCACGGCCTTTGGCCTTGACGGGCGCAACCTGCAAGGGGTGGAGATCCAGCCATGACCGATTCGATCAATGTGACCCTGCCTGAACAACCCACTGCCCCCGCGGCCGAAGCGCCTCATCGACCGGACCTTGGGCCGTGGCTGGAAGTGATGCTGCAGGTGGCGCACCACTACCGCCTGGACGTGTCGCCCCAGCGTATTCGCCTGGCCGCCGTCGAGGATGCCCGCCCGCTGGATGAAATCCTTCGCCACATGGCGCGCCAGGCCGGCCTGGCCCTGCGCTTCGTGCGCTTCGACGCCAAGGGCTTGCGACAGTGGCGTACACCGCTGGTACTGGAACTGGACGATGGCCAGCTGGCGGTGGTGGAGTCGGTCACCGAAGAGGACGACCTGGCGGTGGTGTTTGCCGGTGACCAGGGCCTGACCTCTCGCCTGCCCCGCGACAGCCTCAAGGGCCGCATCAACCGCGTGGCCCTCCTGCGCCCGGCACGGCCGCTGCGTGATGTGCGCACCGATGACTACACCGCACCCTACGACCGCCACTGGTTTGCCCGCATCGTGCTGCGCGACCTGCGCCCTTATGGGCAGGTGATGGTCGCCTCGCTGGTAGCCAACGTATTGGCCCTGGCGGGGGTACTGTTCTCGATGCAGGTATACGACCGGGTGATCCCGGCCGAGTCGCTGCCAACCCTGTACGTGTTGTTCGGGGGTGTAGTGCTGGCGCTGGTGTTCGATTTCAGCATGCGCCTGCTGCGGCTGAAGGTGACCGACCTGCTCGGCAAACGCGCAGACCTGCGGGTGAGCGACCTGGTCTACGGGCATGCCCTGCGCCTGCGCAACTCGGTACGGCCGAAGTCCACCGGGTCGTTCATCTCGCAGCTGCGCGAGCTGGAATCGATCCGCGACCTGATCACTTCCAGCACCGCCACGGCGCTGGCCGACCTGCCGTTCTTCCTGTTGTTCCTGTTCGTGTTCTGGCTGATCGGCGGCGTGCTGGTGTTCATCCCGCTAGCCGCGCTGCTGGCCATGGTGGTGCCTGGGGTACTGGCGCAACGGCGCCTGGCGCGGCTGGCCAATGCCTCCATGCGTGAGTCGGCGCTGCGCAACGCCATGCTGGTAGAAAGCATCCAGGGCCTGGACGAGATCAAGGCACTGCAGGCCGAAGCACGCTTCGAACGCCAGTGGAACCAGTACAACGCCGCCTGCGCCCACACCAACCTGCGCCTGCGCACCCTCACCAACGGCCTGGTGACCTGGACCCAGAACGTGCAGGGCGCGGTGTTTGCCGTGGTCATCGTGGTCGGCGCACCGATGGTCATCGCCGGCGACCTTACTACCGGTAGCCTGGTGGCGGCGTCGATGCTGTCGTCACGGATGATGGCGCCACTGGCGCAGCTGACCCATGTGCTGACCCGCTGGCAGCAGGCCAAGGTGGCCCTGCAAGGGCTGGACAAGCTGATGCAGTCCCCGGTCGACCACCCCGAAGGCGAAGCCCGCGTGCACCTGCCAGCGATTCGTGGCGAGTACCGCCTGCGCCAGGCCAACTTCCGCTACAGCGAGGAGTCCCCGCCAGTGCTGAACATCGGCCAGCTGGATATCCAGCCGGGCGAGCGCATTGCAGTGCTCGGGCGCAACGGCGCCGGCAAGTCGACCCTGCTGCAAGCCCTGGGAGGGGCCATGGACCTGGTGCAAGGCGAGGTCAGCCTGGACGGTATCGCCATGGGCCACCTCGACCCTGCCGACCTGCGCCGTGACGTGGGCCTGCTGCCGCAATACGCGCGCTTGTTCCACGGCACCCTGCGGGAAAACCTCACCCTCGGTGCCGGCCAGGCCAGCGACCAGGAACTGGTGGCCGCGCTGGCTGCCACGGGCGCGCTGGACTTCGTCCGCCGCCTGCCCAAGGGCATGGACCACCTGATCCTGGAAGGCGGTCTGGGCTTGTCGGGCGGCCAGCGCCAGGCCCTGGTGCTGTCGCGCCTGCTGGTGCGCCAGCCGCAAGTACTGCTGCTGGACGAGCCGACCGCGTCGCTGGACGACATGACCGAGCGCAAGCTGCTGGATAACCTCGAACGCTTCTGCCAGGGCCGCACCCTGGTGATCGCCACCCACCGCCTGAGCGTGCTGCAACGGGTCGACCGCATCCTGGTGCTGGACGGCGGGCGCATCGTCATCGATGACACCCGCGATGCTGCGCTGGCCAAACTGCAAGGAGCCCAGGCATGAGCAACCATGAACTCCCGGCCTCCTACCTGGATGGGCAGGACGACCAGGCGGTGTTTCGCGCCGGCCGCATCATCACTATTTGCGCCTTGATGCTGGCCGCGTTCCTGGCCTGGGCCGCCTGGTTCGAGGTGACCGAAGTGTCCACGGGCACCGGCAAGGTGATCCCCAGTTCGCGGGAGCAGGTGATCCAGTCGTTCGAGGGCGGCATCGTCGCCCAGATGAGCGTGGCCGAAGGCGACCTGGTCGAGCGCGGCCAGGTGCTGGCCCAGCTCGACCCGACCAAGACTGCCTCCAGTGTCGGCGAGAGCGACGCCAAGTACCGCGCTGCCAAGGCCAGCCAGGCCCGCCTGCAGGCCGAGGTGACGGGCAAGCCGCTGACCTTCCCGGAAAGCCTGCGCGACTCGCCCGACCTGATCGAAGCCGAAACCGCGTTGTACCAGACCCGCCGCCGCGGCCTGGAGCAGACCCTGGCGGGCATCCAGGACTCGCTGCAACTGGTGCGCAGCGAGCTGAAGATTACCGAGAACCTGGCAAAGATGGGCGCCTCCAGCCGGGTCGAAGTGATCCGCCTGAACCGCCAGCGTTCGGAGCTGGAGCTCAAGGCCAACGAAGCCCGCTCCGACTACCTGGTGCGTGCCCGGGAAGAGCTGGCCAAAGCCAGCGCCGAGGCCGACAGCCTGTCGGAAGTGGTCCGCGGGCGCAGTGACTCGCTTACCCGCCTGACCCTGCGCTCGCCGGTGCGGGGCATCGTCAAGGACATCGAGGTCAACACCCTGGGCGGCGTGGTGCAGCCCGGTGGCCAGGTGATGAAGATTGTGCCGATGGACGAACGCCTGCTGATCGAAACCCGCATCGCCCCACGCGATATCGCCTTCATCCACCCGGACCAGGCTGCCAAGGTCAAGATCAGCGCCTATGACTACTCGGTGTATGGCGGGCTGGATGGCAAGGTGGTCGGTATTTCGCCGGACACCCTGCAGGATGAGGTGAAACCGGAAATCTACTACTACCGAGTGTTCATCCGCACCGAGCAGGACAGCTTGCAGAACAAGGCCGGCAAGCACTTTGCGATCGTGCCGGGGATGATTGCCACGGTGGATATCCGCACCGGCGAGAAGACCATCCTCGATTACCTTATCAAGCCGCTGAACCGCGCCAAGGAGGCCCTGCGCGAACGCTGATCCAGGCGTTTACACACATCCCCGGGTTCTGTGCAAAATCCCTAAAGCCCGACCGGAACAGGCCGATAACCGGTTATCCCCTGTTCCCCACCGAAGGTCACCATGGCCACGCAAAATGCCCGCGCGGACTCGTTGTCCCTGCTGCTGTTCACCCTGCGCAGCGGCAAGTTGATGGCAATCAACCTGCTCAAGGTCAGCGAAATCATCCCATGCCCGCCGCTGACCAAGCTGCCGGAATCGCACCCCAACGTGAAAGGTGTGGCGACCCTGCGTGGCCATTCGCTGTCGGTCATCGACCTGTCACGCGCCATCGGCGAGCGGCCACTGGAAGACCCGCAAGGCGGCTGCCTGATCGTCACCGAGATCAGCCGCTCGCGCCAAGGCCTGCATGTGCAGGCGGTGAGCCGCATCGTGCATTGCCTGAGCACCGACATCAAACCGCCGCCCTTTGCTTCGGGCAACCGCTCGTACATCACCGGCGTGACGCGGGTCGACAACACCCTGGTGCAGGTGCTGGACATCGAAAAAGTCATCCACTCCATCGCCCCACCGCAGGCCGAACCGCCTCACGGCACCTTGAGCGAAGAAGACGCCAGCCTGCTGGCCGCCGCCAATATCCTGGTGGTGGACGACAGCCAGGTGGCGCTGCAGCAGTCGGTGCACACCCTGCGCAACCTGGGCATCGAATGCCACACCGCGCGCAGCGCCAAAGACGCAATCAACGTGTTGCTGGAGCTGCAAGGCACCGCCCAGGAGATCAACATCATCGTCTCCGACATCGAAATGAGCGAAATGGACGGCTACGCCTTCACCCGCACCCTGCGCGAAACCCCTGACTTCCAGCACCTGTACGTGCTGCTGCACACCTCGCTGGACAGCGCCATGAGCAGCGAGAAGGCAACCCAGGCCGGGGCCAACGCCATCCTCACCAAGTTCTCCTCGCCAGAGCTGACCGATTGTCTGGTGGTGGCCGCACGTACCGTGGTGTTTGCCGAGCACTGATATATTAAGCGACAAACTCCCCGGCTTGCCGCCGGGGGTGAGTCGGGCATAATTCGCGCCCCTCGCAAGCAAATTGCCGGAATCGCGTATGAAGTTTTTCAGCTCTATCCTGATCACCTGCGCCCTCTTCAGCGGTATCGCCCAGGCCTCCAGCAGCCAGGCCTGGAACGAGCAGCGCCAACAGATGCTCAAGGCCTGCCTGGCCGCCAGCCAGTTCAAGGATGCCCACGCCCGCGGCAAGCCCGCCGAGTTCGATGACCAGGTCGGCATGAGCGCCCTGCTGGTCGAAGGCGTCTACCCGCAAAAGCACATGCAGCAACGCACCGGCACCGAGCTGTGCCTGTACGACCGCCAACACCAGCGTGCCTTCATCAGCGAGTGGAGCCCGGAAGCCAAGTGACCGACAGCTTGCGATTCGGTTGTACCGGCTGCGGCAAGTGCTGCACCGGGCACCATGTGCCCCTGACGCTGGCCGAGGCCCGCCGCTGGGCAGATGATGCCGGCCAGGTGATAGTGCTGATCGAGGCCTTCGTGGCCGATGGCCCCGGCATGCCGCCTGAGCAGCGCGAACATGTGTTGCGCCGCTCGTATCCAGTGGCCTGCGGCGACGGCGAGGCACGTGTGTCGGTGACCTTTGCCGCGTTCAACCCCGGGCGTTGCCGCAACCTCGACGACAACGAACTGTGCACCATCTACGACCAGCGCCCGTTGGTCTGTCGCATCTACCCGGTGGAAATCAACCCGCACATTCCGCTGCGCCCGGACAGCAAGGACTGCCCGCCGGAGGCCTGGCAGCAAGGGCCAGAGCTGATTCACGGCACGCAACTGGTCGATCCGGAGCTCGAAGCGCTGGTGCAAGCCTCGCGACAGGCCGACCGCGATGACATTGCCGCCAAGGTGGCGGTATGCCAGGCGCTGGGCATGACCACCAGTGCGCTCAAGGGCAATGGCTTTACCGCCTACCTGCCGGACATCGGCGCGTTCGCCACGGCGCTGGCGCGCGAGCAGTGGGGTGACGATGGGCAGTGGACCTTGCATGTGCAGGATGAAATGCTGGTCGCCAGCTTGCAGGGGCTTGGTTTGCGCACTACCAGCGAAACCCCGGTGTACTACGCCTTCATCGGCTTCTAGCCGACCGCTAGGTTGCAGGATTTGCACGACCTTTGTGGGAGCGGCCTTGTGTCGCGAAAGGGCCGCAGAGCGGCCCCTGGATTGTCGCTGTAATGCTGATATTGCTGGGGCCGCCTTGCGGCCCTTTCGCGACACAAGGCCGCTCCCACAAGAAGCGAGACCGCACATGGTCTGAACATCATGTATCTGCCCCGAAACTGACAGCGCTGTCAGCCAGCCGTCACGCTGCCGACCCGGTTCGGGGGCTATAAGATTGAGTACAGACAACCGTTTCCCTCCCTTCTGGCCAAGGTGCCCGCACCGATGCGACGTCCGTCCCGTTCTGTCCTCCTCGCCGCCCTGGCGCTCCTGGCCCTGGTGGTAGCAGGCATCTGGTTCAGCCAGCGCCAACCCGCACCGGCTACTCGCGCGCAAACCGCCATACCGGTACGCGTGGTCAGCGTCACCCAGCAGGACGTGCCGCGCTATGCCAGCGCCATCGGCTCGGTGCTATCGCTGCACAGCGTAGAGGTCCGGCCGCAAGTGGAGGGCATACTCACCCAAGTGCTGGTCAAGGAAGGCCAATGGGTCAAGCAAGGCGACCTGCTCGCCACCCTCGACGACCGCAGCATCCGCGCCAACCTCGATCAGGCCCGTGCACAACTCGGCCAAAGCCAGGCACAGATCCAGGTGGCCGGCGTCGACCTCAAGCGCTACCGCCTGCTCAGCAGCGATGATGGCGTGTCCAAGCAAACCCTCGACCAGCAACAAGCACTGGTCAACCAGCTGCAGGCCACGGTCAAGGGCAACCAGGCGGCCATCGCCAATGCCGAGGTGCAACTCTCCTACACACAGATACGTTCACCGGTAACCGGGCGAGTCGGCATCCGCAATATCGACCCCGGCAACCTGGTGCGCACCAGCGACACCCAAGGGCTGTTCAGCGTGACGCAGATCGACCCGATCGCTGTGGAGTTCTCGCTGCCGCAACAGATGCTGCCGACCCTGCAAGGCCTGCTCAAGGCGCAAACGCCTGCGCTGGTCGAGGCCTACATGGATGCCGATGGCGAGCGCAACCTGCTGGGCGCAGGCCACCTTGCGCTGATCGACAACCAGATTTCGGCCAACACCGGCACGGTGCGGGTCAAGGCAGAATTCGACAACAAGGACGGCCTGCTGTGGCCGGGGCAACTGGTCACCGTACGGTTGCGCACGGCAATGGACGAAGGCGCCCTGGTGGTACCGCCCCCGGTGGTGCAACGCAGCATCGATGGCCACTTCGTCTACCGCGTCGACGGCGACAAGGTCACCAGCGTGCCGGTCAAGGTGCTGTACCAGGACAGCACGCTGAACATCGTCGCCGGGGTCAAGGCCGGTGACCAGCTGGTGCTCGACGGCCAGTCGCGCCTCAAACCCGGCTCCAGGGTCGAGATCACCCCTGATGCCCCGGCGCCTGCCGAGATGGCCGACCGCAGGAGCCAGCCATGAACACCCGCAATGGCGTCTCGGCCTGGTGCATCGACCACCCCATCGCCACCCTGCTGCTGACCTTCGCCCTGGTGCTGCTGGGCGCCATCGCCTTCCCGCGGCTGCCCGTGGCGCCGCTGCCCGAGGCCGACTTCCCGACCATCCAGGTCACCGCCCAGTTGCCCGGTGCCAGCCCGGAAACCATGGCCTCGTCGGTGGCCACGCCGCTGGAGGTGCAGTTCAGCGCCATCCCCGGCATGACCCAGATGACCAGCAGCAGTGCGCTGGGCTCGACCACGCTGATCCTGCAGTTCACCCTCGACAAGAACATCGACACCGCCGCCCAGGAAGTGCAGGCGGCAATCAACACCGCCACCGCCCGCCTGCCCCAGGACCTGCCCAGCCCGCCCACCTGGCGCAAGGTCAACCCGGCCGACAGCCCGGTGGTTATCCTAACCGTCAGCTCTGCACAGATGCCCGGCAACGAGCTCAGCGACTACGCGGAAACCCTCCTGGCCCGCCAGCTCAGCCAGATCGACGGGGTCGGCCTGATCAACATCACCGGCCAACTGCGCCCGGCCATACGGGTGCAGGCACAACCCGAGAAACTGGCAGCCATCGGCCTCACCCTGGCCGACGTGCGCCTGGCCATCCAGCAGACCAGCCTGAACCTGGCCAAAGGCGCGCTGTACGGCGAGCACAGCGTGTCGACCATCGCCGCCAACGACCAGCTGTTTCACCCCGAAGACTATGCCCAGCTGATCGTCAGCTATCGCAATGGCGCCCCGGTGCACCTGAAGGACGTGGCCAAGGTCATCAACGGTGCCGAGAACGCGTATGTAAGGGCCTGGTCGGGCAATCAGCCGGGGCTTAACCTGGTGATCTTCCGCCAGCCCGGGGCCAATATCGTCGACACCGTGGACCGGGTGCTCGACGCCTTGCCACGCTTGCAGGAAATGCTGCCGGCCTCGGTTGAAGTGTCGGTGCTGCAGGACCGCACCCAGACCATCCGCAGCTCGCTGCACGAGGTCGAGCTGACCCTGATGATCGCGGTGGCGCTGGTGATCGGGGTAATGGCGCTGTTCCTGCGTCAGTGGTCGGCCACCTTCATTGTCTCCAGCGTGCTCGGCGTCTCGCTGATCGCCACCTGCGCACTGATGTACGTGTTCGGTTTCAGCCTCAACAACCTGACCCTGGTGGCCATCGTCATTGCCGTCGGCTTCGTGGTCGATGACGCGATCGTCGTGGTGGAAAACATCCATCGCCACCTGGAAGCCGGCGACGATAGCCGCACTGCAGCGCTCAAAGGCGCCGGCGAGATCGGTTTCACCGTGGTGTCGATCAGTTTCTCGCTGATCGCCGCGTTCATTCCGCTGCTGTTCATGGGCGGTGTGGTGGGCCGGCTGTTCAAGGAGTTCGCCCTGACCGCCACGGCGACCATCCTGATTTCGGTGGTGGTATCGCTGACCTTGGCCCCCACCCTTTCGGCGCTGTTCATGCGCCGCCCACCCGGCGACCACCAGGGTGGGTTCGGCCAGCGCCTGCTGGGTTGGTACGAAAAAGGCCTGGACCGCGCGCTGGCCCACCGGCGGATCACCCTGGGGGTGTTCGGCATTACCCTGGCGCTGGCCGTGGCCGGCTACGTGGGCATCCCCAAAGGCTTCTTCCCGCTGCAGGACACCGGCTTCATCCTTGGCACCACCGAGGCAGCGGCGGATGTGTCCTACCCGTCGATGATCGAGAAGCACCTGGCGCTGGCGAAGATCATCGGTGACGACCCGGCAGTGCGCGCCTATTCGCACTCGGTGGGGGTGACCGGCAGCAACCAGACCATCGCCAACGGCCGTTTCTGGATCTCGCTCAAGCCCCGCGGCGAGCGCGACGTCTCGGCCAGCGAATGGATCGACCGGCTCCGCCCGAAACTCGCCCAGGTGCCGGGCATCGTCCTGTACATGCGCGCCGGACAGGACATCAACCTCAGCTCCGGCCCGTCACGCACCCAGTACCAGTACGTGCTCAAGAGCAACGACGGGGTCGCGCTCAACCTGTGGACCCAGCGCCTGACCGACCGCCTGCGGGAAAACCCGGCGCTGCGCGACCTGTCCAACGACCTGCAACTGGGCGCCAGCGTCACCCGCATCGATATCGACCGCCAGGCTGCGGCGCGTTTCGGGCTGACCACCACCGACGTCGACCAGGCCTTGTACGATGCCTTCGGCCAGCGCCAGATCAGCGAATTCCAGACCGAGACCAACCAGTACAAGGTCATCCTCGAACTGGACGCGCAACAGCGTGGCAAGGCCGAAAGCCTCAATTTCTTCTACCTGCGCTCGCCCCTGACCAACGAGATGGTGCCGCTGTCAGCCCTGGCGCATGTCGCCGCGCCAAGCACCGGGCCGCTGTCGATAAGCCATGACGGCCTGTTCCCGGCCGCCAACCTGTCGTTCAACCTGGCCCCCGGCGTGGCCTTGGGCGATGCGGTGCAGATACTGGAGCGTGCGCAGCGCGAGCTGGGCATGCCCGACTCGATCACCGGCAACTTCCAGGGCGCCGCTCAGGCGTTCCAGAGCTCGCTGTCGAGCCAGCCCTACCTGATCCTCGCCGCGCTGGTGGCGGTGTACATCATCCTCGGCGTGCTCTACGAGAGCTTCGTCCACCCGCTGACCATCATCTCCACCCTGCCCTCCGCCGGCCTGGGCGCGATCATCCTGTTGTGGGCCAGCGGGCAGGACTTCAGCATCATGGGCCTGATCGGCGTGGTACTGCTGATCGGCATCGTCAAGAAGAACGGCATCCTGCTCATCGACTTCGCGCTCGAAGCCCAGCGCCACCACGGCATGACGCCCGAGCAGGCGATACGCCAGGCCTGCCTGGTGCGCTTCCGCCCGATCATCATGACTACCCTGGCCGCATTGCTGGGCGCAGTACCGCTGATGTTCGGCTTTGGCACCGGCGCCGAACTGCGCCAGCCACTGGGCATTGCGGTGGTGGGCGGCCTGCTGGTGAGCCAGGCCCTGACGCTGTTTACCACCCCGGTCATATACTTGGCCCTGGAGCGCCTGTTCCACCGCCGCCAGGCTGCCCCTGCGGCAGCGCCAAGTGCCAGCTAGGACAAGACCATGCGTGTGCTGATCATCGAAGACGAAGAAAAAACCGCCGACTACCTGCATCGCGGCCTGAGCGAACAGGGCTTTACCGTGGACCTGGCACGGGACGGCATCGATGGCCTGCACCTGGCCCTGGAGGGCGACTACGCGGTAATCGTGCTGGATGTGATGCTGCCTGGCCTGGACGGCTATGGTGTGCTGCGCGCCTTGCGCGCGCGCAAGCAGACGCCGGTGATCATGCTGACCGCCCGCGAGCGGGTCGAAGACCGCATTCATGGCCTGCGTGAAGGCGCCGACGACTACCTGGGCAAGCCGTTTTCGTTTCTTGAACTGGTCGCACGCCTGCAGGCCCTGACCCGCCGCAGCAGCAGCCATGAACCGTTGCAGGTGCAGGTGGCAGACCTGTGGATCGACCTGATGGCGCGCAAGGCCACCCGCGCCGGCCAGCGTCTGGACCTGACTGCCAAAGAGTTCTCGCTGCTCAGCGTGCTGGCCCGTCGGCAGGGTGAAATCCTGTCGAAGACAGCGATTGCCGAGCTGGTCTGGGACATCAACTTCGACAGCGATGCCAACGTCGTGGAAGTGGCGATCAAACGCCTGCGCGCCAAGCTCGACGGGCCCTTCGACAACAAGCTGCTGCACACCATCCGAGGCATGGGCTATGTCCTGGAAAACCGTGCGGGGTAATTCCATCGCCCTGCGTCTGTCGGCGCTGTTCATCCTGGTGGCACTGGGGGTGTTCCTGCTGATTGGCTCGGCGCTGTATCGCCAGGTCGACCGCAGCCTGGACCTGCTGCCGCAGGCCGAACTGGACGCACGCTTCAGCGTGCTCGAATCCACCCTCAACCGCTTCGGCACGCAGGAACACTGGGCGAAGATCAACAACAAGCTCAACCTGCTCAGCGAAGAAGACAAGCGCATCCGCTTCTGGGTGGTCAGCAGCAACCCGGCCTACGAATACGGCCACCCCAGCGAGCTGGTACGTGCCTTCGCCGAAGGCCCGCAGGGTATGCGCGACTTGCACCTGCCCGACCGGCCCTACCCGTACAAGGTGCTGGTCAGTGAGCTGCCAGCGCTGGGCGAGCGGCCGGCGATGCGTTTTCTGATCGGCATCGACACCGAAACCTTCTGGCAGGCCCAGCACAGCCTGCTGGTGGCGATTGTCGGGCTCGCAGTACTCGGCGTGCTGTTGGCTTCAATACTGGGCTACTGGGTGGCGCGCATTGGCCTGCGCCCGCTGCTGGCGTTGTCCAACGAGGCCCTGGCCCTGGCCCCGCCACGCCTGGACGGGCGTTTGCAAACTCATGCCCTGGCGCCGGAGCTGGCACAGTTCGCGGGCGCCTTCAACGCCGCACTCGACCGGGTCAGCCAGGCCTACTCACGGCTGGAAGCCTTCAACGCCGACGTCGCCCATGAGCTGCGCTCGCCGCTGACCAACCTGATCGGCCAGACCCAGGTAGCGCTGACCCGCGGCCGCAGTGCCGAGCATTATTTCGAGGTGCTGCAATCGAACCTGGAAGAGCTGGAGCGCCTGCGCAGCATCATCAACGACATGCTGTTCCTGGCCAGCGCCGACCAAGGCAGCAAGGCCACCGCCCTGACCCAGGCCTCGCTGGCCGAAGAAGTGGCAACCACCCTCGATTACCTGGACTACATCCTCGAAGACGCCCAGGTCAGCGTGAGCGTGACTGGCGATGCCCAGGCGCCCATCGAAAAGGCCCACTTCCGCCGGGCGCTGATCAACCTGCTGAACAACGCCGTGCAGCACACCGCGCCGCATCAGGTGATCCAGGTGCAGATCGCTGCCGGGCCGGAGCAGGTCAGCATCGCGGTGAGCAACCCGGGGACGGCGATTGACAATGAACACCTGCCGTTGCTGTTCGAACGCTTCTACCGCGTGGATGCGGCGCGCAGCAACAGCGGTGGCGGCAACCATGGGTTGGGGTTGGCCATCGTCAAGGCGATTGCACTGATGCATGGGGGGGAGGTGTTTGTGCGCAGTGGGGCCGGGCTCAATACCTTCGGTATCCAGTTACCGATCCATACCTGACTGTCGACGCGCCCCCCCCTGTGGGAGCGGGCATGCCCGCGAACATGGGCAAAGCCCGTGCCATACACCGCGCTGCCTGCTTCGCGGGCTCGCCCGCTCCCACAAAGAACGCGTAACGCGTCTAGCGCGGGGTTTTACGGCCAAAGTCCTATTGCTAACTCTGGGATCGTTACCTTTTGCGCAACAGTGCTTATCGCACTTCGCTCTGTTTCAAGTGTACTGAAAGGGCTAACTTTACCCCTGTCCTCATTAGCACTTGCCCCGCAAGAAGGTAGTTTCAAATGTCCAACAGTATGGGTATTGCCAGCGTCTTCGTCCTGTCTTCCCTGTTGTTGTCGCCCCTGGCCATGGCCGAAGAATCCAGCGCTTTCGTCACCCGCAATGCAGAGCTCGCCGCCGTCCATCAAGACGCCCGCGAGGCGGTAGCTGCAAACAAGGCTGACGCCGCCAAAGACGCAAAACAGACAGCTTCCAAAGTTTCTGTCGATGCCAACGCCGACAGCTGATCAAACGCTGTCACTGCTCCCGATTTCCCTTGGCTACGCATTGGGCACCACCGGTGCCGATATGTTAGCCTTTTAAAGCCGCTGCCGATCAGCGGCTTTTTTTATGTGCTTTAACTCTCAGCCACGCTGTAACGTCTACCTATAAAAAAGACGCACATTCAAAAATAAAAACTGCCCCACCGTCAGACCAAAGGAGCTAGTACCGGTGCCTTCCGCGTTCCGTTTTACCCCGCTGTTCATTGCGTTGACTGCAACGATCCCTTTCGCCGCCCAGGCAGATGAAGACAAGGCTGATGGCTTCATCGAAGGCTCGTCCTTCAACCTGCATTTCCGTAATGCCTACTTCAACCGCGACAACCACAACGCTGGCGTGCGTGACACCCGCGAGTGGGGCCAGGGCGCAGTTGCACGCTTCGAATCGGGCTACACCCCCGGCGTTATCGGCTTTGGCCTGGATGCACATGCCATGCTGGGCCTCAAGCTGGACGGCGGTGGCGGCCATGCCGGCACCAGCATCCTGCCCGAGCACATCAAGGACGACGGTGAGCTGGGCGCTGCCCCGCATTCGTTCTCCACTGCCGGTGCTGCGATCAAGCTCAAGGCGTTCGACACCGAGCTGAAAGCCGGTGACCTGTTCCTCACCAACCCGGTGATCGCTGGCGGCGAAACCCGCATGCTGCCGCAGACCTTCCGTGGTGTGAGCCTGACCAACACCAGCATCGACGGCCTGCTGCTCGAAGGCGGCCAGGTGAGCTTCACCCACCCATACAACCAGAGCGGGCACCGCCGCATCGACACCTACTATGGGTCGCTGGACGAGCACGACAAGAGCAAGCACCTGAACTGGGCCGGCGCGTCGTGGAGCGGTACCGAGAACATCACCACCAACCTTTACGCCGCCGAGCTGAAGGACATCTGGAACCAGTACTACGCTGACTTCGACTACACCTACGTGGTCAACGACCTGGTCAGCCTGAACCCGGGCGTGCACTTCTACCACACCCAGGACACCGGCCAGGCCCTGCTGGGCAAGATCGACAACAACACCTACAGCGTGCACTTCACCGTCAACGCAGGCTTCCACAGCGTCACCGCCGCCTACCAGCGGGTCAATGGCAACACGCCATTCGACTACATCAACCTGGGCGACAGCGTGTACCTGGACAACTCGCGCATGTACTCGGACTTCAACGCGCCAAACGAGCGCTCGTGGAAGCTGCAGTACGACTATGACTTCGCCGGTGTCGGCCTGCCTGGCCTGACCACCTCGCTGTCGTACTCGCGCGGTGAAGCCGACCTGACCAAAGCCACCCAGGACACCAGCCACTACGACTACTACCGTGAAGATGGCAAGAACGCCATGCACTGGGAACGTGACCTGGACGTGAAGTACGTGTTCCAGGAGGGTGACCTCAAGGACCTGTCAGTACTGGTGCGCTACGCCACCCACCGTGGCAGCCAAGGTTATGCGTCGATCGACAGCAACAGCGACAACGACGAAGTGCGGGTGATCGTCGACTACCCGCTGAACGTGTTCTGATCCAGGACCGCTAGCGAGGGCTCCGCCCTCGATCGCCGGCAAGCCAGCTCCCACAGGTACTGCACAACCGCTAAGCCTGATGCAGTACCTGTGGGAGCTGGCTTGCCGGCGAATGGCTGCGCAGCAGCCCCAGACGTGATTCCGTCGGACAAATCTTGTCCGACAATCACGGCTTCCCTAGAATGTCGCCGCCGCGAATGGCCCTGCCCACGCAGTAGCGAGCATGCCCACCCGATTACCGCGCTTCGCATTTCACAGGTCGCACCCCGAGCTGACCCTCAACCTGGGCAGTTGCCTTGCCGTGCTCGCCATCGTGGCCATCGTCAGCTTCCTGCTGGCGCGTGAACGTGACAGCGTCGAGCTGTCGGCGATTCGCTCGTCCAACAACATCGTCCAGCTGATCGAAAGCGACATCCTGCGCAATGCCGAACTCTACGACCAGTCACTGCAAGGACTGATCTGGGCCGTCGGGCGCAAGGAGCTGCCGGAAATACCCGGGCCGTTGCGCCAACGCCTGCTGTTCAATGAAGCCTTCGTCGACCGCAAGCGCGGTGACGTGCTATGGCTCGACAAGCAAGGCAATGTGGTGGGCGACTCCACCAGCAATCTGCCGCGCCAGGCAAACTTCGGTGACACCGGGGTCTTCAAGGCACACCAGCGCGATGCCAACCTGGGCCTGCTGGTGGGCCCGCCGTTCAAGGCCAGGCTCGGCGACCTGGACTGGTGTATCAGCTTCAGCCGGCGCATCTCCGGCCCCGATGGCGAGTTTGCCGGGCTGGCAGCAGGCGCATTGCGCCTGTCGTACTTCAGTGAGCTGTTCAAGCGCCTGGACATCGGCGACGACAGCAGCATCAACCTGTTCAATGCCGACGGGCAACTGCTCGCCCGCCAGCCGTCACGCCCGCAAGACCCGCTGATCGGCACCAACTATGCCGAGCGGGCCAACTTCAAGCGCATCCTCAGCGAACAGAGCGGTAACTTCACTGCCCGCTCTGGCAGCGACGGCAACCCGCGCATCTACACCTTCGCACGGGTCGCGCAGTTGCCGCTGATCGTGCTGGTGGTGCACTCGGCCGACGAGGTGTTCCAGTCCTGGCGACGCACCGCGATTCTGGTCAGCGTCGCCACGGGCGTGCTGTGCGTGGGCATTCTCTGGCTGACGCTGCTGCTGGGCCGCGAACTGCGCCGCCGCCAGGAGGCCGAACAAGGTCTGGCGACGCTGGCCGCCACCGACAGCCTGACCGGCCTGGCCAACCGCCGCCGTCTGGACCAGGTACTGCGCCAGGAGTGGGCCCGCGCGCAGCGCAATGGCAAGCCGCTGGCGGTGCTGATGATTGATGTGGACCACTTCAAGGCGTTCAACCAGCGCCATGGCCACGCCGGTGGCGACCACGCGTTGCGTGAGGTGGCCAAGACCATCGAGGCGAGCATTCGCCGGCCGGCTGATGTAGCGGCTCGTTATGGCGGGGAGGAGTTTCAGGTGGTGCTGCCAGAAACCGATCTTGCAGGGGCGCGGCTGCTAGCCGAGCGGATTCGTACCAGCGTCGAAGCGCTGGCACCCTTTGCCGATGACGTCCATGCGGTGACGGTGAGCATCGGCATCGGCGTGTCCGCCACCCAGCACGACCTGAGCGGCGTGCTGGGTGCTGCGGACGAAGCGCTCTACCGGGCCAAGGCCAAGGGCCGTAACCAGGTAGAAGGCCCTGACGCCTAGGAACGGGCGCGGGCGGCGTTGCGCAGGGCTTTTACCTGGTCATGGTTGCGCTGCACGCCTTGCAGCTGTTTTTCCACCAGGTTGTAGGTCATGTCGCTGGCACTGCGGCCCAGTTTTACCAGCTTCTCGCGCGCTTCCTTGTAGGCTTTGAGGGCATGGTCCTCACCGCGCTCAACCTCGTTCAGCACCGCTTCTTCGTCCTTGCCGGTAACCATCGACTTCAGGTTGACCCACCCGCGATGCAAGTCGCCGCTGATGCTGGTGGAGGTTTCCGGGTCGCCGCCCAGACGGCGCACTTCACTTTGCAGTTCGCCAGCGGCGTTGGCGCATTCACCGGCACGCTGGACGAAGAACGCTTTCAGCTCGGGATTCTTAACATCATCGGCCGAGGCTTTGAAACCTTTCTCGCCATCCTTGCTGTATTCGATCAGGTCGTTGAGTACGTCAATCACGTCTTTGTTTGGGTTGCTCATGGTCGAACTCCTTGGCAGGTGATAGTCATCTACACCGGTGCAGCGTTCGTGCCACGCTTTCAAATTAAATAAATTCTTTATTTTTCAATTATTTATATAAAAGGGGAAAACGACTGATGGCTGCGTTCTGCATGATTGCCGCTTGGGCCTTCGTGCAGATTGCAGTATGGTCGGCGCTTTTCCACAGCCAGGTGCGTCGATGATGAAGCCGGAAATGCTCGAATTGCTGGTGACCCGCAGCATGCCGTTCGGCAAATACCAGGGGCGCGTCATTGCCGACCTGCCGGGGGACTACCTGGCGTGGTTTGCGCGCAAGGGCTTCCCCACGGGGGAACTGGGTGGGTTGCTGGCGTTGATGCATGAAATCGACCACAACGGGCTGGGGGATCTGCTGGTGCCGTTGCGCAAGAAGCATGGGCGCTGACCTGCTCCGGCCCTATCGCCGGCAAGCCAGCTCCCACAGGGATAGCGCAGATCCTGAGCTCAGCGCCGTCCTGTGGGAGCTGGCTTGCCGGCGATAGGGCCAGCAGGGCCACCCAATGGTTCTAGCCTTTCACTGAAGCTACGGCCAACTCTACCTGCTCGCTCTTCTTGATCACCGCATACACCACCGCCGTCAGCAGGCTACCCGCGACGATAGCCAGCAAATACAGCAAGGCATGGTTGATCGCATTGGGGATCAGCAGCACGAACAAGCCGCCATGCGGCGCCATCAGCTTGCAGCCAAAGTACATTGACAATGCCCCCGTCAGCGCACCACCGGCGATACTGGCGGGGATCACCCGCAGCGGGTCCTTGGCAGCGAACGGGATCGCCCCTTCGGAAATGAAGCACAGCCCCAGCGCCAAGGCGGCCTTGCCCGCCTCGCGTTCGCTCTGGGCGAACTTGCGCCGGGCCAGAAAGGTAGCGATGCCCAGGCCGATCGGCGGCACCATGCCGGCGGCCATGGTCGCCGCCATCGGTGCGTAGCTCGACGATGCCAGCAACCCCACCGAGAAGGCATAGGCGGCCTTGTTGATCGGCCCACCAAGGTCCACACACATCATGCCGCCCAGCAACAGCCCCAGCAGAATGGCATTGGTGGTGCCCATGCTGTCGAGGAAGTGCGTGAGGCCTTCGAGCATGGCCGCCACCGGCTGGCCGACCACATAGATCATCACCAGGCCAGTGATCAGGCTGGCCAGCAGCGGAATGATCAAGATCGGCTTGAGCGCCTCCAGGCTGCTGGGCAAGCGCGCCCAGCGGGCAATGGCCTTGGCGCTATAACCGGCAATGAAGCCGGCGACGATGCCACCGATGAAGCCGGCACCCAAGGTGCTGGCCAGCAGGCCACCGATCATGCCCGGCGCAAGCCCCGGGCGGTCGGCGATGGACCAGGCGATATAGCCCGCCAGCAGCGGCACCATCAGCTTGAACGCGGCCTCCCCGCCGATTTGCATCAACGCAGCCGGCAAGGTGCCCGGCTGTTTGTAGGCCTCGATGCCGAACACGAACGACAGCGCAATCAACAGGCCGCCGGCCACCACCATGGGCAGCATGAACGACACGCCGGTGAGCAGGTGCTTGTACACACCGGTCTTTTCACCCTTCGCCGTCGTGGCCGCCGCTGCGGCATCGGCGCTGTTTTCCACCTTGGCTTCGGCCAGGGCCTTTTCCAGGGTGGCACGTGCCTGCTTCAGTGCAATGCCGGTGCCGCATCGGTAGATACGCTTGCCGGCAAACCGCGCGGTCGGCACTTCAATGTCAGCAGCCAGCAGCACGGCATCCGCTTCAGCGATGGCCTCGGCAGACAAAGGGTTACGCGCACCGACCGAACCCTGGGTTTCGACTGTGAGCTGATAGCCCATTTGTTGCGCGGCTTGCTGCAAGGCCTCCGCCGCCATGAACGTGTGCGCGACGCCCGTCGGGCAGGCAGTGACTGCGACGATGCGTATGCCTGCGCTGGCAACCTCGGCCGGCGCGTCTGCTGCAGCTAGCAGTAGTTGGGCGTTGGCCGCCGCTTCATCGAGAAAGCCCTCGCGGTCGGCCAGGGCCTGGGATGGCGTGCTCTGGTACACACGCTTGCCGACGAAGCGGGCCAGGTCCACCGGGCCGGTGCTGATCACCAGCACCCAGTCGGCCTCGGCGATCTGCACGGCGCTCAGTTGCCGCTCGGGGTGCCCGGCATCCTGCACTTCCACACTGGTGCTCCAGCCGCGCCGCTGGGCAGCGGCAGACAGCAAGCGCGCGCTCAGCACACTCGACACCTGGCCGTTGGGGCAGGCGGTGACAATGGCAATGTTCATCGGCAACCCTCTTGTTGTTCTGTCAGTTGCACCGCGGCTTCCAGTCGCGCCAGCTGCTCACGGTCACGGATGCCGAAGCCAACCTGGGTGACGGCCTGGGCGGCAATCGCCGTGGCGCGGGCCAGCGTCTGCGCAGGGGCCTCGCCCTGCAGCAGGCCATGGACCATGCCGGCCACCAGCGAATCCCCCGCCCCTACCGTGCTGGCAATCGTTACCTTGGGCGGGCAGGCATGCAGGGCCAGGTCGCGGGCGAACCAGCTGACGCCCTGCTCGCCGGCAGACACCACCACATGTTCGACGCCGCGGGCCAGCAACTGCTCGGCGGCAGCACGTTGCTGCGCTGGGTTATCCACAGCCTGGCCAAGCACTTCGCCAAGCTCTTCGGTATTGGGTTTTACCAACCAGGGCGCGCTTTGCAGGCCGGCGCGCAAGGCTTCGCCGCTGCTGTCCAGCGCCACCTTCAGGCCAAGGGCCTTCAACCGGTCCAGTAACTGGCGGAACCAGTCGGCGCTGATCCCTCGCGGCAGGCTGCCCGCCACCACCACGGCATCGTGCCCCGGGGCGACCTGCTGCAGGCGCTGCAACAAGGCACTGCATGCCGCCTCGTCGACCTCCGGGCCTTGGCCATTGATGTCCGTGACGCGGCCATCGGCCTCCACCAGCTTGATGTTGCTGCGGGTTTCGCCCGGCACGCGCACAAAGCAGTCGGTAAAGCCGCGCCAGTCGATCAGCGCCTCGAACGGCTGCAGGTTATCGCGCCCGAGGAAACCAGCAACGGTCACGCTGTGCCCCAGGTCGGCCAGTACCTGGGCAACGTTCAGCCCTTTACCCGCCGCGTGGCTCTGTTGGGCCTGGCTGCGGTTGACCTGCCCCGGGCGCAGGGTATCGAGGCCGATGGTGATATCCAGCGCCGGGTTCAGGGTGAGGGTGAGGATCTTGGCCATTCAGTAACGCTCCACCAGCGCGCGAACCGCTGCGGCGCTGTCTTGTTGCAGGGCCTCGCGCGCCAGGGCGCGGGCCGTCGGATGATCGGCCTGGCGCACCAGGGCCTTGACTTCGGCGATGCTGCGCGCGGACACGCTGAGTTCGTCCACGTCCAGGCCCAGCAGCACAGGCACCGCCTGGGGGTCGGCCGCCAGCTCGCCGCACACGCCCACCCACTTGCCGTGGGCATGGGCGGCGCGCACGGTCATGTCGATCAGGTTCAGTACCGCCGGGTGCAGGCCGTCGGCCTGGGCCGAAAGGCTGGGGTGGCCACGGTCGATGGCCAGCGTGTATTGGGTCAGGTCGTTGGTGCCGATACTGAAGAAGTCCACTTCGCGGGCCAGTTGCGCGGCCAGCAGGGCCGCCGAAGGCACCTCGACCATGATGCCCAATTGCAGGTCGGCCACCGGGATTTCTGCACGCAGGCGCTCGACCATGGCCCGCGCCTCGCGCCACTCATGTACCTGGCCCACCATCGGGAACATGATGCGCAGCGGGCGCTGGTCGGCAGCCCTGAGCAAGGCGCGCAGCTGGTCTTCCATCACGTGCGGGCGTTGCAAGGTCAGGCGTATGCCGCGCACGCCTAGGAAGGGGTTTTCCTCGGCGGTGATCGGCCAGTACGGCAGCGGCTTGTCGCCGCCGACATCAAGGGTACGCACCACCAGCGGCCGCCCGTCCAGGCCATCGAGCACGCGACGGTACTCGGCCTCCTGGGTGGCCACATCGGGGGCCTGGGTGTGGGCCATGAAAATCAGTTCGGTGCGCAGCAAGCCCACACCTTCGGCGCCCTGCTCCACCACCTTGGCGATACCGCTGCTCTCACCGATGTTGGCGAACACTTCCACGGCGTGGCCATCGCGGGTGACAGCGGGTTCAAAACGGTTGGCCCAAGCGGCCTGCAAACGCTGTTCGCGCGCATCACGCTCGGCCAGGGCGCGTTGCAATTCATCCTCCGGCGGTGCCACGCTGACCACGCCGCGCTGGCCATCCAGCAGCAATGGTGTGCCAGCTTCCAGCAACAGGATCGCTGCCCCTGCGCCCACCACAGCCGGGATGCCCAAGGCACGGGCGACGATGGCGCTGTGTGCAGTGGCGCCACCCTGGGCAGTGACGATACCGGCGACCCGGTTTGGGTCCAGCCGGGCGACGTCGGACGGGCCAACTTCGGTCATCACCAGTACGTACGGTTGCTCGGGCTCAGCCTGGGCGTGCACACCGCACAACTGCGCCAGCACGCGGCGGCCGATGTCGCGCAAGTCAGCGGCGCGCTCGGCCAGCAGGGCGTCGTGCAACGCCTCTTGCTGGCGCGCTGCGGCCTCTATCACTGCCATCCACGCCGCCGCAGCGCTTTCCCCCTGGGCAAGGCGCTGCTCGGCATCGTCGGTCAAGGCCGGATCGGCGAGCATTTCCTGGTGCGTGACGAAAATCTCGCCAATGGCCTTGTCGCTGCGCTGGACCAAGGCCTGCAGCTCACTGTGCACCGTTGCCAGGGCCTGGCGCAGCTTTTGCCGTTCCTGGGCACAGGACTCGCCGCGCAGGGGGTAGTCGAACTCACGCTCGACACACACATGGGCAGGGCCACTGGCAATGCCGGGGGCGGCGCCCACGCCCTGAACCCGGCTACCGGCCGCGGGGGCTTGCAGCACCTGCTCGGCAACACTGGCAACGGGCTCCGCGCTTTGCGGCAGCGGCTCCACCGCTTCACCCAGGCCTTGTTCAATAGCGGCCAAAAGCACCGGCAACGCATCGGCGGCGATACCCGGCTCGGCTACCAGTTCCAGGGCCTGGCCACGACGGGCGCCGAGGCTGAGCAGCTTGCTCAGGCTCTTCACCGATACCGCCGGTTGCGCGCTGTCGACCAGGCGTATACGGATTTCCCCTTCAAAACCTTTCGCCAGTTGCGCCAGCACCTTGGCCGGGCGGGCATGCAAGCCATGCGGGTTGGCCAGCACAATGCGCGCGCTGGGCCAGTCTGCTGGCGCCTCGCCGCCCAGCACTTCCAGCACTGCACGGCTGCTGGTGGCCTGGTAGAGCATCTGCCCGCGGCCTTCGATCAGCACTTCGCACAGGCGCTCAAGCAGGGCCTGATGAGCAGCGCCAAGGCTGGCCAGGCAGAACAGGCCATTGAGCGGCTGGTCGCGGTAACGCAGTGGCTGCTGTGGGGTAATAAAAGCCAGGCCCGGCTGGCGCACCTGGCGCTCGCTGTGCAGCCACCACAGGCCCTCGCCCAGTGGCAGCGGCTCGGCCTGCTGCAGCACAGCGGCAAAACCGCTGTCGACACAGTCGGCACGCTGCAACAGGCGGGCACCACGCCAGGCCAGTTCGTCGAAGTCTTCAGCCGCCAAGTTCAGGCCGACCAGTTGCGCATCCAGCGCCAGTTCTTGTGGCGCGCCTTGCAGCAGCTTGAGCAGTGCTTCGGCGGAACTGGCCCGGCGCAGCGCTTCGGCCAGGTCGGTTTCGCCCAGGGCGCGAGTCAGCAGTTGCAGCAAGCGCAGGTGTTCGTCGGAACGGGCGGCGATACCGATGGCCAGGTAGACCATTTGCCCATCGCCCCAGTCCACGCCTTCGGGAAACTGCAGCAGGCGCACGCCGGTGGCATACACCAGGTCACGGGTTTGCGGGGTGCCATGGGGGATGGCGATGCCCTGGCCAAGGAAGGTGGAGCCTTGCGCCTCGCGGTCCTGCAGCCCTTGCAGGTACCCCTGTGCGACAAGGCCATCAGCAACCAGCCGGTCCGCCAGCAGGCGCAACGCCCCGGCCTTGTCGGCGGCCGTCTGGCCCATGGCTATCTGCTCCTTGGCGAGTTCGAGCATGACCTTCTCCTTTTGCAGTTCCCGGTCGGGTACTGGAGTATTGTTGTGAAATTCACATGAAGGGCCAGTTCAACAGCCTTGCACAGATGGCAGCCGAGGCAGAAAATTCGGCAGCTGAAACGTTTAATCTGACCAGACGGCCACGTTACTCGATAATCTGCCCGGTAAAAAGCCCCATCCTGTCGGACAATTGCGACAATGGTCGTCTGCGCATGGCGCCAGCGCCGGGTCAAAATACCCGGTCCGGCCTCAGAGCCAGCCCCGGAAATAACAAGGAAAATTCGGTGAAACTCAGCGATATCGCCCGTCTGGCCGGTGTGTCCGTGACCACGGCCAGCTACGTCATCAACGGCAAGGCTGAACAGCAGCGCATCAGCAACGCCACTGTCGAACGGGTGCGCGCGGTGGTCGAAGCCCACGGCTTCACACCCAACCCGCAGGCCGCTGGCCTGCGCAGCCGACACACCCGCACCCTGGGCTTCATTCTCCCGGATCTGGAGAACCCCAGCTACGCCCGCATCGCCAAGCAGCTGGAGCAAGGCGCCCGCGCCCGTGGCTACCAGTTGCTGATCGCCAGCAGCGACGACCAGCCCGACAGCGAGCGCCAGTTGCAGCAACTGTTCCGCGCGCGCCGTTGCGATGCCCTGTTCGTCGCCAGCTGCCTGCCGCCGGAAGACGACAGCTACCGCGACTTGCAGGACAAAGGCCTGCCGGTGATCGCCATCGACCGCCGGCTGGACCCTACGCACTTCTGCTCGGTCATCAGCGATGATCGCGATGCCAGCCGCCAATTGGCTACCAGCTTGCTCAGCGCAGCCCCACGCAGCATTGCCCTGATTGGCGCACGCCCCGAGCTGTCGGTCAGCCAGGCGCGTGCCGGCGGGTTCGACGAAGCCCTGCAAGGCTATACCGGTGATGTCCGTCGCTACCAGGGCGAAGCGTTCAGCCGTGAGTGCGGGCAGCGCCTTATGCAACAGCTTATCCATGACCTGGGCGGCCTGCCGGATGCCCTGGTGACCACCTCGTACGTGTTGCTGCAAGGGGTGTTCGACACCCTGCAGGCGCGCCCTGTCGACTCTCGCCAGTTGCAGCTGGGCACCTTTGGTGACAACCAATTGCTCGACTTCCTGCCACTGCCGGTCAATGCCATGGCCCAGCAGCATGGCCTGATTGCCGCCACCGCGCTGGAACTGGCGCTGGCCGCAATCGAGGAAAAACGCTACGAACCTGGCGTGCATGCCGTGGGCCGCACCTTCAAGCAGCGCATCACGGCGGCCTGAACATGCGCCTGATCGACACCCACACCCACCTGGACTTCCCCGACTTCGACGCCGACCGCCCCAGCCTGCTGGCCAACGCGGCGGCACGCGGGGTGGAACGGATGGTGGTACTGGGGGTTTACCAGGCGAACTTTCAACGGGTGTGGGACCTGGCCTGCGCCGAGCAGCGCCTGTTCGCGGCACTCGGCCTGCACCCGGTGTACCTCGACCAGCATCGCCCGGAGCACCTGGCGCAACTGCGCGAATGGCTGGCGCGCCTGCGCGGCGACCCACGGCTGTGCGCCGTGGGTGAGTTTGGCCTGGACTACTACCTCGAAGGCCTGGACAAAACACGCCAACAGGACCTGTTCGAAGCGCAACTGCAAATGGCCTGCGACTTCGAACTGCCCGCGCTGTTGCACGTACGCCGCAGCCATGCCCAGGTAATCGCCACGCTCAAGCGCTACAAGCCGGTGCGGGCGGGCGTGATTCATGCGTTTGCCGGCAGTTACGAAGAGGCGCGCGAATACATCAAGCTAGGCTTTCGGCTTGGGCTTGGCGGTGCCGGCACCTGGCCACAGGCGCTGCGGCTGCGCAAGACGCTGGCGCGGCTGCCACTGGAGAGTGTGGTGCTGGAAACCGATGCGCCGGATATGGCGCCGGTGATGTACCCGGGGCAACGCAACAGCCCGGAGCATCTGCCGGACATTGCCGGGGCGCTGGCCCAGGTGATGGGCGTGGATGTAGAGGCGCTGGCGCAGGCCAGTAGCCGCAATGCTTGCGAGTTGTTTGGCTGGTGAAACTCAGGTGAACGCGTTTCTTGTGGGAGCGGCCTTGCGTCGCGAAAGGGCCGCAGAGCGGCCCCAGCAATTTATGCGGCGAAGCTGAAGCTCCGGGGGCTGCTGTGCAGCCCTTTCGCGACGCAAGGCCGCTCCCACAAGCTTCAGATCAAACCAGCACGGTCCACAGCGCGAACCCGGCATACCACAACACCGCACAGCGCAGCAGCAGCTCCCACAGGCTGTCCAGCCGCCCCAGCCCACGCTGGCTGTCTTCTTCATCGGGAATGTCATCGGCAATACGCCCCACCCGCGCCACCAGGTGCGCAGCACTGATGTGCCAGTTGAGCACCTCGTGCAGCATCACCCGGGTCACTGCAAGGAAGTTGCCCACCAGCGCAAAGCTCAACGCCATCAAACGAACCGGCAGCCAGTCCATGATGTGCCGCAGTTGTTCGGCCCGCGCCTTCAACGCAGGCTGCTGGCTGTGCTCGCTGCACAGCGCCAGCAGGCGATAGGCCAGCGCCGCACCAGGGCCCAGCACGAAATACCAGAAGATCACCGCGAAAAAGCCTTGGTACACCTGCCACAGCAGGTTGCCCTGCACACGCACCAACAGGCTATGCGGCTCGTCCGCCACCACGCCTAGGTCACGCTCTGCAACATGCAGCGCCGCTTGATCATCACCGCGCCGCCAGGCATCACGGAACGGGCCCAGCGACGCCTTGGCATCGCCACGGCCCAGGCTGTAGACCAACACCAGCAGATGCACCGGCAACGCCAACAGCCCATAGGCCACCGGTTCCAGCACATGCAGCAGCAACACCAGCAGCGCTACCGGTGCCAACACCACGATGGCCAGCGTCCACCAGGGGTGCACCTTGCCACCGCGCTCCAGGCGAACCAGCTCGCCAAGGAAGAACCCATCACGCTGCACTTGATGGCGCAGGGCCGAAAACTTCTCGACCCACAGCGCCAGCAACAACACCAGAAAACTCATGCCTTGTCCTCGTTATGCAACAACGCTTTGCGGTAGCGCGGCCAATCGAACGACGGGCCGGGGTCGGTCTTGCGTTGCGGAGCAATGTCGCTGTGGCCCTGAATGCGGCCGAGGTCGATGGCCGGCCAGGCGCTGCGAATGTGCCGGGTTAGCTGCTCCAGCACGCCGTACTGGGCATCGGTGTAGGGCAGGTCGTCGGTGCCTTCCAGCTCGATGCCGATGGAAAAATCGTTGCAGCCGTCGCGCCCGTCGAAGCACGACACACCCGCGTGCCAGGCGCGCTCGAGCAACGAAACGAACTGGGTCACCGCGCCGTCACGCTCGACGAACAGGTGGGCCGACACGGTCAGGTGGCTGATGCTGGCGAAATAAGTGTGTTCGTTGGGGTCCAGGCGGTTCTGGAAAAACTGCTGCACCTTGCCGGTACCAAAGCAGGCCGGCGGCAGGCTGATGTTGTGGATCACCAGCAGGGAAACTACTTCGCCTTCGGGGCGGGCATTGAAGTTCGGCGAGGGGCAGTGGGTGATTCCGATTCCGTGGAACCAGCCAGTGGCACGGTCCAATTGCATGGGGCAAATCCTGAAAGCGCCTTGAACAGAACCACAGTATGCCCTGCCGCCAACGCCATTGGCATGTGAATGATTGTAATGTTGCCGGCTACCGCACCTGCGGTTGCCGCAGCCCGTCGAGCACCGCCTCCAGCGCCCGCTCGAACAACAACCCGTCATCCAGCACCCGCACATCCCCCCGGTGTAGCGCCTGCGCCAGGCCCGCACCGCTCCACTCTCGCACCTTCATGCCGGTGCGGTTGGCAAACACCAGCCTGTCGCTGCTGTCGATGTGTGCCACCAGCTTGCAGCGCAGCGGTTCGTCGTCATCAAGTACTTCAACCCAGGTCCCGATGCGCAGGCGCTGCACCTGCCGCAACGCCGCAGCCTGGCCATCGGCAATGTGCAAGGGCGCGCAGGACGGTTCTTCGGCAATCGCCAGCACGATATCTTCGTCCACCAGCACTTCGGCCCAGGGCTGGCCGTGGCCAACCGCTAACTCAGCGCCTGCGCAGGCACGCAGGTGCAATTGCTCCAGTTGCAGGAAGAATTCACGGGTTGCCGCCGAATTCAGGGCCACGCTGGCCAAGCCATCGCGCAGCGCCTTGAGCAGGCCCGGCACCTGCTGCAACAGGGTTTGCGGCTCATGCTCGGGGGTGATAGTGGCCAATAGCGTGTCCACCGTCTGCAAGCTATCTCGCCAGGCCTGGGAGGCTTCACCCTGCTTGAGCCAGGCCAGCAGCAGCACCTGGCTCCAGGCCTGTACCAGCATTTGCACCACCACCACGGGCAAGACCCGGCCACGCAGGCGCTGGTTGAGCACCCGCTGCACCTGCTGCCGGGCCTGCAGGGCACGGGCACGCCCTTCTTCGGCGTCGCGGGTGCGTTGCTCAAGCAATTCGTTGCGCCGCCGTTCCTCTTGGTTGAACGCAAGGAACTCGTCGAGCAGTTCGGCAAACAGGCCGGTATCTTCGGCAAAATCATTGATCAAGCGCTGGACTATGCGCTCTACCCGCAAGTGCAGGCTGTCGCGCAGGCCTTCGCCGCCGCACTCCCAGCCAATGGCTGCGCCTGCGATTTCGTTGAGCAGCCGGCGTGCAGGGTGACTGGCCCTGCTGAACAGCCCCTTGTCCAGCAGGGCGACCTTGAGCAGCGGGATATGCAGGCGCGCGATCAGCGCACGCAGGCTGGCCGGCAGGTTGTCGTCGCCCTGAATGCAGGCGAACACCAGGCCAACCAGGTTGATCATGTCCTCGTCGGCCACGGCGATGCGCCGGCGCGTGCCACTGCGCACGCTGACCCGCAGCAGCAGTTGTTCGAGCTGTTGGCCGAGCTCGAAATCATCAGGCTCGCCGGTAGCCGGCACGTAGTGCTGCAAATGCGAAAGCAGGCGGACCAGGTCCGCGGTGCTGATCGGCTGGGCGGCAGCCACCGCCTGCAATCGCGGGGCAAACTGCCCACGCGCCGGGGCCAGCAAGGTTTGCAAAGAGGCAAAGAAGGCCTGCCCCGCCGCATCCGCACTTACTTCCAGACCTTGGCTCGCCGCCCCTCGTCCTGCCTTCATTCGCCGATCCTCGGCGCGACGGCGCGGGGCCGGTTGCAACTCGGGCAGCACACCGGCGACGGTCAGTAACTGGTTGGCTTCGGCATAGATGACGTCGAGATCGCGCAAGACATAACGCTCGAACAGCTTGAGCAGGACCAGTTTGACCCTCAGGCCAACCCCCAGGTTACGGCCAGCCTCGAGGAAGTAGCCGCACAACGCGGCAGGGCCCAACGGGTTGCACTGCTCATGCACGGGGCGATCGAGCAAGGCCTGCAAACGCAGGCCCAGTTGCTGCAGGGCAATGCCATCGCGCGACAATACCCGCGCAACCATGCCTTCGATGGCCGCAGCCCGTTCCAGTTGCACATTGCTGCGCAGGTTGCCGGGCTCTGCTAAATGCGCCGGATGCGCCAGCAGGTCGACCTGGCCGATGCGGGCGTAGGTTTCATAGAACGTATCAAGGAAGCCGCGCTCGATACTTTTGCGCTTCAGGCGCAGATCGCGCATGGCCTCGAAGTACAGGTTCTGGTCGCAGCGATCAACGGCCTTGTCGGCCATCTCGAACAGGGTGTCGTCAGCATTGTCGAACAGCGCCTGCAAGCCCTGGCGCAATTGCAGCGCAGCCTTGTCGCGCACTTGCAGGAGCAATACCGGAAGGCAAGGCAGAGGCGTACGCCCCCCTCGGTCGATGGCTGCCGCCAGGGGCACCACCTTGCCTTCTTTTTGCATCCTGGACTCCTTGCAGGGTGTCATGCCCGAAGGGGCTGGAAATCGTCAAAGCTATGACGCCAAATACTGGTCGCCATTATCGGTAAAAAATCGCACAGCTGCCAGCGCCGATTCATGGACGGGTTAATGACCCTCGTTTGCAGGCATTGCTCACGAAGACCGACCAAAGGTCATGGCCGGGGCCGCTGTACACATCGGCCCCCTGCCCTATAATCGCCGGCATCTAGCTTGTGGAGCCGACCATGCCGAACCTACGCCTTGCCGACCTGACCGCTGAAATCGAAGCCAACGTGCGCCGCGCACTGTTGGAGGACATCGGCAGTGGCGATATCACCGCGCAGCTGATCCCGGCCGAGCGCCTGGCCAAGGCCACCATCATCACCCGCGAAGACTGCGTGATTGCCGGCACTGCCTGGGTCGACGCTGTGTTTCGCCAGCTCGACCCGCGTGTGGCCGTGCACTGGCAGGTGGCCGACGGTGATCGCGCCACGGCCAACCAGCCGCTGTTCCACCTGGAAGGCCCGGCCCGCTCGCTGCTGAGCGGCGAGCGCAGCGCGCTGAACTTCCTGCAGATGCTGTCGGGGGTCGCCACCCGTGCGCGTTTCCTGGCCGACCTGGTGGCTGGCACCCACGTGCGCCTGCTGGACACCCGCAAAACCCTGCCCGGCCTGCGCCTGGCACAGAAGTACGCGGTTACCTGCGGCGGCTGCGACAACCACCGCATCGGCCTGTACGACGCCTTCCTGATCAAGGAAAACCACATCGCCGCCAGCGGCGGTGTTGCCGAGGCCGTAACGGCGGCGCACCGTATTGCGCCGGGCAAGCCGGTAGAGATCGAAGTGGAAAGCCTGGATGAACTGCGCGAGGCGCTGGCAGCGGGCGCGGACATCATCATGCTCGACGAGCTGAACCTGGACGAAATGCGCGAAGCAGTGCGTATTAACGCGGGCAAGGCCAAGCTGGAGGCCAGCGGCGGGGTGAGCGAGACGACCTTGCGGGTAGTTGCCGAGACTGGCGTGGACTACATCTCGATTGGTGCCATGACCAAGGATGTGAAAGCAGTGGACCTGTCGATGCGGTTGAGCCTGTGAGCTGACCGCAGGCAATAAAAAACCGGCCAGTGAGCCGGTTTTTTTGTCGTTGCCGAGGGCCCTGTCGCCGGCAAGCCAGCTCCCACAGGTAACGCACTACCTTCAGGCCTTTAGCATTACCTGTGGGAGCTGGCTTGCCGGCGATGGGCCGCAAAGCGGCCCCGGTGTTGCCGGATCAGAACGAGGCGTTGGCCAGGCCGTCCAGGTAACGCTCTACGTCCAGGGCCGCCATGCAGCCAGCGCCGGCCGAGGTAATGGCCTGACGGTAAACGTGGTCAGCCACGTCACCTGCAGCGAACACACCTTCAACGTTGGTGGCGGTAGCGTTGCCTTCACGGCCACCGCTGACCACCAGGTAGCCGTCCTTGAGGGTCAGCTGGCCTTCGAACAGCGAGGTGTTCGGGGTGTGGCCAATGGCGATGAATACGCCGTCGACCTTGATTTCGTCGCTGCTGCCGTCGTTGTTCTTCAGGCGCGCACCGGTTACGCCCATGTTGTCACCCAACACTTCGTCCAGGGTGGCGTTGAGCTTGAGCTCGATCTTGCCTTCGGCCACACGGGCGTTGAGCTTGTCGACCAGGATCTTCTCGGCGCGGAAGGTCTCGCGACGGTGCACCAAGGTAACCTTGCTGGCGATGTTGGCCAGGTAAAGCGCTTCTTCCACGGCAGTGTTGCCGCCGCCAACCACAGCGACCGGCTTGTTGCGGTAGAAGAAACCGTCGCAGGTGGCGCAGGCCGAAACGCCCTTGCCCATGAAGGTTTCTTCCGACGGCAGGCCCAGGTAGCGGGCGCTGGCACCAGTGGCGATGATCAGTGCGTCGCAGGTGTATTTGCCGCTGTCACCCTGCAGGGTGAACGGCTTGTTGGCCAGGTCCACAGCATTGATGTGGTCGAAGACGATTTCGGTTTCGAAACGCTCGGCGTGTTCCTGCATGCGCTGCATCAGGGCCGGGCCGGTCAGGCCGTGGGGGTCGCCCGGCCAGTTGTCAACTTCGGTGGTGGTGGTCAGCTGGCCGCCCGCCTGCATGCCGGTGATCAGCAGCGGCTTGAGGTTGGCGCGCGCAGCGTAGACTGCAGCACTGTAACCGGCAGGGCCGGAACCGAGAATGATGACGCGCGAATGACGTACTTCAGACATGTCGAACTCCTGTCGAGCCGGCGGCACGGGCCGGCATCGGTGTACCGGCTGCGCCAGCTGGAAAATTAAAACGGACCCACGCAGCACTTGGGGAAGGCTACAACGCGCAGGCCCGAAAAGCGGAAAGTTGAGCGCACTGTAGCGAGGTCGCAAAGATTAAGGAAATATCCTTAGACAATCCACCTCATAGGCACGGTCTATTCATTGATTTCATTCATAGGCCCGCCCCCGGCGCTTTTGTTACAGCCCGTGTCCCGCTTGCCAGCCACCTTTCGTCGGCGCGGCAAACTCGGTAAGGTCAGCGCGTTTTCCTTCTCTGCGGAGTCTCCCGATGCAAGCCCCTGTCCTCTCCGGCCCCCAATACCTGCGCGAAGGCCTGAAACTGGTGCTGAGCCCCAACCTACGGCTGTTCGTGCTGCTGCCGCTGGCGGTCAACCTGCTGCTGTTCGGTGGCATGGTCTACTTCGCCGGCCACCAGTTCAGCCTGTGGCTCGATGCCCTGATGCCAACGCTGCCAGACTGGCTGAGCTTTCTCAGCTACATACTCTGGCCGCTGTTCGTTGCCCTGCTGGTGCTGATGGTGTTCTTCACCTTCACCCTGGTGGCCAACATCATTGCCGCGCCGTTCAATGGCTTCCTGGCGGAGAAGGTCGAAGTGGTGGTGCGGGGCGAAGACACCTTCCCGGCGTTCAGCTGGGGCGAGCTGGTGGCCATGGTGCCACGCACCTTCAGCCGCGAAATGCGCAAGTTGGGCTACTTCCTGCCACGGGCCATCGGCCTGTTCATCCTGTCGCTGATCCCGGTGGTCAACGTAATCGCCGCCCCACTGTGGCTGATGTTCGGGGTATGGATGATGGCCATTCAGTACATCGACTACCCGGCGGACAACAACAAGATGAGCTGGCAGGACATGCTCGCCTGGCTGCGCAGCAAGCGCTGGCAGTCGCTGGGCTTTGGCGGCATCACCTACCTGGCACTGATGATTCCAGGGGTGAACGTGCTGATGATGCCGGCGGCGGTGGCCGGGGCTACGTTGTTCTGGGTGCGGGAGCGCAACTGACTGCCGAGGTGTACGCGACCCCTGTAGGAGCAGCCTGGTGCTGCGAAGAGGCCATTGCAGCCGAAGATAATCTTTAGCCTCACCGGCCTCTTCGCAGCACAAGGCTGCTCCTACAAGATGAGGCGGCAGCCTGAGTGATGGTGAAAGACATTGGGTCCATCAAGAGGCAGACCAGATCTGCTCGGGGCTCTACTGCCCCAACCGGCTCGAGAACTGCCCCACCACATCCACTACCCGCTTCGCCCCGTCCTGGATTTCTACAATCACGCTACCCGTCTCGTCGGCCAGTGCCAGCCCCTGCTCGGCCTGGCGCTTGCTGGTGTCGATGATTTCCACCGCCGCCTGCGCAAGTTGCTCGTTCTGCTTCACTACCCGGGCAATTTCCTCGGTAGCGGTGCTGGTGCGCGAAGCCAGCTGGCGCACTTCGTCGGCAACCACGGCAAAGCCCCGCCCTTGCTCGCCCGCGCGGGCCGCTTCAATGGCCGCGTTAAGGGCCAGCAGGTTGGTCTGCCCGGCAATGTCGCTGATGGTCTTGATGATCGAGCCAATCACCCTCGACTGTGTATCCAGCGCCTGGATGCCCTCGGCCGCTTCCTGCATCGAGGCTTCCAGGCCGCGCATCACGCTGACGGTCTGGGTGACCACATCGGTGGCCTTCTGGGCGCTGACATCAGTACCCAGCGAGGTGTTGTAGGCAACATCTGCTGCCTCGGCCACCGCCTGCTCCTGATTGACCTGGTCGGTAATCACGGTGGCAAACTTGACCACTTTGTAGAGTACGTCGTGGGCATCGAAGATCGGGTTGTACGAAGCCTCCAGCCAGATCACCCGGCCATGGGCATCGATACGCTTGAAGCGCTCGGCAACGTATTCACCCCGGCGCAGCTTGTCCCAGAACGCCTGGTAGCCGGTCGAGTTGACCTCCGCCGGCTCGCAGAACATACGGTGGTGCTTGCCGCGAATCTGCTCCAGGCGATAACCGACTGTGGCCAGGAAACGTTCGTTGGCAGTGAGGATGGTGCCGTCGAGGTCGAACTCGATCACCGCGGTCGAGCGCATCAGCGCCTTGATCAGGCTTTCATGCTCGCGGGATGTCTCGATGGTGCGGGTAAGGTCGCTGGAATGCAGGGTGAAGGACTTGATGCGCCCCTCGCCGTTCTTGACCGGCTGCAGGATCGAGCGCAGCCAGGCTTCCTGGCCATTGCCGCGCAGCAGGCGGAATGCACCGTTGAGGTGCTCGCCACGGCTGATCGCGCTTTTCATGCGCTGGTAGAAGTCGAGCGACTTCACATGGGAAGGGACAATGTCCTCGATGTTGCGTCCAAGCAATTGTTCGGAACGGTAAAGCATTTCGCTCTCGAAATTACCGTTGACCATCTCGATCCGTCCCTGTGGATCGAGCTGAAGTACCAGCATCTCGCTGTCGAGGCTACTCTTGACCTGTTCCACGGACATCAGGTCTTCGCGCAACTGCCGGATTTCTTGCTTGAGCTTGCTGTTGAACATCACCGCACTCCTGGAGCGCATCGCCTTTTCGAATGCATCTTCATCGGCTGCCGGTTACACCTTCTTGAGCACCGTGCAACGAAATATTCATGCAGGTAAAAGCGTCAGCGGTCAGGCGTCATCTGTACGTCACATTACGGTCACATCGGCGCAACCCGGAGGGCGGAAACTTTTTGTCATGAATACAGCCGCCCTACGCATTACCCTGGTCAGCGAAACCTTCCCACCCGAAATCAACGGCGTGGCCAACACACTTGGCCGCCTTGGCGAAGGGCTGCGCCAGCGCGGCCATGAGGTCGAGGTAGTACGCCCGCGCCAGGCCGGTGAAGCGCCTGCGCGCAACGACCCGCACCTGATGCTGTGCCGTGGCTGGGCGCTGCCCGGCTACCCGGGGTTGCAGTGGGGCGAGGTGTCCATGCACACGTTGCTGCGTCGCTGGCGCCGGCAGCGGCCCGATGTGCTGTACATCGCCACCGAGGGGCCGCTGGGGCTCAGCGCCCTGCGCGCGGCCCGGCGCCTGGGCATCGCGGTGGTCAGCGGCTTTCACACCAACTTCCCGCAGTACTCCGGCCAGTACGGTCTGGGGTTGCTGGCGCGCCTGCTCACCCACTACCTGCGCTGGTTCCATCGGCGCACGGCGATTACCCTGGTGCCCAGCCTCAGCCAGCGCCTGGAGCTTGAACGCCGCGGTTTCGAGCGCCTGGAACTGCTGGCCCGGGGTGTCGATGCCTGCCTGTTCAACCCGGCCCGGCGCAACCTGGCGTTGCGCGAAAGCTGGGGCCTGGGCCCGGACGATATCGCCGTGTTGCATGTCGGGCGGCTGGCGGTGGAGAAGAACCTCGGGCTACTGCGCCCATGCCTTGAGGCATTGCAGAAGACTTATCCACAGAAACGCCTACGCCTGATCCTGGTGGGTGACGGGCCACAGCGCCCCACCCTCCAGCAGCAGATGCCAGGAGCCATGTTCTGCGGCGCCCAGCGCGGTGAAGTGCTGGCTGAGCACTACGCCAGCGGTGACCTGTTCCTGTTCCCGAGCCTGACCGAAACCTTTGGCAATGTGGTGCTCGAAGCCATGGCTTCGGGGTTGGCGGTGGTTGCCTATGACGAGGCGGCGGCTGCGCAGCATATTCGCCATGGGCACAGTGGTGCGCTGGCCATGCCGGGGGACCAGGCGGCGTTTGTCGATGCGGCCTGCTGGCTGCTAGAGGAAGATGAAACCTTGCGCCGGGTGCGCCTGAATGCGCGGCAGCATGCCAGCCGCCAGGGCTGGCCGGCGATTGTCGAGCAGTTTGAGGGGTATCTCGATGCGGCCCGGAACCAGGCTGCGGCCTCACCCGCTTCGCGGCTGGGTGCTACGCGATCTGTGTAGGAGCGGCCTTGTGTCGCGAAAGGGCTGCAAAGCAGCCCCTCGATACTTGCGGCAACGCTGATATCCGGGGGCCGCTATGCGGCCCGATCGCGACACAAGGCCGCTCCTACAGAGGGACCGTTTTAAACGCTTCAGGCCAATGCTTTCTCGATTGCCTGCACCACCGCCGGGTCATCCGGCGCCGTGCGCGGCGAGAACCGGGCCAACACCCGGCCGTCCTTGCCCACCAGAAACTTCTCGAAGTTCCAGCTGATGTCGCCAGGGAACTCGGCCCCCTCGCCCGCCAGCAGGCGGTACAACGAATGGCGTTGCGGCCCGTTGACTTCCAGCTTGCCCCCCAGCGGGAAGCTCACGCCATAGTTGAGGCTGCAGAATTCCTGGATTTCCTTTTCGCTGCCCGGCTCCTGCCCGGCAAACTGGTTGCATGGCAGGCCAAGCACGTTGAAGCCCTTGTCCTTGTAAACCTGGTAGAGGTTTTCCAGAGCCTTGTATTGCGGCGTGAGACCACATTTGGAGGCAACGTTGACCACCAGCACCACTTGGCCCTTGAACGGTGCGAGGGGCAGCTCTCCGCCGTTCAGCGCGTCCAGTTTCAGGTCGTGAAATGCACTCATGATGAAATCCCCTCTCAGGTTCCCGGTTGCCGCGCAGGCGAATTCCGCCCACTAAAAAGGCGCCCGTCCAAACCGTCCACCTCCCGTAGGAAGGCAAATCGGCTTGCCCGAGCGCCTGGCGACTTTCTGAGCTTAGCGCAGAAAATCAGTGGTGATGGCCACCTTCACCGTGGATGTGACGGTGAGCGATTTCTTCTTCGCTGGCGTCACGCACGTCGACAACCTTGACCTGGAAGGTCAGGCGCTGGCCGGCCAGCGGGTGGTTGCCGTCAACGGTGACGTCGTCGCCGTCGAGGTCGCGGATGGTGACGATCTGCATCTGGCCGTCCGGCGCCGAAGCGTGGAACTGCATGCCTACTTCCAGCTCGTCAACGCCTTCGAACAGGCTGCGGTTCAGGGTGCTGACCAGCTCGGCCAGGTATTCGCCGTAGGCGTCTTCCGGCTCGATGGAAACGTTCAGCTCGTCACCGGCCTGTTTGCCTTCCAGGGCTTTTTCCAGGCCCGGGATGATGTTGCCGGCACCGTGCAGGTAGACCAGCGGCGCGCCACCGGCGGAGCTGTCGATGGTCTCCCCGGCGTCGTTGGTCAGGGTATAGTCGATGGAGACAGCCTTGTTGGCGGCGATCAGCATGGGGCAAGACCTTTTGCAAAAGTATGTAGAGCGGACAAGTGTAACCAAGCCATCGTCCGATTGCGAACGCACTGCGGACGAGCAACGGCCCATCAGTCGGATCACCGGCTTCCATCAGGACGAAGAAAGCCACTGGGTGGTCGAGCTTTCGTGCGGTCACACACAGCACCTGCGCCACCAACCACCGTGGCAGGCACGTCCCTGGGTGCTCGACCCGGCACAACGCGCGCAGCGCATCGGCCAGCCTTTTACTTGCGGCTGGTGCGCGCAAGGGGCCGATGGCGCTACCCTTGGCCGTTAATTTCTTGCACCGCTTATTTCGAGAAGCACGCATGCAGACATTTTTCATTGCGCCGACCGACTTCGGTGTCGGCCTGACCTCCATCAGCCTGGGCCTGGTGCGCACCCTGGAGCGCGCCGGCCTGAAGGTCGGCTTTTTCAAGCCGATCGCCCAGCCCCACCCGGGTGACACCGGCCCCGAGCGCTCTACCGAACTGGTGGCGCGCACTCACGGCATCAAGCCACCCGTGCCACTGAGCCTTGCCCAGGTCGAGCGCATGCTCGGCGACGGCCAGCTGGACGAATTGCTCGAAGAAATCATCCGCCTCTACCAGCAAGCCTGCGTCGGTAACGATGTAGTCGTGGTCGAAGGCATGGTGCCCACGCGCCACGCCAGCTACGCCGCGCGGGTCAACCTGCACCTGGCCAAGAGCCTGGATGCCGAGGTGATCCTCGTGTCGGCCCCGGAAAACGAAGTGCTCAGCGAGTTGTCTGGCCGGGTCGAACTGCAGGCCCAGCTGTTCGGCGGCCCACGCGACCCGAAGGTACTCGGCGTAATCCTCAACAAGGTGCGCACCGACGAAAGCATGGCGGATTTCGCCACACGCCTGCGCGAGCACTCGCCCCTTTTGCGCGGCAACGACTTCCGCCTGCTCGGCTGCATCCCCTACCAGCCTGAACTGAACGCCCCGCGCACCCGCGACGTGGCCGACCTGCTCGGTGCCCAGGTACTCAACGCCGGCGACTACGAGCAGCGGCGCATGAGCAAGATCATCATCTGCGCACGCACCGTGGCCAACACGGTGCCGCTGCTGACCTCGGGTACCCTGGTGGTCACCCCGGGCGATCGCGACGACATCATCCTTGCCGTCAGCCTGGCGGCCATCAATGGCGTACCGCTGGCCGGGCTGCTGCTGACCAGTGACAGCAAGCCCGACGCGCGCATCCTAGGCCTGTGCCGCGGCGCGCTGCAGGCCGGCTTGCCGATCCTGTCGGTCAGCACCGGCTCGTACGACACCGCCAACCAGCTCAATTCGCTGAACCGCGAAATCCCGGTCGACGACCGCGAGCGTGCCGAGTTCATCACCGACTTCGTCGCCAGCCACCTCGACGCGGCCTGGCTGCATCAACGCTGCGGTACCCCGCGCGAGATGCGCCTGTCGCCAGCGGTGTTCCGCTACCAGCTGATCCAGCGGGCGCAGCAGGCCAACAAGCGCATCGTCCTGCCAGAGGGCGCCGAGCCGCTGCTGGTGCAGGCCGCAGCCATTTGCCAGGCGCGCGGCATTGCCCGCTGCGTGCTGCTGGCCAAGCCCGAAGATGTCGAGGCCGTGGCCCGCGCCCAGGGCATTAGCCTGCCGCCTGGCCTGGAAATCCTCGACCCCGAACTGATTCGCGGGCGCTACGTGGAGCCGATGGTTGCGCTGCGCAAGAGCAAGAACCTCAACGCACCGATGGCCGAGCAGCAACTGGAAGACCCGGTGGTGATCGGCACCATGATGCTGGCTCTGGACGAAGTGGATGGCCTGGTATCGGGGCTGGTGCACTCCACCGCCAACACCATCCGCCCGGCCCTGCAGTTGATCAAGACCGCGCCGGGCTCCAGCCTGGTGTCGTCAGTGTTCTTCATGCTGTTCCCCGAGCAGGTGCTGGTGTATGGCGACTGCGTGATGAACCCCCACCCGAGCGCTACCGAACTGGCGGAGATCGCCCGGCAGAGCGCTGAATCGGCGCAGGCCTTCGGCATCGCGCCGCGGGTGGCGATGATCAGCTATTCAAGCGATTCGGCCAGTGATGAGGAAGTCGGGAAAGTGCGCGAAGCCACACGCCTGGCACAGGGTGCAGCGCAGCAGCTGCTGATTGATGGGCCGCTGCAGTATGACGCGGCGGCCAACCCGGCAATTGCACGGGAACTGGCGCCGGATAGCCCGGTGGCCGGGCGTGCCACGGTGTTCGTCTTCCCTGACCTCAATACCGGCAACACCACGCACAAAGCGGTGCAACGCAGTACCGACGGGGTCAGCCTGGGGCCGATGCTGCAAGGGTTGCGCAAGCCGGTGAACGACTTGCCGCGCGGGGCTCAGGTTGACGATATCGTGCATACCATTGCCCTGACGGCCATTCAGGCCAGCGTGGTGCGCTAAAAGCTGGGGCTGCTTTGCAGCCCATTCGCGGCACAAGGCCGCTCCTACAGGGATCGCGTAATGCCTGTGGGAGCGGCCTTGTGTCGCGATAGGGCCGCAAGGCGGCCCCGGGCATCAATCAGGGATATTGCTGAACCTGGCCTTGTTGCTGGTCATACTGCTGGCCCGGAATGGGCTTCAGGTTCACTTCCACCCGGCGGTTCTGCGCACGGCCATTGGCGTCGGCGTTGCTGGCGATCGGCTGGTCCGGGCCCATGCCACGCACCGAGATACGCGAAGCATCCACCCCCTGAGAGGTCAGGTAGGTGCTGACCGCCTGCGCGCGGCGCTGGGACAGGTCCATGTTGTGCTGGCGGCTGCCGGTGCTGTCGGTGAAACCGACCACTTCGATGGTGTTCTGGTTGAACTGCTTGAACGAGCCTGCGAGGTTGTTCAGCGGCGAGTAGAAGCTCGGGGCAATGTTGGCCGAGTCGGTGGCAAAGGTGATGTTGCCCGGCATGATCAGTTTGATCTGGTCGCCCTGACGCTGTACTTCCACGCCGGTGTTGGCCATCTGGGCGCGCAGTTCGGCCTCTTGCTTGTCGGCGTAGTAGCCATAACCCGCTGCTGCAGCACCCACCGCGGCGGCGCCGATCAGTGCACCCTTGCCACGGTTGTTGTGGTCGATGGCAGCACCGGCGATGGCGCCAGCCAGCGCGCCCAGGCCGCCGTACTTGGCAGTCTTGCTCATCCCCGTGGAGCCCTGCGCCTGACCCTGGTTGTCATAAGGGTTCTGGCCGGCACAGCCAGTCATCAGGGCAGCGGCAGTTGCGACGATAATCAGACGACGCATGGTGAACATGGACAAGCTCCTACTGAAATTCATAAATGCGGCAGATCACGAAGGGATCTATGCCAGCCTTGGATTGCATCGGCAATGAAAAATTCAATGAAAGTGCCTTCATGTACGTTCAGGCACGGACAAAGGGGTTTTCCCGCATCTCATCGCCCAGACGGGTCTCTGGCCCGTGGCCAGTCACCACGATAGCCTCTTCGTCCAGCCGGTACAGCCGCTCCTTGATGGAACGCACGATAGCCCGCTGGTCACCCCCCCACAAATCGGTGCGGCCAATGCCACGGCGGAACAACGTGTCGCCGGCGATCAGCAGTTTGGCATCGGCGAACCAGAAGCTCATTGAACCCGGGGTGTGGCCAGGCGTATGCAATGCCACGCCACAGCCACAGGCCAATTCTTCATCATCGCCCAGCCAGCGATCGGGTGCCGGTACCGGCGTGTAGGGAACGCCGAACATCTGACACTGCATCTCTAGGTTGTCCCACAGTACCTGGTCGTCCTTGTGCAGGTGCAGCGTGGCGCCGGTCAGCTCCTTGAGCTTGCCCGAGGCGAGAAAATGATCGAAGTGCGCGTGGGTATGGATGATGCTGACCAGCGTCAGGCCGTGGGCCTGCAGGCGCGCGAGGATCTTCTCCGGGTCACCGCCTGGGTCGACGACGATGGCTTTCTTGGTCAGCGGGTCGCCGATCAGCGTGCAGTTGCACTGCAGGGGGCCAACAGGGAAGGTTTCGCGGATGAGTGCTGACGATGGATTCTGCATGGTGGGTACGGGAACCGGTTAATCGAATAGGGTTTGCACACGGGCCAGTGCATCTAGGATGACAACTTCGGGCACCGACTCTACGTGCTTGGCAAAGCGTGCTTCAAGGTCGACTGTGCGGACCTGGTTGCAGAGCATCACCCCCTGAGTCTGCGTGCCCGCACCGCTGAGCGTCACTGCGAAACCCGCATGCCTTGCAAAATCACCACCTTGGGTGATCGGGACGATCAATGCCAGGCCTGACGCATTGAACGCCGCCGGGGTGAGTACCAGTGCGGGTCGCCCCTCACCCTGTTGTTCTCGTCCCACTGTGGGGTCGAGGTTGACGCGAACGATATCGCCCCTGGCGAACTTCACCCGCTTCACACTTCACGTCCTACTGGGCGCATCGCACTCCAGTCGGCCATGTCCTCTGGCTCCGGCGCGCTCAGGTCGCACTGGGCCATCAATTCCTCAAGGGTGTACTTGGGTTTCGATCGGACGGGCTTGAGCACTATCGTCTCTCCCGCTGTGTCCAGGCTCAGGGTGGAGCCGACACCGAGGCGCATCTGTTTGAGCACTGCGGCCGGCAAGCGGATGGCGGCGCTGTTGCCCCACTGCTGAATCTTGATCTGCATGAGTATCTCCCAAGGTAGATACATAGTAGAAACCCTCCAAGCGATTGCAAGCGAAATGTAGAGACGTCGTATCTACATTGTCATCTGTCCGGACCGGACAAAAGCCCTGCAACCTCAAGAAGGAAATGCCCTACATCACCTTGGGAAGCCACCTTCCAACTGCAAAAACACGAAGCGCAAACTCAGCCATCTATCAAGGCAGGAACAACCTGAACAACCCGCCCCCAAGCGCCCCGCCATTGGAGATCTCGATCCGCCCGCGCACCCCGCCGCTTTCATGCAACGCCGCGATCTGCGCTGCAAAGTACAGCCCCAGGCCGGTGCTGCCGCTGGTCGAGTCGATACCCTGGATGTATTGCTCCTGGCGCTCGAGCATGTGCTTTGGATAACCCGGACCGTCATCGTTCACGCAGATGGCCAGCTGGTTGTCGGCCTCTTCGATGGTGATCAACAAGGCGTGCCCGGCAAATCGGGTGGCGTTGGTGATGACGTTGGCGATCACCGAGGCCACCAGTTCACGGTCGAAAAAGCCCAGCGGGTTGTCGGTGTCGACACGCCAGGTGGCGAGGATGTCGTTGTGCTTGAGCACTTCCTGATGCGCCGCCAACTGGGCTTCGATGAAATCGTCCAGTTCATGGTAGTCGGGGCACACCGGCAACTGGTTGATGCCCAGTTTGTACAGGCCCAGCAACTGCACCAGCATGCCGTTGAGGTGGCGAAACTCGTGCTCCATGATTCCTTGCTCGGCACCGCCGCGCAGCTCTTCGGGCAAGCGCTCCATCCACTGGTTATGGGACTGGATCAGCGCTGACAAAGAGCTTTTGAGGTCGTGCACGGTGGAGGCGATCACCGTGGAAAAATCCAGCCCCTGATTGTCTTGATTCATGCGCCGAACACTCGGATGTGCAGTTTGCGGTAACGGTCATAGCGATTGTCGCTGGCAGGGATACCGGCCACGCTGGTCAAGGCGTCCTGGCATTCCTGCATGATCGCGGGCTGAGGGTTTTCACCACCAATGCGCAGCAGCGCCTGGGCGGTGTTAAGGGCAATGCTGATGTTCTTCGGCTGCATACCCAGCGCCTTGCGGAACATCTGCAACGCCTCGCCAAGTTGCCCTCCCTGGTAACTGCGCACACCCTGGCGATTGAGGGTGACCGCTTCGGTGATGGCGTTGAGCACGCTGGGGTCGTCCGTCAGCTTGCCCACTTTCTCCATGACCTTGGGGTCATCGCCATAACTTTCCACACAGCTCTTCAGCACGCCGAGGGCGGCGGCTTCCTGCCCCATTGCCTGCAACTGGGCGGCAACGGTCAGGGCCGAATCGACCGAGAAGAACTGGTTCATCTTGTCCAGGCGCTGGATCGCCTGTTCGGTCAGCTTGCCGGCTGTTTCCGGGTCGCCCGCCTGTTGCAGGCTGGCGGCCTTCATCATCCGCGCACGTACCTGCAAGCCCTGGTCCTCGGGGTTTTCCTTGGCGACCTCGCTGAGCGTGGTGTTGATTTCGACCCGGGTACGGGCGTCCAGGCCGAAGCCTGCGTTCTTGCTCATCAGCGCCTGCACCAGGCCAAGGTTGTTTTCAGCATCCTTGTAGCGCGAGCTCTGCCCCTGGTTCACCGCATGGCGGAACGCCTTCGACGCGCTCTCGAAGTCTTCGTTTTCCAGCGCCAGCTTGCCCAGCGTCGACTGCCGACGTACCGACAGTGGCGACAGCCGCACGGCTTCTTCAAGCAGGTTTTGCGCGCGCCGGGTATCGCCCTGGGCCACCAACACCTCGGCCATGCCGTCGTACAGGCCGGGCATGATCGGGAACGCCTTGAGCGCCTGCTCGTACACACCCTGGGCCTGGGCATTCTGGCCACGCTTGTGCATCAGGGCGCCCAGCGCGGCGTACACCCAAGGCTGCGGGCGGCTGGCCAGAATGGCCTTGAGAAACTTTTCCAGTTCCTCGAAGCGGTTGAGGTTACGCAGGGCATCGGCCCGATAACGCAGGCACAGCGGTGCCAGGCGCGGGTCTTTCTTGCACAGCTCGGCACAGGCGGCCAGCACTTCGGCCGGGCGATTGCGGTCCAGCGCCTGCAAAATCGGCTTGAGCAACGTCTTGCGCTGGAACAGTTTTTCGACGCGCTGGGCCAGGCCAACGCGGTTGAACGGTTTGGTCAGGTAGGCATCGGGCTCGTGCTCGATGGCGCTGAGGACAATGGCCTGGCTGCTTTCGGCCGTGACCATGATGAACACGCACTCATGGCTGATGTGCTTGTCGATGATCAGGTCTTCGAGCACCTGCTGGCCGTTCTTCTTGCCGTCGCCCAGGTGGAAGTCCTGCAGGATGAAGTCATAGCGCTTCTGCGCGCACATGCGCAGCGCCTGCTCGCCGCTGTCGGCGGTGTCCACGTCGCGCACGCCCAACTCGCGCAGCATTGAACGGGTCGACGTGCGAAAGTCAGTAAAGTCGTCGACGATCAGAAAGCTTTTTTGCCCGTACTGCAGCATCAACACGACCTGCCTTGGAATGATTGAAAAATCGCGCGAAGCGATGCCACCGATCGCTGTATCGGCAGCCGGTCGGGAAAGATGAGGGTAGAGCATTGCCGGCTACAATCCATGGCCGCTGGCCATCACTTTAGCGGGCAATGACCTGCAGGGCCAGTATCACGCCAGCACCCCCAGGGCTTTGGCCTTGGCAACCGCCTGGGTACGCCGCTCAACGCCCAGCTTGCTGTTGATGTGGCTGGCGTGGGTCTTCACGGTGTGCAGGGAAATGAACAGCCGCTCGCTGATCTGCTGGTTGGAACAGCCCTGGGCAATCAGTTCGAGCACGGCCAGTTCGCGGCCGCTCAGGGCTTCGCCGGTGCCGGTGGTGGCGCTTCGCTGCTGCGGCAGGCGCTTGAGCAATTCTGCCTGAACCGGGCATGACGAACCTGCCTGCAATTGCTCAGAAAGCCAGTGCGGGTGCTTTTCCAGCAGCGGCTGGAACGGTTGCAGCACGCCGCCATGAGCGGATGCCAGCAGGCTTGGCAGCAACTGCGCGGCCTGCCCTTCCCGGCCTTCGTCCAGCAGCAGGGAGAGCCATTGGCACAGGGCGCTGACGGTGAGCAGCATGCCGCCACTGGCCTGGCCGCGCTCGACCAGGCTTGCCAGGCGTTGTAAGGCGTCGTCACCGCGTAACTGGATGCGCTCGAGCAGCGCCTGCTGCAACGCAATGTGCAACGGCAGCAGCGGGTGGAACTCCGGTGCGGCTGCCGGCTGCTCGCCGCCGTAGGTCTGGCCCAGGCGCAGCAGCCAGGACTCGGCCAGGTCGGTACGCCCCTGGGCCAGCCACAGTTCGCATTTGATCAGGGTAATCATGGCCAGGTAGTAGACCGGGGGCACGTCCCAGATATGCATCAGGCGCTCGGCCTCGGCCAATTCGGCAAAAGCCTCTGAAAAGTGCCCTTCCCTGCCATCGAGCGTAGCAATCACGCAATGGCCGATAAGCACACTGATATCCCGGCAGGCCCGCGCCTCGCCCAGCCCCGCGCGCAAACGCGCACGGCCCTGGGCCGGCTGCAGGCGCGAGACCAGCAGGTAACCTTCGTAAAGCGTCAGGCGCGCACGCACGGCATACAGCCGCTGCGCCGAAAGCCCTTGCAGGCGCTGAAGCCCTTGGCGCACTTCGTCCAGTGCGCGCAACACCTCGCCACGGGCATGCAGCACCCGCGCACGGTCATAATGGGCCAGCGCCTCGAACAACGGGTTGCCAACCCGCTGGGCCAGCTCCAGGGCTTCGCGGTTCCAGCCTCGGGCCCGCCAGAAGTCGCCATCGGCAATGGCCAGGTTGGACAGCGTCGACAAACACACCAGGCGCTGGCCATAGCGCTTGCACGGCAAGCTCTGCAGCGCTTCGCCGCAATAGGCCAAGGTGCGTTCGCGGTCGCCACGGCCGCGGGCAATGACCCCACTCAGCGCCAGCCACTGGGCCAGCATCGACTTTTGCGCGGTGGCCGAAGGCGCGGGCAGAAAGCGGCTGAGGTAGCCGGCCAGTTCCTCGGCGGCGTCCAGCTGGCAAGCCAGGCCCAACGCCCAGCTGTACAGCACGATCAACCGGGGCGTGCTGATCAGCAGGCTGTCGGGCAGGTCCATCTTCCAGCGCAGCAACATGCCGACGTTCTGTTCAGCCAGCAGTTGCTCCTCGGACAGGCTCTGCACCAGGTCGGCAGCGACATCGAGGTGGCCGGCACGCAGCGCCTGCTCTACCGCCTCGTCCAGCAGGCCCTGCTTTTCAAACCAGCGACAGGCACGCAGTTGCAGACCGGCCAGTGGCTCGCTGGCCTGCCGGCTGCGCAGCAGGTCGGAGAACAGGTGATGGTAGCGGAACCAGTGGCCATGCTCGTCCAGCGGCACCAAAAACACTTGGTGCGCCTGCAGGAAGCGCAGCACTGCGGCGCTGTCCTGGCGGCCACGCAAGGCATCGCACAATGGGGCGCAGAAGCGCTCCTGGCAGGCCGTGTCGTACAGGAACGCCTGTACGTCGGTGGGCAGCATGTCGATGACTTCTTCAAGCAGGTAGTCACGGATCAGGCCTTCGCCGCCATGTAAGGCCTGAGGCAAGGCTTGCTCGTCCGCCGACTCGCTGGCTGCCAGTTGCCAGAAACGCAAACCGGCCACCCAACCGTCGCTGCGCTGGATCAGGTTGTCGAGTGCCTGGCCGCGCAGGGCCGTTGGCTGCCGGCCGATCACCGCCAGCGACTCTTCGTCGGTGAGGCGCAAATCCTGTTCGTTCAGTTCGACAAGCTGGCGCGACAGCCGCAAACGCGCCAGGTGCCAGTCCGGGCGCTGGCGGCTGGTAACCAGCAACACCAGGCCGGCGGGCAGGTGGTTGAGGAAGAATTGCAGGCAACGGTCGAGTACCGGCCCCTGGGCCAGGTGATAGTCGTCGAGTACCAGCAGCAAAGGGGTATCGGTTTGCAGGTACAGCGCCAGCTCGTCGAGCAGGCCGTCGATCCACTCTTCGAAGGCAAATGGCTGGTGGCGCTGGCGCATTTTCAGCAAGCCCATGGCCTGCCCGCCCAGTGCCGGGCAGTACTGCTGCAGGCCTTCGAGCAGGCGTTCAAGAAAGCGGCCTGGGTCGGCATCACGCTGGCTCAGGCCCAGCCACAGGCTACGCCAATGCTCGGGCAGCGCTTCGCAAAATTCGATGGCCAGGGAGCTTTTGCCGAAACCCGCCGGGGCGTTGACCAGCAGCAACCGCCCACCCAGCCCGGCGTGCAAGCGCTGACACAGGCGCAGGCGCGGCACATGGCCGTCCGGCAGCGGCGGCCGGAAGAAACGCCCGTCCAGCAGGCCCAGAGCCTGGCTGGCAAATCCATGTGTACGGGACAAATCTGTCATGGCCGGCTCGTTCTGGGTGGAGGACTACGGCGATATGGATGCTTGCGAGACTAGCCGGTAACGCAGCGCATTTGAAGATGATGGGCGCAATTGCCCCGGAAAAGACTGCGACAAAAAGCAACATGGCTGATGGACAGGGGGCTGGGGCGGGGGTTTGCGTAGGTATTCAGCAGATTTATGGCCCGCTTCCACAGGGATTGCACAGCTTTCAACGCCAGCGCAGTACTTGTAGGAGCAGCCTTGTGCTGCGAAGAGGCCATTGCAGCCGAAGATAGTCTTTAGCCTTACCGGCCTCTTCGCAGCACAAGGCTGCTCCTACAGGGCCTGTGTTTGACTGGAAATTATCGCCGGAGCAGGAAACAGAAACGCCCCGGGTAGGCCGGGGCGTTCTGGGGATCACACGGAGTGGAGGGTTTTCAGATCAACGAATACCCGACTGGCGCAACGCCGCAGGCTGGAAGTCCGCCTTGCTGGCACTGAAGCCGAAGTCGTAGGCCCGCTTCTCTTCGTTTTTCATGCCCAGGGCCAGGTAACGACCCGACTGCAGGTCGTAGATGGTTTCCAGGGTGTACCAAGGCACCTCTTTGTTGTAATACGGCTGGGAATGGGCTTCGGACACGCGCCACAGCTGGCCACGGCCGTCGTACTGGTCGATCACTGCGGCCTGCCAGGTGTCTTCGTCGATGTAGAAGTCACGCTTGGCATAGATGTGCCGCTGGCCCGGCTTCAGGGTTGCAACCACATGCCACACGCGGCGCAGCTCGTAACGGGACAGGTCCTGGTTGATGTGCCCGGCCTTGATGATGTCGGCGTACTTCAGCTTGGGGTCATCCAGCTTGAAGGCGTTGGAGGCGATGTACAGCTCCTTCTTGCCTTCCAGCTTCCAGTCGTAGCGGTCTGGCGCACCGTTGAACATGTCCAGGTTGTCCGAGGTACGCAGGCCGTCGGCGGCGGTACCCGGGCCGTCGTACGACACTTGCGGCGCCTGGCGCACGCGACGCTGGCCGGCGTTGTAGATCCACGCCTTGCGCGGCTCCTTCACCTGGTCGAGGGTTTCGTGCACCAGCAGCACGGTCCCGGCCAGGCGCGCTGGCGCGGTCACTTCCTGCTTGAAGTAGAACAGGATGTTGCCTGGGTTGTTCGGGTCGTAATCCTTCATCCTGTCGCGGAAGACGAACTGGTCGGAGAAGTAAACCGGGCTGAAAGAGCCGTTCTGCTGTGGCGTGGCCTGGATCACCAGGCGGCTGACACTGCCCCCCCGGTAACGGGTGATGTGGTTCCAGATCACTTCCAGGCCGCTTTTCGGGATCGGGAACGGCACCGCCGTGTTGAAGTTGTTCAAACCGTTGCCGCCTTCCGTCAGCGTGGTCTGGGTGGCGTTTTTCTTGATGGCGGCGAACACCTCCGCAGGTACCGTGGAGCCGCGATGGGTTTTGAATACAGGGATCTTGAAGGTGTCCGGGTAGCGCTTGAGCATGGCCAGCTGGCCCGGCGAAAGCTTGTCCTTGTACTGCTCGGCGTTTTGCGCAGTGATGGTGAACAGCGGCTTTTCACTGCCATACGGGTCGGCCAGGAAACCCTTGCCGTCAACGCTGCCCGCACTCTTCGACAGCGGCTCCCAAGGGCCGATGGAGCCATCGGCGTTGCCGGCCTTTTCAGCCCCCATCGGGGTCAGGGTACTGCCCAACTTGGCCGCCTCGTCGGCGGATACCGCAGCCATGACGCTGGTCGCCAGCAGGGACAGGCCCAGTACACCGGCTTGCAGCAGACTTCTGGTCTTGTTCATGTCGTGTCGTCCTGGATCTGTATGCTTAGAAGTTCACGCCGAAGCTGAGCGCGACGAAGTCACGGTCGTCCACGGTGCTGTACTTGCCATCGAAGAAGTTGGTGTACGACAGGCTCGCCGTGTAGGTGTTCTGGTACTCGGCGTCCAGGCCCAGGCTGACTGCCTTGCGGCCTTCCTCGAAGTTGGCACCAGGGCCAGGCGAGTAGCCGGACACGTCATGCGACCAGGCCACGCTCGGTTTCAGGTTTACCCCGGCGAACACGTCGTTGTAGTCCCAGATGACACGGGCGCGATAGCCCCAGGAAGTGCTGGTGGTGTAGCCGTCGTTCTCGCATTTGCGATTCAGGTTGGTGGTGGATGCCCCGGCGCCGGCGCCGGCGATGGTGCTGGCATTGAGTGCCTGGCAGGTGTCCGCACCGCCGGTGGCAGGCAGCGGGCCAGGCCCGAAGACCGGGTCACGGCCATAGCGGGTCTCGCGGGCGTTTTCCAGGCCGCCAACGTGGGTTACCCCAACTTCGCCCACCACGGTCATGCGGCTGGCGCCCATTACCTGGTCGAAGAAGTGCGTCAGCGTGGTCTGGAACTGGGTGATTTCCTTGCGACGGTAGCCGTGCAGGTCTTGGCCGGGGGTACCGGAGAGCAGCGACGCGTTGGTCAGTGCGCCACCAATCGGACGCACGCCCGCGAACAGGATATCGGTGGTATTCAGCTGCACGGGGGCATTGGGGCGATAGCTGACTTCACCGCTCCAGGCCGTACCCGTGGGCAGCGTAGTGGAGAAACTCAGGCCGTACAGGCGAATGTCCTCCGGGTATTCGACGAAGTACTCGGAGTTACCCGCCACGATCAACGGTGCCAGCGCCCGCAGCTGTGCAGGCAGCGCGCTCAGGCCGGCAAACACCGACGGTGGGGCGCCGGTGGCGCTGAAGATCGGCGCGCGGCTGTGATAGTTCATGAAGTAGGCACCGAACTCGGTGTCCAGCGGGTCGAACATGTAGCGCAGCGCCACGCCAAACTGGCCGCTGTCGCGGGCATCACGGTCGGCGCCGCGGCGCACCATCACCCCTTCCTCGTTGATGTTCACGCCCCGGGTGGCGAGGAACTGCTGGGCCGCGCCTGGCACCGTTCGGCTGCTGTTGAGCACACGCAGGTTGTCGGTGCAGCCGTCGGCAATGATGTCCGGCTGCGAGAAGAACGTGCCGCAGTTATCAACAACCGTCTGGTCCCACTCGATCTGGTAGAAGGCCTCGGCCGACAGGTTGTCGGTCAGGCTTTGCGAGATATAGAACATGTTGACCGGGATCAGGCCTTCCTTGATCTCGGCCCCTGGGCGGCGGAACGCCGACACGTCGATGGGGTTGATCGAGTTGATGCCGCCGCCGATGAAGGTACTCTCACCCCAGCTCACCACCTGCTTGCCCAGGCGCACCGAGCCCGGCTGATCGCCGATGGAATAGTTGTGGTAGACAAAGGCGTCGAGCAACTGGGCGCCGGACGACTTGGCGCCTTCCTTGCGGCCGGAGTCGCTGATGTCCTTGAACTCGCGGCCTTCGTCCTTCAGTTCGAAGTCGTACCAGTACTTGCCGCGCACGAACACGCCGGTATCGCCGTACTTGAGCTCCAGGTCGTGAATGCCCTTGAAGATCTTGGAGAAGGTTTCGCCCTTCTTGAAGTTCAGGTGGCCGTCGTCGGATGTCTGCGACAGGCCCTTGCCGCCGTTGTTCACCCCGATCAGGTTCTTGTTGGGGTTGGCTGTCGACCAGCTGGCGCCGATGGAGAGCGACGAGTCGAACTGCCCTTCGATTTCACCAATGTTGAAACTGACAGCGAAAGCAGGACTTGCGAGCGTGGAAGCAAGGCTGACGGCCAGGGGCAACTTGGCCCGGCGCCAGAACAGGTTTGCAGATTTCATCGACGCTACTCCATGTACTTTATTGTTATGGCAGTGAGTCCTTTCAAGAACGGCCCGAGCGACCGGTTTGCAGGTTTGCACCTACGGCGATACGGCTTGCGCGTATCGCCCTCCCCCATTCCTGAAAATCCCCTGGCCCCGACTATAGCCAGCAAGGCACAGGCGCTTGATCCCTCTAAAGTGTGATTTGCGCTCCATGCCGCCAACTCGCTGCAGTGTTGTCCCGGTTGCGGGCTGGCAGAGCTCAAGGATGGCGCATTTCTGCCATTTGGCAAGGCGCCGGGGCCTCTAGCGTGCGGGTCGCGTTCTGACGCGCGCGACCCGCACGGCGGTTACAGCGTGGAAAGGAACGCGCTATTGCTGGCCTGCCACTGGACGATGTCCTGGCGGATGCGTTTCTTGTCGAGCTTGCCGACACTGGTCTTGGGAATTTCAGTAACAACGGCAATCTGGCTAGGAATCGCCCACTTGTTGATGTGCCCTTGCTCGACAAACGGCTTGAGATGGTCCTTGAGCGCCTTGGCATCGATGGCCTGGCCATCGCGCACCACCAGCAGGGCAAACGGGCGCTCGCCCCACTGCGGGTCGGCCACCCCCACCACCGCCACTTCGCGCACAGCCGGGTGACGGCTGATCAGGTCTTCCAGGTCGAGCGAGGACACCCACTCGCCACCGGTCTTGATCACATCCTTGATGCGGTCACGGATGTCGATGTAACCCATGCCGTCGAGGGTGGCAACATCGCCGGTGTGCAACCAGCCCCCCTGCCACAGTTCCTCGCTCTTTTCCGGCTCCTTGAAGTAGCCCATGGTCAGCCACGGCGCACGCAGCACCAGCTCGCCCTGGGTTTCACCGTCTGCCGGCAGGAAGTTGCCGTCGCCATCGACAATGGCCGCCTCGACCAGTGGCACCGGTACGCCGGCCTTGATGCGGTAGGTGACGCGCTCATCCTCGCTGCCGGCCTGCAGCTCGTCGTTCAGGTGCGCGGCGGAGATCAGCGGGCAGGTTTCGGACATGCCATACGCGGCGGTCAGCTGGATGCCACGTGCCAGGGCAGCCTGGTACAGCGAACGGTTGAGCGAGCTGCCGCCGATGATGATCTTCCAGCCGCCGAAGTCCTGCCCTTGCGCGTTCGGGCAGTTGAGCAGCATCTGCAGGATGGTCGGCACACAATGAGAGAACGTGACCTTTTCTTCGCGCCACAGCTTGACCAGCATGTCCGGCTCGTAGCGCCCCGGGTATACCTGTTTCATGCCAAGCATGGTGGCGGCGTAGGGAATGCCCCAGGCATGCACATGGAACATCGGCGTGATGGGCATGTACACGTCGTTGCTGCCCAGCAGGCGCACACTGTCGATGCTGCCGGTGACCGAAGCTTCGGCCAGGGTGTGTAGTACCAGTTGCCGGTGGGTGAAGTACACACCTTTGGGATTGCCGGTGGTGCCGGTGGTGTAGAAGGTAGTGGCCACCGAGTTTTCGTCGAAGTCCGGGAAGTCGTAGCGTGGGCTGGCGGCTGCCAGCAGTTGCTCGTACTCGCCCACCAGGCCGGGCAGCTCGGCGGTCTTGTCCGGGCCATCGGTCAGCAGCAGGGTCTTGTCAACGGTGGTCAGCTGCCCGGCAATGGCCTGGTAGAGGCCGACGAAATCGCTGTTGACCAGCACCACGCGGTCTTCGGCGTGGTTCATGGTGTAGAGGATCTGCTCGGGCGACAGGCGCACGTTGATGGTGTGCACAACGGCGCCGATCATCGGGATGGCGAACATGCACTCCAGGTAGCGGTGGCTGTCCCAGTCCATGACCGCCACCGTGTCGCCGGCCTTTACCCCGGCCTGGGTCAGCACGTTGGCCAGGCGCGCGATGCGTTCGTTGAGCTGCGGGTACGTCAGGCGCAACTGGTCGCGGTAGACGATTTCGCGGGTCTTTTCATAGCGGCTGCCGGACATCAAAAGGCGTTTGATCAGCAGCGGGTAGTCGTAGGCGCCCTCGGCGGGCTTGATGATGCGGGTCTGCAGCATGGTTATCCCTTTTCTGAAAAGCGGGCCGGACAAATCTGGTAACCACTGTAGTTCGCGAATGTGACGGCTAAATCAGCCGAAGGAATGATTTGGCTGCGCGGGGTATGAGTGGCATTGTCCGGGTGATGGATCATCCCTGCACTGCCAACGGAGCCTTACTGATGCCCAGCCCGCGTCGCGCCGTATTTCTCGATCACCAGTCCCTGGACCTCGGTGACCTCGACCTTTCCCCGCTACGAAGCCAGTTCGATGAGTTGGAGCTGTTCGATGCAACCCGCCCTGACCAGGTAAGCCAGCGCCTGCAGGGCGCCGTGGCGGTAATCAGCAACAAGGTCATGCTCGACGCCGCGGCCCTGGCCGCCAACCCACAGCTCAAGCTGATCCTGGTGGCCGCCACCGGCACCAACAATGTCGACCTGGCAGCAGCGCGCGCCCAAGGCATCACGGTGTGCAACTGCCAGGGCTACGGCACACCGTCCGTCGCGCAGCACACCATCGCCCTGCTGCTGGCCCTGGCCACCCGCCTGTGCGACTACAACCAGGCAGTAGCCGACGGCCAGTGGGCCAAGGCCAGCCAGTTCTGCCTGCTGGACTTTCCCATCGTTGAGCTCGAAGGCAAAACCCTCGGCCTGCTCGGCCACGGCGAACTGGGCGGCGCGGTAGCGCGGCTGGCCGAAGCCTTCGGCATGCGCGTGCTGAGCGGGCAGATTCCCGGCCGCCCGGAACGCGCCGACCGCCTGCCGCTGGACGAGCTGCTGCCACAAGTCGACGCCCTGACCCTGCACTGCCCGTTGAACGAGCACACCCGGCACATGCTCGGTGCCCGCGAACTGGCCCAGCTCAAACCCGGTGCGCTCGTGGTCAACACCGCTCGTGGCGGCCTGATCGACGAGCAGGCGCTGGCCGATGCCCTGCGCAATGGCCACCTGGGCGGCGCGGCCACCGACGTGCTGAGCGTGGAGCCGCCAGTCAACGGCAACCCGTTGCTCGAACCCGGCATCCCACGGCTGATCATCACCCCGCACAGCGCCTGGGGGGCAGTGGAGTCGCGCCAACGCATCGTCGGCCAGCTCAGCGAGAACGCCCAGGCCTTCTTCGCCGGTCAGCCACGCCGCGTGGTCAGCTGAGCGGGGCGGCTGCCTCTGCTACACTGCGCCACTTTTTTCCAGGAGGCGTCGTCCATGGACCCGCGCAGTGAAGTATTGCTCCGCCAGGCAGAGCTGTTCCAGGGGCCGCTGCTGATTGCCGGCGCCCCCGCCGATGGCCTGCTCGGCCAATTGCCACAGGCCCAGGCCTGGACATGGCACGCAGGCGATCAGGCCCTGCTCGACAGCCGCTTTGCCGGCCGCAGCCACCATGGTGTCGAACCGCCTGAAGTGCCCTTCGACAGCGCCGTGCTGTTCCTGCCCAAGTCCCGCGAACTGACCGCCTACCTGCTCAATGCCCTGGCATCGCGCCTGGCCGGCCGTGAGCTGTACCTGGTCGGCGAAAAGCGCGGCGGCATCGAAGGCGCGGCCAAACAGCTGCAAGCCTTTGGCAAACCGCGCAAGCTGGACAGCGCACGGCACTGCCAGCTGTGGCAAGTGACCATCGAGCAGGCGCCCGAGGCCAAGCCGCTGGAAAGCCTGGCCGAACGCTTCGAACTGGCCCTGGAAGACGGCCCGTTGCAAGTGGTCAGCCTGCCTGGCGTATTCAGCCACGGGCGCCTCGACCGCGGTACCGCCCTGCTGCTCAAGCACCTCGACGGCCTGCCCAGCGGGCATATGCTGGACTTCGGCTGTGGCGCCGGGGTATTGGGCGCAACGGTCAAGCGCCGCTATCCGCAAAGCCGGGTAACCCTGCTGGATGTGGATGCCTTCGCCGTGGCGGCCAGCCGCCTGACGCTGGCGGCCAATGGCCTGGACGGCGAGGTGATCAGCGGGGATGGTATCGACGCGGCACCGACCGATCTCAGCCTGATCCTGAGTAACCCTCCGTTCCACACGGGGGTACACACCAACTACCAGGCTTCGGAAAACCTGCTGAAAAAATCGGCCGTTCATCTGCGAAAAGGCGGCGAAATGCGCCTTGTTGCCAACAGCTTCCTGCGCTACCAGCCGCTGATCGAAGGGGCGCTGGGCAACTGCCAGGTGCGCGCCGACGCTGACGGTTTCAGGATCTATCAGGCAACACGCGGATAAAAACAGCGCTTGCCGAAAGCGTTTTGACTAGGCAGAATCCGCACCGTCCTAGGGGAGTAGTCTCCCGCGAGCACCCAGCTCGCCCGGTACGCGTCAACATACTTGGTCAACAGACCATGGCGCGTGCGACCCACCATGCCAGCCTGCATGGAGAGATCCGCAGAGACGGATCCAGGGTTTGACAAGACCTATGACACGCACACCTTACCCGGGGCGGGGAGGCTGTACGTGTCATAGCCGTGTCGACCCGCCCCCGTAGGAATCCTGATGCTGGAATCTCTGTTGGTCCCCACCGCCATCGTTGCCCTCGCCGAAATCGGCGACAAGACGCAACTGCTAGCGCTCATTCTTGCTGCCCGCTTCCGCAAGCCGTGGCCGATCATTGCCGGCATCATCGCCGCCACCCTGGCCAACCATGCCGCGGCCGGTGCCGTGGGTGCCTGGTTCGGCAGCTTCTTCAGCGACTCGGCATTGCACTGGATCCTGGCCGCGAGCTTCACCGCCACTGCGCTGTGGACCCTGGTACCCGACAAGATGGACGACGACGAGAACCCGGCGCGCCGCTTCGGGCCATTCCTGACGACGCTGATCGCGTTCTTCCTGGCCGAAATCGGTGACAAGACCCAAGTCGCCACCGTCATGCTGGCGGCGCAGTATCCGCACCTGATCATGGTGATCATCGGTACCACCCTGGGCATGCTGATCGCCAACGTACCGGTGGTTCTGGCGGGCAACTTCGCGGCAGACAAGCTGCCATTGACCCTGATCCGTCGCCTGGCGGCCACGGCGTTCTTCGTGCTGGCCATCGTTGCGGTCTATACGGCGATGAAAGCCAGTGGGTGGGTTGGCTAACTGCGGAAGGGGCCGCTCTGCGCCCCAATCGCCGGCAAGCCAGCTCCCACCCCGACCGCACCGGCTTCAAGCCATGTGCAGTACATGTGGGAGCTGGCTTGCCGGCAATTGGGCTGCAAAGCAGCCCCTTGCGGTCTTACTGCTTTGCCGCCTGATACAGCGGCATCACCTTCGGAATCGCCGACTGCAGCGAGGCAATGCGGCTTTCGGACGCCGGGTGAGTGCTCATGAACTCAGGCGGTGCACCTTCGGAAGCCTTGCTCATCTTGTTCCACAAGGTGATCGCGGCATTCGGGTCGTAACCGGCACGCGCCGACAGCTCCAGGCCAATCAGGTCGGCCTCGTTCTCGTTGGCCCGGCTGTTAGGCAGGGTCATTGCGTAGTTCACCACGGTGTCGGCCATGGCCATGCTGCCCTGGCCGAGGCCGAAGATGGCACCTGCGCCCTGACGGGCCATTTCCACGCCGTACGCCTTGGACATGGCCTCGCGGCTGTGCTCACGCAGGGCGTGGGCAATCTCGTGCCCCACCACCGCGGCGATTTCCGCATCGGTGAGCTTGAGCTGATCGATCAGCCCGGTGTAGACAATGATCTTGCCGCCCGGGCCGCAGTTGGCGTTCAGTTCGTCACTCTTGATCACGTTGACTTCCCAGTTCCATTGCGCGGCATCCGGGCGGAACTTGGGCGCCTGGGCGATCAGGCGGTTGGCGATGACCTGTACGCGCTTGGCATCGGCACTGGATTTGTCGAGCACACCTTTGCTCGATGCCTCACCCAGGGTCTGCTGGTACGACTGGGCGTACATCTGGTTGACCTCATCGGTCGAGAGCATGCTGAACATGTACTGCTGGCGCTGCACACCGACAGCGCCGCCGCTGGTGGTGTTCACCGCCTGGCAGCCAGCCAGCAGGATGCCAGCACTCAACAGGCTGACGACAAAAGACTTACGCATGAAAACACTCCCTTTTTACATGCGCCGTATCCTAGGCCGAGTCGCCAGTGCCCGCTATAGCCGTAGGGAAGATTTTCTACAGGCAGTACATCAGGCCGGCGTGAGGCACTCCGGCGCATCCAGCTTCGGGTCATTGACGAAATTGGCCAAGGCCCGCTCTCGCAATGTTGCCGGCGGGCTGGCCAGCAACTCGTGCAGGCGGGTGATCGGCGTATCCGGATCAAGCCACGCCGCCTGCCCCGCCTCGTCCAGTATCAGCGGCCGACGCTGGTTCATGGCTGCCTGGGTCACCACCGCGCAGCTCAGCCACACCTGGTCCTGCACCGGGTAAGCCTCCCACACTGCTGCAAAATACAGCGACGAGCCCTCCCCCGGGGTCAACCAGTAAGGGCGTTTACGCACGTTGCCACGCCACTCGTAAAAGCCATTGGCCGGCATCATGCAGCGACGCTGGCGAAATGCATCGCGAAACATTGGCTGCTCGACCAGGGTTTCGGCGCGGGCATGCGCGGGGGTGCGGGACAGGTCTGTGAGCCAGGCCGGGGTAAGCCCCCAGCGCGCCTTGGCCAGTTGCTGCTGGCCGTCGAGCTGGCGTTGGATAAGCACCGAAGCCCCGGGCGAAATGTTCCATTGGGCCGGCTGGCCTTCGGGGAAGCCTGGCAGGCTGGCAAGCGCCTGGGGCCAGCGAAACAGGGCATAACGTCCACACATGGGCGAATTCAGAACCTAGCAGATCAAGGTACCGGGGAAGCTCTCCGGTTCGTCGCCAACCAGTGGCTGGGCATCATTGTACGCATCGATCAGCTGCCGTGCGTACTCGGCCTGCTCATCCGCCACCGCAAGCCCGAGCAGGCCTTGCAAGGGCAGTTCGCCCACACCCCCTATCAAGTCACGGCCCACCAGCTGCACGTTGATGCCTTCACTGGCCAGCATACCGACCAGCATTTCGGCTTCGAGCAGGTTTTCAGGTTCGTAGATACGCCGCATCAGTCGTTCTCACCGAAAACATCCAGCATCCACTCCTCGCCATGAACCTGCAGCACGAAGCGGATAGGCTTGCAGCACACCTGGCAGTCCTCGATGTACTCCTGATCGCCACCGGACAGGTCCACCGTGGTTTCGACTTCTTCGCCACAATAAGGGCAATCGTAGTTCGCAGTTTCCAGCATCGCGGCCTCCGGGGTGACTTATGCGTATAATTGCCGGTCTGTTTACAGGGCCTGTGTGTGTCCGAGCCGTTTTTCGGAGCCCGCCCTTACCTTATTACCCTAGCCGTTTCCAACAAGAGAGCATGATGGGCGAATTCGATGCCATCCGACCGTACGACGACGCTGAGGTCCCTGCCGTTCTGGCACGCCTGCTCAGCGACCCGGCATTCCTCGATATCCTCACCCACTTCCGCTTCCCGCGTGCGGCCGGTGCTCTCGGCTGGTTGCTCAAGCCGCTGATTGCCCGTCGCCTGCGCAAGGAATTCGCCGGCGTCACCTGCGTTTCGACCCTGCAGGACAAAGTCGAGTACTACGTCGACCAGACCATCGACCGCGCCACCGACGGCGTTACCTATTCGGGCGTGGAACAGCTCAAGGCCGGCACCGCCTACCTGTTCCTGGCCAACCACCGTGACATCGTCATGGACCCGGCCTTCGTCAACTACGCGGTGTACCACGCAGGCTTGCCCACCCCTCGCATTGCCATTGGTGACAACCTGCTGCAAAAGCCTTTTGTCAGCGACATGATGCGCCTGAACAAAAGCTTCATCGTGCACCGTTCGATCAGCGGGCGCCGCGAGAAGCTGGCAGCCTATCAGTTGCTCTCGGCCTACATCAGCCACTCGATCCGCAACGACGCCACGTCGATCTGGATCGCCCAGGCCGAAGGCCGCGCCAAGGACGGTGACGACCGCACCGATTCGGCGATCCTCAAGATGTTCCACATGAGCCGCAAGGACGAGCCGTTCGGTGCGGTGATCCAGAGCCTGAACCTGACGCCGGTGTCGATCAGCTACGAGTACGACCCGTGCGACCAGGCCAAAGCCCGCGAGCTTTACATCCGCGCCACCACCGGTACCTACAAGAAGGCGCCCGGCGAGGATGACAACAGCATCGCCAAGGGCATTACCGGCTACAAGGGCCGGGTGCACATCACGTTCACCCCGCCGGTGACCGCGTACCACGAGGACACCAAGCAGCTGGCTGCCGAAATCGACCGGCAGATCCTTGGCAGCTACCGCCTGTTCCCGGTGCATTACCTGGCGTATGCGATGTGGGACAGCAAGGATGAGGCGCTGCAGGTGCCGAGTGCCGAGAAAGTGTTCCCGGCGGACGAGCTGGCCAAGGCCAAGGAAGAATGGCAGCGCCGGCTGGATGCCTGCCCTGAAGAGCAGCGGCCTTACCTGGTGCTGCAGTATGCGACGCCTGTGCGTAACCAGTATCAGGTCAGGCAGCAGACGCCGGTCGCCTGATCAATCCCGGGGGCTGCGTTGCAGCCCAATCGCGACACAAGGCCGCTCCCACAAGGAGTACGCAATTCCCTGTGGGAGCGGCCTTGTGTCGCGATGGGCCGCGGCGCGGCCCCAATGGTTCTCAGACCCAGGTACTGAACCAGGACAACAGCAACGCCATCGCCAGGCACGAAAAACCGAGAATGTAGAAGTAGCGTGGCACCCGCAGGTCGAACGCGTCCACCACCCCCTCCTCCACAGCCATGTATTCGCGGGTCTCGGCCTCGCGCCGCCGTGCGCTGTGCAGCAGCAACCCGCCCGGGCAGGTCAGCAGCAGCGCCAGCAGGTTGATCAACTTGGTGGGATGGGCGGCCAGGAACCCCCAGAGCACTTGCAAGGACATCACGCAACCTCGGTGTGAGCAGCGGCAAAGGCCCGCATTCTACCCAAGTCGCTGTTCGGCGCCCGGCATGGGCGACAAAGTGTCATTAAATTTCATCTGTCATTCGCTCGTCATCTGAACAGGCCACCCTGTCGGCCTCTCATGACCCGGAGCTTGTTCATGCTGCACGCCGAAAACCAGGACCGCCTCTACCTCGTTGCCCAGAGCGATGAACAACAGGCGTTGATCGATGGTTTTGCCATCAATGTGCAGGACCGCCAGTGGCTGGTCTACTGTGCGCTGGGCGGGCATGTACATGAGGATTTGCCGGAGGTGGATGCCGGGACGGGCTTCAGCTTGCTGGATTTCTACGTGGAAGCAGCTTGACCCTGAACCGGCAACAAAAAACCCGCTACCTGGCACAGGGAGCGGGTTTTTTCATGCTGCCGAACGCTTACTGGCCCAGCACCTGCCCGATGGTCGGGTCTTTGAACAGGCGGGTCAGGGCATCGCTCAGCACATCACCCACCAGCTGGGTATTGGTGTCCTGGTTCGGCGCCATGCCGAAACGCTGGTCCAGCGAAGCGCCGTAACGGCCGCTGTAGCTGCGCCCGCCATTGCGCACGTCGGCGCGGAAGGTGGCGCCGATGGTGGCCTCGGTCACGTACAGGTTGTCTTTGGGCGACTGATATTTCAGCTCGGCCAGGGTCACGGTCAGCTGGGGGGCACCAGAGGCGTTCGGCGTCGGGGTGAAGCCGAGCAGGCGCACTGCAGCTTCGGCCTGGGCCTGCAGCTTGGGTACCACGTCGTTACCGCTGACGCTGATGGTGCTGGTCTCAGGGTACATGCCACCACGGGTGCCCAAGGATTGCGAAGGCCGGCCGTCAACTACCCGCACCACGACCGGCTGGCCGTGACCCACAGGGGCGAGCTGGGCCTTGAGCGTGGGTTGCGGGTTGAGTTGTTGCGGGCTGTGGGCACAACCGACCAGGCTGAGGCTGGCCACGGCAATCAAACCGAACAACAGACGTTGCAACATGCGCGTTTCTCCAGAAAATGCGGCAAAGGCCCACAGTATACCTAGCCAGGCACAGACCAGTCATCGGCGCGAACCGCTTGTCACAATCGTTTCATGGCCCCGCCCTTATCCTTGCGCCAAGCCCTCACGCAAAGGACTCGCCGCCATGGCCTCGCTCTGGACTCTGCTCTTCCAACGCCCGCGCCACCTCACCTACGCCCGCCTCGATGGCCAAGGCAAATGCCTGGCTTTCAAGCAATGCAGCCAGGCGCCAAGCGGCAGCGGCTGGGTCCAGGTCGGTGAAATCCAGCTGGCCTGGCTGGGCCGCGAGCTGCCCGCCGACGCCCGGGTTTGCGCCCGCGCAAGCCGCCGCTGGCACCAGCGCATCCTCGCGGCCTGACAAACGCTGCAATAAAAACCACGAATGGCGACATTTCTGCCTGCGACATCGCTATAATCTCCCCCCGATTATAAGGACGTCTCCTGATCGGGCCCCGCACTCGCCGATTGACCCCGGCAACTTCACCCGCTTCGCCCACAGAGAGCCTTCCACTCAGGTCTTGCATCGGCTGTCGTGCCTGCTTTTCCGGCCCTTCACACTGCATGAACCTGCGGGTTGCCATCGCGCAGTCCCCTTTTGAGGTTCACGTCTCCAAAAGAGCGTGAAAAAACGGTTTTCACAACTTCACAAGAGTGTGGCGAGCAAATGAACAGTCTGGCATGTGCAAAAGCGGCAGATGTGTCCCGAACAGCCCTGAACAGGCGGCAAATGCGCTCATCCCGTATGAGTGTCTGAACCGTTCCATAACGCACGCACGACACCTTGACCATAAGTCGAATTGCCGCACCCGTGGCAAACGGCGTTCAATAGCTGAACCCGAAGACTGATTGGCGGTGTCCGCGGAAGTTGCAAGAACTGCGAAAAGTCGGACATGGCGACCCTGGCTACCCCAGGTCCTATGCTGTCAATTAGGTAGCTGTAGATTGTGGAGACGCGTTAAATGGCGCAGAACGAATCGGTTGATGTAGTACTGGTAGGCGCGGGCATCATGAGTGCCACCCTGGCCGTACTGCTGAAGGAGCTTGACCCGACCCTGAAGCTTGAGGTCGTCGAGGCGATGGACTCCGGAGCCGCGGAAAGCTCCAACCCCTGGAACAACGCAGGTACCGGCCACGCTGGCCTGTGCGAGCTTAACTACACGCCCCAGGCCGCCGATGGCAGCATCGACATCAAGAAGGCCGTGCACATCAACGCCCAGTTCGAGGTGTCGCGCCAGTTCTGGGCCTACCTGAGCAAGAAGGGCAACTTCGGCTCGGCGCGTGCTTTCATCAACCCTGTCCCGCACCTGAGCTACGTCGAGGGTGACAAGGGTGTTTCCTTCCTCAAGAAGCGCTTCGAGCTGCTCAAGCAGCACCATGCCTTCGCTGACATGGAATACACCGAAGACAAGGCGGTGATGAGCGACTGGATGCCGCTGATGATGCCAGGCCGCCCGGCCGACCAGCAGATTGCAGCTACCCGTGTAGCCAAAGGCACCGACGTCAACTTCGGCGCCCTGACCAACAAGCTGCTCAAGCTGCTGGGCGACTCGCCAGACGCGCAGGTGAAGTACAGCAAGAAGGTCGTCGGCCTGCGCCGTAACGGCAAAGGCTGGACCGTGAGCATCAAGGACGTCAACAGCGGCGGCAGCCGCGAAGTCGACGCCCGCTTCGTCTTCCTCGGCGCCGGCGGCGCGGCCCTGCCGCTGCTGCAAGTGTCCGGAATCCCGGAAAGCAAAGGCTTTGGCGGCTTCCCGGTCAGCGGCCAGTGGCTGCGCTGCGACAACCCGGAAATCGTCAAGCAGCACCAGGCCAAGGTCTACAGCCAGGCCGCCGTAGGCGCCCCGCCGATGTCGGTACCGCACCTGGATACCCGCGTTGTGGACGGCAAGACTTCGCTGCTGTTCGGCCCGTACGCCGGCTTCACCACCAAGTTCCTCAAGCACGGTTCGCTGATGGACCTGCCGCTGTCGGTGCGCATGGGCAACATCGGCCCGATGCTGGCCGTGGCCCGTGACAACATGGACCTGACCAAGTACCTGGTCAGCGAAGTGATGCAGTCGATGGAGCAGCGCCTGGAAGCCCTGCGTCGCTTCTATCCGCAGGCCAAGGCCGAAGACTGGCGCCTGGAAGTGGCTGGTCAGCGCGTGCAGATCATCAAGAAAGACCCGAAAAAAGGCGGCGTGCTGCAGTTTGGTACCGAACTGGTCTCGGCCCAGGACGGCAGCCTGGCCGCACTGCTCGGCGCTTCGCCAGGCGCTTCGGTGACCGTGTCGATCATGCTGGAACTGATCGAACGCTGCTTCCCCGAGCAGGCCAAAGGTGCCTGGGCTGCCAAGCTCAAGGAAATCTTCCCGGCGCGCGAGAAGACCCTGGCAACCGATGCTGCCCTGTACCAGAAGATCAGTGCCGACAACGACGTGGCGCTGGACCTGGTAGAAAGCAGCCCCGCGGCCAAGCACTACGCCTGAACCACCCGGTAACGAAAAAACGCCCCTCGGGGCGTTTTTTTATGCCTGGATCTCTATCAGCCTGTGCTGGCCTCTTAGCGGGCCTGCCCGCCCCCACAGGTTCGGCGCTGCCCTCATCCCTGTGGGAGCGGGCGAGCCCGCGAAAGGGCCAGCACAGGTTGAAGATCAGCCGCGGGCCTTGTCGATGATCTCGATGTACTCAGGGGCATTACGCTGGTCGGCAATTTGCTCGACGAAGGTCTTGCCGTGCTCGTCCTTGCCATCCAGGTCCAGGCCAGCTTCGACAAAGAAGCCGACAAAGCGCTCGAAATCGTCGACCCGCAGCCCACGGTAGGCCTTGACCAGCTTGTGGTGCGACGGCGAGGTCACGCCATCGGCCGGTTCGAACTGAAGGAACGACTTGATGTAGTCGTCGCTGATTTCGTCGCCGATTACCTGTTTCTTGTCTTTACGCATTGCCGACTCCAACTGGACCATCACGGGATTTCGAAGGCCGGCAGTTTACCCCTCGCAGGCCGCGTGCCTCAACGCGTACGTACGGTACCGGTGTGCAGGTCGGCCCAGATATGGCCGTTGCCATAGGTGAGAAACTGCACGTACAGGGTCTCGTTACGCAGCAGGTCCATGATTACCCGGTAGTCACTGACCGGGTAATTCAGGCTCAAGGTACGGCTTTTTTCGTCATACACGGGCTTCTTCAGGCTCTTGGCCGCTTCGCCGTCGAAGGTCAGCAGCACCTGGGCGATGGTCGCGCCCTTGCTCAACGGTTTGCCCTTCAGGCGCACCTGCAACGACGAGGTGATCGGGATCGGCTGCTGGTCGGACTGGCGCTGGGCCCCCACCACCACCGAGTAGTCGGTCACTTGCAGCAGTTGCTGGCCGGTCGGCGCTTCCTGGCGCAGGGACTGATCATCGGGCGGCAGGAACTGGCTGTGCAGGGGGGCGGCGGCGAGTGGCATGCTGACGGCCAGCAGGAGGGGAAGAATCGCACGCATGTGAGGCTCCTTGTATGAAGGAGCACTCTAGCATGCCGGGTGCAGGCAACCTCAATCGAACTGCGCGAGCATCCAGGCCTGGTACTCCGCCACGCCGGCTTCCCCCTCGCGCGGTGCCCAGTGTGCATGTTCGCCCTCGCCCACCGGCCGGTAAGGCCCGGCCTTGCATTCGAACAGGATGCTGTCCGGCTCCAGCACCACCAGCCCATGGTAGGTACCGGGTGCCAGGTCCACACCCAGGCAATCACCACCTGCCTGCAGCTCCCGCTTGTCAGTCACCCTTCCCTGATCATCGAAGATCAGCAGGCCGAAGCGCCCCTTCAGCGCTAACAAGGTTTCAGCCTTGTCGGCGCTCAAATGGCGGTGCGGCGGAATGTAGGTACTCGGCTGCAGCCCGACCGCCATGCGGTGGCAGGGCTCTTCCATCTCATGGAACGTATGGTGCTGCCGCCCGCGCGGGTTGGCGGCAGCCTTTTCGGCCAGCCCGGCGAACAGCGATTGGTCGATGAACGCAGGCTGGCGCATGGTCACAGCCCCTTGACGGCGAAAATGCCGTTGGCATTGCGCCAGTAGCCTTTGTAGTCCATGCCGTAACCGAAGATGTAGCGGTCGACACACGGCAGGCCCACATAGTTGGCCTTGAGGTCCGGGCTGGCCTTGCGGTCGTGGTCCTTGTCGATCAGGACTGCGGTGTGCACCGAGCGCGCGCCGGCGTGCTTGCAGAACTCGATGATGGCGCTGAGGGTGTGGCCTTCGTCGAGGATGTCGTCGACGATCAGCACGTCACGGTCGATGAACGACACTTCCGGCTTGGCCTTCCAGAACAGCTCGCCGCCGCTGGTCTGGTTGCGGTAGCGGGTGGCGTGCAGGTACGAAGCTTCCAGCGGGAACTGCAGGTGGGTCAGCAGTTTGCCGGAGAAGATAAGGCCACCGTTCATCACGCAGAACACCACCGGGTTCTTGTCGTGCAGGTCCTTGCAGATCTGCTCGCCGACTTTGGCGATGGCCGCTTCGACTTCGGCTTCGGTGTACAGGCAGTCAGCTTCACGCATGACTTGACGGATGTGCTCGAGATCGGCGGACATGGCGCTCTCCGGGGGTGCATTTTGGAAAAGCGGGCAAAGGTACGCATCCGCTCGTCCCAGATCAAGCATTTATGGACTAACGTCCAGAATGACCAGACGACAGCACAGGCTGAATAGATTAATCTAGCGCGGTTTTTTTGCCCGCCTTTCGGAGCCCCCCTATGCCCACTCGTGAGATCCGCCACCCGCTGATCCGCCACAAGCTCGGCCTGATGCGCCGTGCCGATATCAGCACCAAGAATTTTCGCGAACTCGCCCAGGAAGTCGGCGCGCTCCTGACCTATGAAGCCACCCAGGACCTGCCACTCGAAACCTACGAGATCGACGGCTGGTGTGGCAAGGTGCAAGTTGAAAAAATTGCCGGCAAGAAGATCACCGTGGTACCGATCCTACGCGCGGGTATCGGCATGCTTGACGGCGTGCTCAGCCTGATCCCGGGTGCCAAGGTCAGTGCCGTGGGCGTCGCCCGCAACGAGGAAACCCTCGAAGCCCACACCTACCTGGAAAAGCTCGCGCCGGACATCAACCAGCGCCTGGCCCTGATCATCGACCCGATGCTGGCCACCGGCGCCTCGATGGTCGCGACCATCGACCTGCTGAAAAAGGCAGGCTGCAAGGAAATCCGCGCGATGGTACTGGTCGCAGCACCCGAAGGTATCGAGGCGGTAGAAAAAGCCCACCCGGACGTGAAGATCTACACCGCTTCGATCGACCAGCGCCTGAACGAACACGGCTACATCGTGCCGGGCCTGGGCGATGCCGGTGACAAGATCTTCGGCACCAAGCAAAAGGACGCCTGACCATGCAGGACGGCTTCAACGACCCGCTCTGGCGCCAGGTCGTTTCGGGCGCGCAGATGCTCTTCGTGGCATTTGGCGCGTTGGTGCTGATGCCACTGATCACCGGCCTCGACCCGAACGTCGCGTTGTTCACCGCCGGCATCGGCACGCTGCTGTTCCAGCTGGTTACAGGCCGCCAGGTACCGGTGTTCCTGGCCTCCAGCTTTGCCTTCATCACCCCGATCATCCTCGCCAAGGGCCAGTTCGGCCTGGCCGAGACCATGGGCGGCGTGATGGCTGCAGGTTTCGTGTACACCTTCATGGGCCTGATGGTAAAAATCAAAGGCACCGGTTTCATCGACCGCATGCTGCCACCTGTGGTGATCGGCCCGGTGATCATCTCCATCGGCCTGGCCATGGCGCCGATCGCTGCCAACATGGCGATGGGCAAAGGTGGGGACGGCGCAGCACTGATGCCGTACAAGACCGCCATGCTGATCTCCATGCCAGCCCTGCTGACCACCTTGATCGTCGCCGTGTTCGGCAAGGGTATTTTCCGCCTGGTACCGATCATCTCCGGCGTGCTGGTCGGCTTTGCCCTGTCGTTCGCCTTTGGCGTGGTCGACACGGCCAAAATCGCCGCCGCACCGTGGCTGGAAATCCCCAATTTCACCGCGCCGGCGTTCAACTGGCAGGCCATCCTGTTCATCGTCCCGGTTGCCCTGGCACCGGCGATCGAGCACATCGGCGGGGTGATCGCGGTTGGTAGCGTGACCGGCCGTGACTACCTGAAAAAGCCTGGCCTGCACCGCACCTTGCTGGGTGACGGCCTGGCCACCACGGCAGCCGGCCTGTTCGGCGGCCCGCCCAACACCACCTACGCCGAAGTGACTGGCGCGGTGATGCTGACCAAGAACTACAACCCGAAGATCATGACCTGGGCGGCGGTCTTCGCCATTACCCTGGCGTTTATCGGCAAGTTCGGCGCGCTGCTGCAAAGCATCCCGGTACCCGTGATGGGCGGCATTCTTTGCCTGCTGTTCGGTTCGATCGCGGCGGTGGGCATGAACACCATGATCCGCCACAAGATCGACCTGGCCGAAGCGCGCAACCTGGTGATCGTGTCGGTAACCTTGGTGTTTGGTATCGGCGGCGTGCTGATCGGCAGCGGTGACGGCCCGGATGACTGGGGCCTGAAGGGCATTGCGCTGTGCGCCATCGTGGCGATTGCCCTGAACCTGATCCTGCCGGGCAACGACGGGTGGAAGCACAAGAAACTGGACGACCAGTTGCCTTGATCCGGCTTTAACCTGAACCGGCCCTATCGCCGGCAAGCCAGCTCCCACAGGAGAACCACAGTATCTGAAACCTGTGGTGTACCTGTGGGAGCTGGCTTGCCGGCGATAGGGCCGGTCCAGGCAGCCGCAATGTCAGGCCTTTTCGCACATATCCGCCAACACCCTCACCCACTCCGGGTGATCATTCAGGCACGGCACCAGCACCAGTTCCCGCCCGCCAGCCTCGACAAACTGTTCGCTACCGCGCATGCCGATCTCTTCCAGCGTCTCGATGCAATCGGCCACGAACGCCGGGCACATCACCAGCAGCTTCTTTACGCCGGCCTTGGCCAGCTCATCCAGCCGCGTCTCGGTGTAGGGCTCGATCCACTTGTCCCGCCCCAGCCGAGACTGGAACGATACCGACCATTTGCCATCCGGTATGCCCATTTTCTGCGCAAAGGCTTTGGCCGTAGCCAGGCATTGCCCGCGGTAACACACCGCACGCACCTCGGCGGATGCACCGTGGCAGCAATCGGCGGTACGCAGGTCGTGCTTGCTGCCCTTGGGAAACAGCTTCTTCAAGTGCCGCTCCGGCAAGCCATGGAAGCTAAGCAACAGGTGGTCGTAATCCTGCTCAAGGTAAGGCCGGGCGCTGGCCGCCAGCGCCTCGATGTAGTCAGGGTGCTCGTAGAACGGCTGCAGCACGCGCATCTGCAGCGGCAGCTGGCGCTCGCTGATCACCTGTTTTGCCAACTCGACCACAGTGGTCACGGTACTGTCGGCGAACTGTGGATAAAGCGGCGCCAAGGTCACCTTGCGCACGCCTTGGGCTGCCAGGCGTTCCAGCACTTCGGGCAAGGCTGGCTGGCCATAGCGCATGGCAATTTCCACCGGGCCATGGGGCCAGTGCTCGACCATTGCGGCCTGCAGACGACGGGTCAGCACCACCAGCGGCGAGCCCTCCTCCCACCAGATCGAGCCATAGGCATGCGCCGACTGTTCCGGGCGCTTGATCAGGATCAACGACACCAGCAGGCGCCGCACCGGCCAAGGCAGGTCGACCACGTACGGGTCCATGAGGAACTGGTTGAGGTAGCGGCGCACATCGGCCACCGAGGTGGAGGCCGGGGAACCCAGGTTGACCAGCAGCAGGGCGTGATCGGTCATGCAGCGTCCTATGTCAGAGGCGGCTGGACAGGTTGTCCAGGGCCGATTGCAGATCGTTGAAGCGGAAGGTAAAGCCAGCCGCCAGCAAGCGTACCGGGCGTGCCCGCTGGCCGCCCAGCAGCAAGGTCGACATTTCGCCCAGGCCAGCCTTGAGCAACAATGCCGGCACCGGCAGCAGCGCCGGCCGATGCAGGGCCCGCCCGAGGCGCCTGGCGAACTCGCGGTTGCGCACCGGCTCCGGAGCGCAGGCATTATAAGGACCGCTGGCATCGTTGTGCTGCAAGAGAAAATCAATCAGGGCGACCTGGTCGTCTATATGGACCCACGGCATCCACTGCCGCCCATCGCCCAATGGCCCGCCCAGCCCCAGCTTGAAAGGCACGCGCAACCGCGACAAAAAGCCGCCATCGCTGGCCAGCACCAGCCCGGTGCGCACCAGCACCACGCGGATGCCCTGTGCCTGGGAGCGCTGGGCCGTCTCTTCCCAGGCAATGCACAACTGGCTTGCGAAATCTTCGCGCACCGGTGGCGAGGCCTCGGTCAGTTCGCGTTCACCACCGTCACCGTACCAGCCCACCGCAGAGCCGGAAATCAACACCTGCGGGCGTTGCTCACGGGTGCCCAGCCAGGTCAGCAATTGCTCGGTCAGGGTGACCCGGCTGGCCCACAGCAGGTTGCGCCGGGCGGCCGTCCAGGGCCGATCGGCAATCGGCGCACCCGCCAGGTTGACCACCGCATCAAGGTGATCGTCCGCCTCCAGTTGCTCCAGGCGGGCGATACCGCGTACGCCACTGCCGCATATTTTCGCCACCTGTTCAGGTCGCCGGCTCCAAACCGTAAGCCGATGCCCCTGGCCAAGCCAGTACTGGCAAAGATGCTTGCCAATCAAACCGGTGCCACCTGTCAGCAATATATGCATGGCTGTGTCCTCGCAGAGTGCGGCGGTGGTCTATTTTTAACATCAAGGCACTTTTTTGACCCGACGCTCTCGGATAAACATAGGCCAACCTGACCGCCAAAGCGGAATAACCTTATACAGAATTTCTGGATTGTACAGGTTTGCCTGACAGCGTAGTCTGCTAACAGCAAGGTTTGAAGAGGCCATCATGACAGTACCTATTGCCATCATCGGGGCCGGTATCGCCGGCTTGTCAGCCGCCCAGGCGCTGCAAAAAGCCGGGCAATCCGTGCATCTGTTCGACAAAGGCCACGGCAGTGGTGGGCGCATGGCCAGCAAGCGCAGCGAGGCCGGCGCGCTGGACCTCGGCGCCCAGTATTTCACTGCCCGTGACCGGCGCTTCGTCGAGCAGGTGCAACAGTGGGTTGCCGCCGGCTGGGCCGAGCAGTGGAAGCCACAGCTGTACAACTACCGTGATGGCGAACTCACCCCCTCCCCTGACGAACAGACCCGCTGGGTAGGCGTACCACGCATGAGCGCCATCACCCGTGGCCTGCTCAAGGATGTGACGGTGAACTTCGGCTGCCGCATCGCCGAGGTGTTCCGCGGCAAGCAGTACTGGCACCTGCAAGACACCGAAGGCTGCAGCCATGGCCCCTACAGCCGCGTGGTGATCGCCGTTCCGGCACCGCAGGCCACGCCACTGCTGGCCTCCACCCCGAAACTGGCGGCCGTGGCTGCGGGCGTGCAAATGGAGCCTGTCTGGGCGGTCGCCCTGGCCTTCCAGACACCTCTGGACACCCCGATGCAAGGCTGCTTCGTGCAGGACAACCCGCTTGACTGGCTGGCCCGTAACCGCAGCAAGCCCGGCCGCGACGAGCAACTCGATACCTGGGTACTGCACGCCACGTCAGACTGGAGCCGGCAGCACATCGACCTGCCCAAGGAAGAAGTCATCGAACAGCTGTGGGGCGAATTTGCCGAGCTGGTCGGCTGCGTGGTGCCGGCGCCCACTTTCGCCCTGGCCCACCGCTGGCTCTATGCGCGCCCCAGCAGCAATCATGAGTGGGGCGCACTGGCCGATGCTGACCAAGGTTTGTACGCCTGCGGCGACTGGTGCCTGTCCGGGCGCGTAGAAGGCGCCTGGCTCAGCGGCCAGGAAGCAGCGCGACGACTGCTCGAACACTTGGAGTGATGTAGCGCTATACACAAATTCTAGTTTGCATAACGTCCGGGCTGTGCTGGAATAAACTTGTACAAGATTTTAGTTTCGTACAGGTTTACCGGAGGCAGCCATGCATGACCCCTCAGCCCACAGCAAGCCGCGTATCGCCATAAGCGCCTGCCTGACCGGGCACAGCGTGCGCTACAACGGCGGCCACAAGGCCTCAGACCTGTGCCGTACGCAACTGGATGCTCATTTCGATTGGCTGCCGGTGTGCCCGGAAGTCGCCATCGGCCTGGGCGTACCGCGCGACCCGATCCGCCTGGTTGGCAATCCCGAACGACCCCAAGTGGTCGGCACCCGCAACCCTGGCATGGACCTGACCGACCCGCTACGCAGCTATGGCGAGCAGATGGCCGCCGAGCTCGACGATATCTGCGGCTATATCTTCATGCAGAAGTCGCCCTCCTGTGGCCTGGAGCGGGTCAAGGTGTATCAGGACAACGGCCATCCGGCCTTCCACGGTGGCCGCGGCGTTTACGCCCAGGCCTTCTGCGTACAACGCCCGGACCTGCCAGTAGAAGAAGAAGGCCGCCTGCATGACCCTGTGCTGCGCGAGAACTTCATCAGCCGCGTGTATGCCTACGCCGACTGGCGGCGCCTGCTTGCCGAGGGCCTTAGCCGTGGCAGCCTGGTGCGCTTTCATTCGCGTTACAAATACCTGGTGATGGCCAACAACCCGCAGGCCTACCGAACCTTGGGCCGCCTGCTCGGCAGCATGAGCAAGGATGACGACCCACACAGCATCGGCCCACGCTACTTCAGCCAGCTGATGCAGGCCCTGAGCCGCTGTGCCAGCCGCGGCACCCACTGCAATGTGCTGCAGCACCTCAGCGGCTATTTCAAGGACAGCCTGACGCAACAGGACAAGGCCGAGTTGCAGACACTCATCAGCCAGTACCAGCAAGGCGTGGTACCACTGGTGGTGCCGCTGACCCTGCTCAAGCACCATTTGCGCAAGCACCCCGACCCCTATCTGCAGCAGCAAGCCTACCTGCAGCCGCACCCCGAGAGCCTGGGCTTGCGCAATGCGGTCTGAGGACTTGCTGCCCATCGGCGAACTGGCCCGCCGCACCGGCGTCAACCCGGTCACCCTGCGCGCCTGGGAACGCCGGTATGGTCTGCTCAAACCCCAGCGCACCGCCAAGGGGCATCGCCTGTACCCGCTGGAACAGGTCGAGCGGGTCGAGGCAATCCTTGGCTGGTTGCAGCGTGGGGCATCGGTCGGCCAAGTGCGCGAGCTGCTCGACAAGCCGTCCAGTACGCCGCCCAAGGGTGACTGGCAGGCCCGGCAGTTCCAGCTGATCGAGGCCATTGCCAACCTGTCACAGCGCGCCCTTGACCAACAGCTTAACCAGGCCATGGCCCTGTACCCGGCCGTTACCCTGTGCGAACAACTGCTGCTGCCGCTGCTCGACCGCCTCGACCTGCGGTGGCGCAATTACTTCAATGCGCAGCTGGAACAGGCGTTTTTCCACAGCTGGCTTCGCAGCAAGCTTGGTGCCCGCATCTACCATGACAACCAGTTATTGCAGGGCCCTGCGGTGTTGCTGGTGGAAGACAGTGAACGTGCCTTCAGCGCCGGTTTATGGCTATGCGCCTGGCTGTTCACCAGTAACGGTTTCCCGGTCGAGGTACTGGAAAACCCCGTTGCTGGCCCGCACCTGCAACGCGCGGTCAGCACACTCACCCCCCGCGCTGTGCTCCTGCACCTGGGGCCCCGCATAGATGGCAAGGCACTGCAACGCACCCTGCACAACCTGCCCATGCCAATCCTGGCCGGGGGCCCGACGCTGTTGCTGCATGAAGCGCAGCTGCGTGCCCTCGAGCTGCCCAACCTCGCCCTGTTCGACACCCCGCAGGTGGCATTGCGCTTGCTTCAAGCCCATGACCGCCAGCCTGTAGAGATGAATGCCCCATGCACCTGACCTGGCTGCGCAGCGACCTGCGCATCGATGACAACACCGCACTCAGCGCCGCCACCGAGCGTGGGCCGACCATCGCCCTGTGGCTGGTCAGCCCCGGGCAATGGCAAGCCCATGATGACGCCGCCTGCAAAGTCGATTTCTGGCTGCGCAACCTGCGCGACCTGCGCCAGTCGCTGGAAGGCCTGAATATCCCGCTGCTGATCCGCAAGATCGACACTTGGGACCAGGCACCACAAGCCGTGCTTGAGGTATGTCGCCAACATCAGGTGGCAAGCGTTCACTGGAACGACGAGTACGGCATCAACGAGCAACGTCGTGACGATGCCACCCGTGCGCTGCTGGAAAAGTCGGGCATTCAGGCCCACAGCCACCTCGACCAGCTGTTTTTCCGCCCGGGCACCATCCTGACCCGCAGTGGTGACTACTTCCAGGTTTTCAGCCAGTTCAAGAAAACCTGCCTGGCGCACCTGCACCGCAGCCTGCCTGCCCTGGCCCACCGGGTGAAGCGTCAGGCACCGCTGCACATCCCTGCCGACCCGGTTCCGCAACACGTGGACGGTTTTGAAACACCCGCGCGCGCCTTGCGTGACCATTGGCCGGCGGGTGAAGCCGAGGCGCAGGGGCGGCTGTCCCGCTTTCTTGACGAAGCCATCGACGACTACCAGCTACAGCGTGACCTGCCTGCCAAGCCCGGTACCAGCCAGCTTTCGACGTACCTGGCCGCCGGCGTGATCTCGCCGCGCCAGTGCCTGCACGGCGCACTCGCCAGCAACCGGGGCGAGTTCGACAGTGGCAGTACGGGCGTGCAGACCTGGATCAACGAACTGCTCTGGCGCGAATTCTACAAGCACATCCTCAGCGGTTATCCACAGGTCTCGCGCCACCGCGCCTTCCGCGCCCAGACCGAAGCCCTGCCCTGGCGCGATGCACCGGCCGACCTCGAAGCCTGGGAACAAGGCCGCACGGGTTTCCCGATTATCGACGCCGCCATGCGCCAGTTGCTGCACACCGGATGGATGCATAACCGGCTGCGCATGGTCGTGGCCATGTTCCTCAGCAAGAACCTGCTGATTGACTGGCGCAAGGGCGAGCGGCACTTCATGCGCCACCTGATAGACGGTGACCTGGCTGCCAACAATGGCGGCTGGCAGTGGAGCGCGTCCACCGGCACCGACGCAGTGCCCTATTTCCGTATCTTCAACCCGATTTCACAGTCTCAACGTTTCGACCCTCAGGGGCGTTTCATTCGGCACTGGCTGCCGGAGCTACGTGACATAAGCGAGAAAACTATCCATGAACCGATGAAATCCAGGGATCTATTTGCTAATAATTTGTATCACAGTCCTATGGTCGATCTCAGCAGCAGTCGCCAGCGTGCACTGGAAGCTTTCAAGGCCCTTCCACGTCGGCAGGATTAGAGGACAACGTCTTGACTGACTCACGAAGTTTTTGGGTTACGGGCGCCAGCAATGGACTAGGTCTGGCTTTGGTGGAACGCTTGCTCGAACAGGGCCATCGCGTTGCCGCCAGTGCTAAGGAAAGCGATGAATTGAATAGGTTGGCAGCGCAACATGGTCGGCGTTTTTTGCGCCTGCCGTGGCAGCTGCATACCGAACCCGACGCAGCCGATGCCTGCCAGCAGATATGCCATGCCTGGTGCTCGCTGGATGGCTTGATCATCAATGCCGGTACCAGTGATTACCTGCCGGACGATGTGGCAGACAGCGAACTGTTCGAGGCGATAGGCAGTACCAACCAGCTGGCAGGTGAGCTGTGCCTGAGTAAAGCGCTGCCTTTGCTGGCGAAGGGCGATTCGCCGCAGGTGATGGCGGTGTTCAACCGTTATTCGGCGTTGCAGCTGTATGCACCAACACAGGTTATTGCGGGCTGGAACAACCTGCCGCAATGGATGCGTGAGCAACGCAAGCCTCTGAAGGCGCTGGGTATCGGGCTGACTGTAGTGGCGCCTCAGTCGCTGAAGGTGCCGGTGACCTCGGTGCAGGCGGTACCGGAGCAATGGACGCCACAGAGTGTTGCACAAGAGTTGTTGCGTCGGTGGCCGCAGGGAGAACCGGAACTGATCCTGGAAACCCTCGACGTCAGTAGCCTGTGGCCGTTGACGCGCTGATACCTGAAAACAGGGTTAGCTTCTTCGCGGGCGCGCCCGCTCCCACAGGAATACCCAGACCTTGAATGCTGCGGTATCCCTGTAGGAGCGGGTTCATCGAAGCGTCGAACCGCCGCGAAGACGTCGGCGCAGGTGAACTCAGAGCGCCATGCGGTAATGAAGGCTGTAGCTCTCCACACCATCGTTGGGCTGTTTGATACCCGCGTTGGAGTAGTGGATCGCCCGCACCCCAATCTCATGCCCGCCGGCAAAGCGCAAACCAAAGCCGATGCGGTCCTCGAACTGGAATGCCGAGCCTAGCTCATTGCTTTCCAGCTCGGTGCTGGAAAACGCCGCTACACCAATCCCTGCCTCGATGTAGGGTTTCACCGACTCCCCGGCAAACTCATAGACGAAGACTGGCGCGAACGACAGGCTATGGTTGCTCGCCGTCTCGTCACCATCCCAATAGGTGTAGGCCCCGTCCCAGTAACCAGTCAGCCGACCAACGCTGGTCTGCCACCAGCTCGCATCCCAGTTCGATTGCAGCCCTAATCGGTAGACCATGGTCGAGTCACCGGTCTGCCCTACCGAAAACGAAACGTCGGCAGCCTGTGCCGACATCGCTTGCCCCAATGTAAAGGCAGCAGCCGCCGCCAAGCCAAGCAGTTTCCTCATAAGAAACATCCTTCTTCCTGATGCTGTTATTAGTGTCCGCCTCAAGCAGGCAAGCGGTAGAAAGCGGAAGTGGAACGATAGTTCAGCTGTCTTTCACGTTTTTTTCACAACGCAAAGCTTTGCACATCGTCGGACTTACGCCACAGCACAGGTAGGATTTTTCTGAGATTTTCTGGATCAGCGCTGGTCCAGAAGCGGGCATCGCCGGCCGGGCCTTCGGCCAACAGATCATTGGCACCCAGCAGCCGCTGCAGTTGGCGCGCCACAGCGGCGCCGGTGTCGATGATAGCCACGTCCGCTGGGACCAGGTCGGCCAGTAACGGGCGCAGGAAGGGGTAATGGGTGCAACCGAGGATCAGCGTGTCGCAGCCGGCGGCCAGCAACGGCTGCACATAGCCAAGCAGCATCTGGCGCAGCGCCAGGCTGGTCAGGTCGCCGGTTTCGATCAGCTCGACCAGCCCCGGGCAAGGCTGGGTGATGACCTGTACGTCGTTGGCGAAGCGGTCGAGCAAGGCTGCGAACTTGGCGCTCTGCAAAGTACCTGTGGTTGCCAGTACACCGACTACACCCGACCGGGTGGCTGCCGCCGCAGGCTTTACGGCCGGCTCCATACCCACCAGCGGCCAGGTTGGGTACAGCTCGCGCAAGTCAGCGACCGCAGCCACCGTGGCGGTGTTACACGCCAGGACCATGGCCTTGGCGCCTTGTGCATGGAAGAACGCGGCAATACGCCGGCAGCGTTCACGGATGTAGTCTGGCGACTTCTCGCCATAAGGCACATGGCCGCAGTCAGCCACGTACAGCAGCGTCTCGTTGGGCAGCAGGCGCTGGATCTCGGCGAGCACCGACAAACCGCCGACCCCCGAGTCCATCACGCCGACCGGCGCCGAGCGCTCAGCCATCGCGCTTGCCGCAAACAGTACAGGCCGGGTCACGCTTGACCCGCAACTCGCGAATGCGGGTGCCGAGGGCATCGATCAGCAGCAGGCGGCCAACCAGGGGCTCGCCGAACCCGGCCAGCAGCTTCATCGCCTCCAGCGCCTGCAGGCTGCCCACCAGCCCCACCAGCGGCCCGATAACGCCCGCTTCGCTGCAGGTCAGCTCGTCTTCACTGCCATGCCCATACAAACAGTGGTAGCAGGGGCTGTAGTCGCGCCGAGGGTCGAACACCGACAGCTGCCCTTCCAGGCGGATCGCCGCGCCGCTTACCAGCGGTTTGCAAGCAGCCACACAGGCAGCGTTGACCGCTTCACGGGTAGCGAAATTGTCGGAGCAATCCAGCACCAGGTCGACCGCCGCCACAGCAGCAGCGAGCGAGTCTTCATCCAGGGCCTGGCGATGGGCGACCAGGCCGATCTCCGGGTTGATTGCCTGCAAGCGTTGCAAGGCCGAATCGACCTTGCTCATGCCGACGCTGGCGCTGTCGTGAATCACCTGGCGTTGCAGGTTGGTCAGGTCGACGGTGTCGAAGTCGGCCAGGTGCAACTCACCGACCCCGGCGGCAGCCAGGTACAGTGCAACCGGCGAGCCCAGGCCACCGAGCCCGACGATCAGGGCCTTGCTCTGCTTGAGCCGCAACTGGCCGTCGATGTCGATCTGGGCCAGCAATACCTGCCGGCTGTAACGCAACAGTTCCTCATCACTCAGCATGGCAGGCGCCCCAGGGTAATGCGTTCATGGCCGCCCAGGTCCGTGCGGCTGGCAACCTCGATAAAACCTTGCGCAGCCAGCAAGGCGCGTACTGCCGCTGCCTGGTCGTAACCATGCTCCAGCAGTAACCAGCCACCGGGCAACAGGTGCGCTGGGGCCTGGGCCGCGATCACGCGCAGGTCGTCCAGGCCATCGGCGCCGGCCACCAGCGCACTGCTGGGCTCGAAGCGCACGTCACCGGCCACCAGGTGCGGGTCGGCGGCGGCGATGTAGGGCGGGTTGCTGACAATCAGGTCGAAACGCTCGCCGGCCAGGCTGTCGAACCAGTGGCTTACCCGCACCTGGGCGTTGCCCAGGCCCAGGCGCTGGCGGTTGCGCTCGGCCAGGGCAGCGGCCTCCTCCACCCGGTCAACCGCAGTTACCTGCCAGGCCGGGCGATCGCTGGCCAGGGCCAGGGCAATTGCACCGGTACCGGTGCCCAGATCGAGGACCTTGGCTGGCGAGGCAGGTTGCAGTTCGAGGGCCGTCTCGACCAACAGTTCGGTATCCGGCCGCGGGATCAGCGTATGCGGCGCCACTTCCAGGTCGATCTTCCAGAAGCCCTGCTGCCCGAGGATGTAGGCGACCGGCTCGCCGCCACGGCGGCGCTGCAGATAATCGGCGTAGGTCTGGGCATCCTCGCTGCTGACAATTCGCTCGGGCCAGGTGTGCAGGTAGCTGCGCGATTTGCCGATGGCAGCAGCCAGCAGCAATTCGGCATCCAGCCGCTCGGTGGGCGATTCGGGCAGCTGCGCGTTGCGCAGCAAGCTGGCGATGATGGTCATCAGTCCCCCAGGGCAGCCAGTTGATCGGCCTGGTATTCGGCCAGCAGCGGCTCGATCACTGCGTCCACGCCACCGCTGAGGATGTCGTCCAGCGAGTACAAGGTCAGGTTGATACGGTGATCGGTCACCCGGCCCTGTGGATAATTGTACGTGCGGATGCGCTCGGAACGGTCACCGGAGCCCACCAACAGCTTGCGCTCGCTGGCGATGGCGTTCTGTGCTGCGCTGGTCTGCATGTCGTTGAGCTTGGCCGACAGCCAGGACATGGCACGGGCGCGGTTCTTGTGCTGCGAACGCTCTTCCTGGCACTCGACCACGATACCGGTGGGCAAGTGGGTGATACGGATTGCCGAGTCGGTCTTGTTCACGTGCTGGCCACCGGCGCCAGATGCGCGGTAGGTGTCCACGCGCAGGTCGGCCGGGTTGATTTCGATGGCTGCTTGTTCGTCCGGCTCGGGCAACACCGCCACCGTGCACGCGGAAGTGTGCACGCGGCCCTGGGATTCGGTTTCGGGCACGCGCTGGACGCGGTGCGCGCCAGACTCGAACTTGAGCTTGCCGTAGACGTTCTCACCCTCGACACGAGCGATGATTTCCTTGTAGCCGCCGTGCTCGCCTTCGTTCTCGGACAGGATCTCCAGGCGCCAGCCGCGTTTTTCGGCGTAGCGCGAATACATGCGGAACAGGTCGCCGGAGAAGATCGCCGCCTCGTCGCCACCAGTGCCAGCGCGGATTTCGAGGAACACGTTGCGGCCGTCGTTGGGGTCTTTGGGCAGCAGCATGCGTTGCAGCTTCGCCTCCAGCGTCAGCAGCTGTTCCTTGGCTTCACGCACTTCTTCCACGGCCATTTCGCGCAGGTCCGGGTCGCTGTCCTTGAGCAGCGCCTGGGCACCTTCAAGGTCGCCCTGGACTTTGCACCACTCTTTATAAGCAGCGTAGACCGGCTCGACCTCGGCGTATTCACGGGAATACGCGCGAAAGCGCGTCTGGTCGGAAATGACCTCGGCATCACCAAGCAGTGCGGTGAGCTCTTCGAAGCGGTCCTGGAGGATATCCAGTTTGTTCAGCAGCGACGCTTTCATTGCGGGGATTTGTCCGTGGAGCCCTCGTTGAGGGCAAAGAGTTCCTGGGCCATGGCCAGCGCATCAAGGCGGCCCTCGGCCGAGAGCTTTTTCAACTGCACGCTGGGCGCATGCAGAAGTTTGTTGGTCAGCCCCCGGGCCAGCTGTGCCATCACGTCCTCGGGGTTGCCGCCGTTGGCCAGCAGGCGCAGGGCCTTTTGCAGTTCGTCGTCGCGCAGGCGCTCGCTCTGCTGGCGGTAGGCCTTGAGCACGTCCACCGCCGCCAGTTCGCGCAAGCGCACCATGAAATCTTCGGCGCCCACCGATACCAGCTCTTCGGCAGCCTGGGCGGCGCCCTGGCGGCTCTTGAGGTTTTCCGCCACCACGTCGTGCAAGTCATCGACAGTGTACAGGTAGACGTCGTCCAGCTCGCCGACTTCCGGTTCGATGTCGCGCGGTACGGCGATGTCGACCATGAAGATCGGCTTGTGCCGGCGCTGTTTCAGCGCACTCTCGACCGCACCCTTGCCCAGGATTGGCAGTTGGCTGGCGGTGGAGCTGATGACGATGTCGCTGTTGGCCAGTTCCTGGGGGATGTCGGCCAGCAATACGGCATGCGCGCCGAACTGCTCGGCCAGAGTACTGGCCCGCTCCAGGGTGCGGTTGGCCACGACGATACGCCGCACGCCTTGCTCATGCAGGTGGCGGGCGACCAGGGTGATGGTTTCGCCGGCACCGATCAACAAGGCCTGGCTACGGCCCAGGTCGCTGAAGATCTGTTTGGCCAGGCTGACCGCGGCAAATGCCACCGATACCGGGTTTTCACCGATGGCGGTGTCGGTACGCACCTGCTTGGCAGCGCTGAAGGTGGCCTGGAACAGGCGCCCGAGCAGCGGGCCGACGGTACCGGCCTCGCGCGCCACGGCGTAGGCGGACTTCATCTGGCCTAGGATCTGCGGCTCGCCGAGCACCAGCGAGTCCAGGCCCGAAGCCACGCGCATCATGTGCTTCACGGCGTCGTGCTCTTCATGCACGTAGGCACTGGCGCGCAGCTCGTCCAGGCTGAGGCGGTGGTAGTCGGCCAGCCATTGCAGCACGGCGTCGGCGGACAGGTGGTCCTGCTCTATATAGAGCTCGCTACGGTTGCAGGTCGACAGGATCGCCGCTTCGCGGCTGGACGTCAGTCGGCAGAGCTGCTGCAGGGCGTCTACCAGCTGCTCTGGGGTAAACGCCACGCGCTCGCGTACGTCTACCGAGGCAGTCTTATGGTTGATACCAAGTGCAAGAAAGGCCATGCAAGGTCGCTGGTTGTGACGGGAAGCCGATAATTGTCCTCTTTCGCAGGTTTTAGAACAACCACCGTTCGCTATTGCGCTGATAGCGCTGCGGCTATCGCCGCTCGCGGGCCAGCATGAGCGTCGATTTCAGCTTTCACTCCCGCTTCTGATCTGGCTTTTGATCTGCTTTTGATCTGGCGTTTGATCTGGCTTTTGATCTGGCTTTTGATCTTCGCGACTTCAGGAGGCCGAACGCAGGCCTTGCGAAGGGAGGTGACGGGCATGGATGCCCGTCAAGCGCTGGGCCCCAGGATGGGGCCTGCAGCGCGGTCCTCCCGGGAGCGAGGCCGGAGTGAGGGAACCCCGGAGCGTAGCGCAGGGGCCGGATGA
>PJUI01000094.1_pt1 | contig 94745 bp, 87 predicted proteins | sample 1512201 | NCBI WGS metagenome assembly PJUI01 (sample SAMN08177670, study PRJNA422409) | Feces metagenome, whole genome shotgun sequencing project. | isolation source: Chicken feces (2) enriched on wood chips | host: Gallus gallus | place: USA: Madison | collected 2015-01-15
TCCCGGGAGGACCGCGCTGCAGGCCCCATCCTGGGGCCCAGCGCTTGACGGGCATCCATGCCCGTCACCTCCCTCCGCAAGCCCTGCGCTCGGCCTCCTGAAGTCGCAATCTGCGTCGCCTGAGCTATCGCGCGCTTAGAAGCAAGAGCAAGAGCAAGAGCCGGAGCCGGAGCCGGAGCCGGAGCCCTGGGCATTGTGGCAAGCTTGGGGCGAACCCTGCGCGCGCTGCGCGGTCTGCATGTGCTAAGCATACGCTTCATACCTTCGCAGGTGGGTTTTGCCCCCGCGCTTGTGTCATCATGCTACGACCGCCGGTGAGTCCTCCTATAAGCCTTTCTATGAACAAACCATACGCATTGCTGCTTGCCTTCGCCCTGCTCCAGGGCTGCCAGAGCCTGGCCCCGCAAAAGGCCGAGCCTCCCGTCGCCGAAACCGGCAAGGGCGAGGCGGAAAAGCCCGTGGTGTATGGCTCGTTCAAGCAGGACACACTGTATAGCCTGCTGGTCGCGGAGCTGGCCGGCCAGCGCAACCGCTTCGACATTGCCCTGGCCAACTACACCGACCAGGCAGCAAAAACCCAGGACCCCGCGGTTTCCGAGCGCGCCTACCGCATCGCCGAATACCTCGGCGCCGACGAGCCGTCACTGGACAACGCACTGGTCTGGGCCCGCAACGACCCGCAGAACCTCGACGCCCAGCGCGCCGCCGCCATCCAGCTGGCCCGCGCCGGCCGCTATGACGACTCCATGGCCTACATGGAAAAGGTGCTGCAGGGCCAGGGCGACACCCACTTCGACTTCCTCGCCCTGTCCGCCGCCGAAACCGACCAGAGCACCCGCGACGGCCTGCTGCAAAGCTTCGAGCGCCTGCTGGTGAAATACCCGGACAACGGCCAGCTGGTATTCGGCAAGGCCCTGTTGCTGAACCAGGACGGCAAGGCCGAAGAGGCGCTGGAGCTGCTCGAATCGCACCCGTCGCAAAACGGCGAAATTGCCCCGATCCTGCTGCGCGCCCGCCTGCTGCAAGCCCTGGACCGCGGCCCCGAGGCACTGCCCCTGCTGCGCGGTGCAATTCGCGACAACCCTGATGACAAGCGCCTGCGCCTGACCTACGCCCGCACCCTGGTCGAGCAGGACCGCATCGCTGACGCCAAGGGCGAGTTCCTCAGCCTGGTCCAGCAATACCCGGACGATGACGAACTGCGCTACTCCGTGGCCCTGGTGTGCCTGGAGAACAAAGACTGGGATGAAGCCGAAGGCTACTTGCAGGAGCTGGTCGAGCGCGACAGCAACGTCGACGCCGCACACCTCAACCTGGGCCGCATCCGCGAGGAACGCCACGACCCCGCTGGCGCCCTGCGTGAGTACGCCCTGGTCGGCCCTGGCCCCGACTACCTGCCCGCGCAGCTGCGCCAGGCCGACATCCTGATTGCCAACGGCCGCGGCACCGAGGCCTCGCGCCTGCTCGCCGAGGCCCGCGAAGCCCAGCCGGACTACGCCATCCAGCTGTTCCTGATCGAATCGGAAAGCTACAGCAACAACAACAAGGACGCCCAGGCCAGCCAGGTGCTACAGCAAGCCATCCAGCGCTACCCGGACGACCTCAACCTGCTGTACACCCGCGCCATGCTGGCCGAAAAACGTGACGACCTTGGCCAGCTGGAAAAAGACCTGCGCGCCATCATCGCCCGTGAGCCGGAAAATGCCATGGCGCTGAACGCCCTGGGCTATACCCTGGCCGACCGCACCACGCGCTACGCCGAAGCCAAGGCGCTGATCGACAAGGCCCACCAGCTGACCCCGGACGACCCGGCGGTACTCGACAGCCTGGGCTGGGTCAACTACCGCCTGGGCAACCTCGACGAGGCTGAAACCTACCTGCGCCAAGCCTTTGCCAACTTCCCCGACCACGAAGTGGCTGCCCACCTGGGCGAAGTGCTGTGGGCCAACGGCAAGCGCCGCGAAGCCCGCCAGGTATGGGCCAAAGGCTTCGAAGCCCAGGCCGACAGCCCCATCCTGCGCAAGACCCTACTGCGCCTGACCGGATCCGAGACCCTTTAACGCCATGTTTTTGCGCCATTGCATCACCTTCACCCTGATCGCCCTACTGGCCGGCTGTGCCGGCTTCGGTAGCCGCGAGGCCCTGCAAGGTCACGGCGACCCCCAACAGTGGCGGGCCCATAAAGAGCAGCTGAGCAGCCTTGATGGCTGGCAGATCAACGGCAAGGTCGGGATCCGCGCCCCACGCGACTCCGGCAGCGGCACACTGTTCTGGTTGCAGCGCCAGGATTATTACGACATTCGCCTGGCTGGCCCGCTCGGCCGTGGTGCCGCACGCCTGACCGGCCGCCCCGGCGGCGTGGTGCTGGAAGTGGCCAACCAGGGCCGCTTCGAGGCCACCAGCCCGGAGGCCCTGCTGGAAGAGCAGCTTGGCTGGCAGTTGCCCGTGTCGCACCTGGTCTGGTGGGTACGCGGCCTGCCCGCCCCCGACAGCAAGAGCAAGCTGACCCTGGACGGCGACAGCCGCCTGGCCAGCCTCGAGCAGGATGGCTGGCAGGTGCAGTACCTGAGCTACACCGAGCAGAATGGCTACTGGTTGCCCGAGCGCCTGAAACTGCACGGCAAGGACCTGGACGTGACCCTGGTGGTCAAGGACTGGCAGCCACGCCAGCTGGGGCACTGATCACATGCAGAAAATCACCCTGCCCGCCCCGGCCAAGCTCAACCTGTGGCTGCATATCATCGGCCGTCGCGCGGATGGTTATCACGAGCTGGAAACCGTGTTCCAGTTTCTCGAGCATGGCGACGAACTGAGTTTCGCGGTGCGTGACGATGGCGTGATCCGCCTGCACACCGAGATCGAGGCCGTACCCCACGACAGCAACCTGATCGTGCGTGCCGCACGCACGTTGCAGGAACAGTCCGGCAGCCCACTGGGCGCCGACATCTGGCTGACCAAGGTGCTGCCCATGGGTGGCGGCATCGGCGGCGGCAGCTCGGATGCCGCTACCACCCTGCTGGCCCTGGCCCACCTGTGGCAACTGGACTGGGACGAAGACCGCCTGGCTGCACTGGGCCTGAGCCTGGGCGCCGATGTACCGGTATTCGTGCGCGGCCATGCGGCGTTCGCCCAGGGCGTGGGCGAGCAACTGACCCCGGTCGACCCGGAGGAGCCCTGGTATGTCGTGCTGGTGCCGCAAGTGTCTGTCAGCACAGTAGAAATTTTTTCACATCCACAGTTGACACGTGATTCCCTCCCCCTTAATATGCGCCCCGTTCCCGAGGGAAACAGTCGAAATGACTGCCAACCGGTGGTAGAGCAGAGTTACCCAGAAGTTCGCAATGCGTTGAATTCACTGGGTAAATTCACTGAGGCTCGACTAACCGGCACTGGAAGTTGTGTGTTTGGGGCCTTCCCAAGCAAAGCCGAAGCTGATAAAGTTCTGGCCCTTCTTTCAGCGACCCAAACAGGGTTTGTGGCGAAAGGAAGCAATATTTCGATGTTGCATCGTGAGCTGCAAAGTCTGGTCAAGAAGTCGAGCGCATAAGCGTTCGCAGCAACAGATACAGGGGCGTCGCCAAGCGGTAAGGCAGCAGGTTTTGATCCTGCCATGCGTTGGTTCGAATCCAGCCGCCCCTGCCATTTTCCTATACTCATCCAGGTATACCCTCAGCCTTCAGGTACTGCGCGTGTCCAAGATGATGGTCTTTACGGGGAACGCTAACCCCGATCTGGCTCGGCGTGTCGTACGTCAGCTGCATATCCCTCTCGGTGACGTCTCTGTCGGTAAATTCTCCGACGGCGAGATCAGCACTGAGATCAATGAAAATGTTCGCGGTAAAGACGTTTTCATTATTCAGCCGACTTGTGCCCCGACCAACGATAACCTGATGGAACTGGTAGTGATGGCCGACGCCTTCCGCCGCTCCTCAGCATCCCGAATCACCGCCGTGATTCCTTACTTCGGATATGCCCGCCAGGACCGCCGTCCGCGTTCGGCACGTGTAGCCATCAGCGCCAAAGTTGTCGCTGACATGCTCACTGTCGTAGGTATCGACCGTGTACTCACCGTCGACCTGCACGCTGACCAGATCCAAGGCTTCTTCGATATCCCCGTCGACAACATCTACGGCTCGCCCGTACTTGTCGATGACATCGAAGACCAGCGTTTCGAGAACCTGATGATCGTCTCCCCGGACATTGGTGGTGTCGTGCGCGCACGTGCCGTTGCCAAGTCCCTGGGCGTCGACCTGGGTATCATCGACAAACGCCGCGAGAAGGCTAACCACTCCGAGGTTATGCACATCATCGGCGACGTCGAAGGGCGCACCTGCATCCTGGTAGACGACATGGTCGACACCGCCGGCACCCTGTGCCACGCGGCCAAAGCCCTGAAAGAGCACGGCGCTGCCAAGGTTTACGCCTACTGCACGCACCCTGTCCTGTCGGGCCGCGCGATCGAGAACATCGAGAAGTCGGTACTGGACGAGCTGGTGGTGACCAACACCGTTCCGCTGTCCGCCGCTGCTCAAGCCTGTGACCGTATCCGCCAGCTGGATATCGCACCGGTTGTGGCTGAAGCGGTCCGCCGCATCAGTAACGAAGAATCGATCAGCGCGATGTTCCGCTAAGCGGAACGCGTGTTGATGTGAAGCGCCCCGCCCCAACATGTGTTGGGGCGGGGCTTTTTTGCCATCCCCGTTGGCGCTGGTCGCAAACGCCCTCGGGGGGCTATTTTGGAGAAACAAAATGACTGATTTTATTCTGAACGCCCAAGCGCGTACTGACCTGGGGAAAGGTGCGAGCCGCCGCCTGCGTCATGCGCTGAGCATCCCGGCCGTTGTCTACGGTGGTGATAAAGAAGCTCAATCCCTGACCATCGTGGCCAAGGAAATCACCAAGCTGTTCGAAAACGAAGCTGCTTTCAGCCACGTTATCGAGCTGAATGTTGACGGCGTCAAGCAGAACGTCATCATCAAGGCCATGCAGCGCCACCCAGCCAAGCAGTTCATCATGCACGCCGACTTCGTTCGCGTTGTTGCTGGCCAGAAACTGACCGCTGTTGTTCCAGTGCACTTCATCAACGAAGAAGCACCGGTCAAAAAAGGCGGCGAGATCTCCCACGTTGTTGCCGAGATCGAAGTTTCCTGCGAAGCCAAAGACCTGCCTGAGTTCATCGAAGTTGACCTGGCCAACGCCGAAGTCGGCACCATCATCCACCTGTCGGACCTGAAAGCTCCGAAAGGCGTAGAGTTCGTAGCTCTGGCCCACGGTGATGACAAAGCTGTTGCCAACGTTCACGCTCCACGCGTTGCTCCAGAAGCAGAAGGCGCTGCCGAGTAATCCACTCGCACGCCGGCGTTGATCGGGTTACAGTGCCGCGCGCACTGTGACCCACCAACTCCAAGGAAGAGCCCCTGACGTGACCGCCATCCAGTTGATCGTTGGCCTGGGTAACCCCGGCCCCGAATACGAACAGACCCGGCATAACGCAGGGGCTCTTTTCGTTGAACGCATTGCCAGCGCCCAGCGTATTTCGCTTACCGCTGACAAAAAGTATTTCGGCCTGACGGCTAAATTCAGCCATCAGGGCAACGACGTTCGTTTGTTGATCCCCACCACCTACATGAACCGCAGCGGCCAGTCCGTAGCGGCCTTGGCCAATTTCTTCCGCATCAAGCCGGAAGCAATCCTGGTGGCACACGACGAACTCGACCTGCCTCCGGGCGTTGCCAAGCTCAAGCGCGGCGGCGGCCATGGTGGGCACAACGGCCTGCGCGACATCATCGCGCAGCTCGGCAACCAGAACGACTTCCACCGCCTGCGGCTTGGCATTGGCCACCCGGGCGACGCCAAACTGGTCTCCAACTTCGTCCTGGGCCGCGCGCCGCGCGCCGAGCAGGAGAAGCTCGACGCCAGCATCGATTTTGCCCTCGGCGTGCTGCCGGACGTGCTTGCCGGCGACTTTGCCAAAGCGATGCGCGAACTGCACAGCCAGAAGGCCTGATTTCCTTTAGAGAGGGGAATACCCATGGGTTTCAATTGCGGCATCGTCGGCCTGCCCAACGTCGGCAAGTCCACCCTGTTCAACGCCCTGACCAAGTCTGGCATCGCGGCGGAGAACTTCCCTTTCTGCACCATCGAGCCAAACAGCGGCATCGTGCCGATGCCCGACGCTCGTCTGGCTGCGCTGGCTGAAATCGTCAAGCCAAACCGCATCCTGCCAACCACCATGGAATTCGTCGACATCGCCGGCCTGGTGGCCGGTGCCTCGAAAGGCGAAGGCCTGGGTAACAAGTTCCTCGCCAACATCCGCGAGACCGACGCCATTGCCCACGTGGTGCGCTGCTTCGAAGACGAGAACGTGATTCACGTTTCCAACAGCGTCGACCCCAAGCGTGACATCGAGATCATCGACCTCGAACTGATCTTCGCCGACCTCGACAGCTGCGAGAAGCAACTGCAGAAGGTTACCCGCAACGCCAAGGGCGGCGACAAGGAAGCCTTGGCGCAAAAGGCCATTCTGGAAAAGCTGATCCCGCACTTCACCGAAGGCAAGCCTGCGCGCAGCCTGATGAAGAACATGGCTGACGACGAAAAAGCCGTCATCCGTGGCTTCCACCTGCTGACCAGCAAGCCGGTGATGTACATCGCCAACGTCGCTGAAGACGGCTTCGACAACAACCCGCACCTGGACGTGGTCAAGGCCATTGCCGAGGAAGAAGGCGCGGTGGTTGTACCGGTGTGCAACAAGATCGAAGCAGAAATCGCCGAGCTGGACGACGGCGAAGAGAAGGACATGTTCCTCGAGGCCCTGGGCCTGGAAGAGCCTGGCCTGAACCGCGTGATCCGCGCCGGTTACGAGCTGCTGAACCTGCAAACCTACTTCACTGCCGGCGTGCAGGAAGTGCGTGCCTGGACCGTTCGCATCGGTGCCACCGCACCGCAAGCGGCCGGGGTTATCCACACCGACTTCGAAAAAGGCTTCATCCGCGCGGAAGTGGTGGCCTATGACGACTTCATCCAGTTCAAGGGTGAAAGCGGTGCCAAGGAAGCCGGCAAATGGCGCCTGGAAGGCAAGGATTACATCGTCAAGGACGGCGACGTGATGCACTTCCGCTTCAACGTCTAAGCGTTAGCCTGCAGTACACAAACCCCCTGAGGCTCGCACCTCAGGGGGTTTTGTTTTTCCCGTACATGCACGCGTGCCATCACACGTGACTTGATCTCTCGCATATGAAGCAAGATCACAAATGATGTGCCTGGCCACTGGATACTCACCTCGCGCCATATCCCGCAAAGTAGTGGCCGTAGACGCAGCCCCAGGCGTCTCACCGGGCCACAATCATAACCTCCAGCCCGGCCGCCTCCCCCGCCCGCACAAAAACCAGAACTCCGGCGAAGGCACCCTTTCGTCTTGCGATCCCCAAATCCGGAGTACTGAACATGAGCAGATCCAGCACCGGGCTGCATCCCGGCATCCTCACTCTGGCTATCACCGCTTTCGCAATCGGTGTTGCCGAGTTCATCATCGTCGGTATTCTGCCGTCGATCTCTACCGCCTTTTCCATCTCCCTCGCTAGTGCCGGCAGCCTGGTAGGGCTATATGCCCTGGCCTTGGCCATCGGTACACCGTTCATCGTCATCGGCCTGGGCCGTTTCCCGAAAAAAACCGTGCTGATGATGTTGATCGGCGTATTCCTGCTGGGGAACCTGGTGTCAGCCTTGGCGCCGAACTACCCGATCTTGTTGGTGGGTCGGATCATCACTGCGCTGGCGCATGGCAGCTTCTTCGCTATCGGCGCTACAGTGGCCGCGAGCCTGGCACGGGAAGGCCAGGCCAGCAAGGCGATTGCGGTGATGTTTGCAGGCCTTACCCTGGCGATGGTCATCGGTGTGCCGCTGGGCAGCTACCTGGGCAACGCCCTTGGCTGGCGCCTGCCGTTCTATGCCGTGGCGTTGCTTGCCCTGCTGGCGCTGCTGGCCACCGCGCTCTGGCTGCCCCGGCAGCCCGCCGACAAGACGGGCAATGCCTTGGGCCAGTTAGCTGCGCTACGCAGCCCGGCGATCTGGGCAATGATGTCGGTGACGATCCTGGGCTTCGGTGCCAGCTTCTCGGCGTTTACCTTCATCACGCCAATCCTGACAGACATCACCGGGTTCTCGACCTCCAGCGCCAGCGTGCTGCTACTGGTATTCGGCGTAGCAACCATGATCGGCAACCTGCTCGGTGGCCGGTTATCCGATAGCCTGGGCTGGGAACGCACTCTGCGTCTGCTGTTTGGCGCGTTGGCCCTGACGCTGGTAGCCGTGGCGCTGTCGCTGCAGTACAAAGCGCTGATGGTGGTTACCCTGTTTGTCTGGGGCATCGTCGCCTTCGGCATGACACCAGCGTTTCAGACCGGCATGTTGTCCACTGCCCGGTTGCATACGCCCAAGGCCGTGGACTTTGCCTCCGGGTTGAATATCTCTGCATTCAACCTAGGCATCACCCTGGGAGAACGGGCCGGTAGCGTGCTGGTGGAAAACGGCCAGCTGGCGCTGACCCCCTGGGTAGGTGTAGCTGCGGCCTTGCTGGTGAACCTGCCGCTGGCCTGGTTGCTGTGGCGCCGCAAGGTGACCACGGCCACCTGCTGATCGACGGTGCCTGATTCGCTCTGCTCCAGCGAGGTGTTGTATGCCGGCTGGAGCAAGAGCAAGCACCAGGAAGCTGAGAACAGCCATGACGCAACAGGCCGCAACCGCAGTCAAAGTATGCTGCGAATAGTCCCGCCTTCCACGCGCATGGCCATACCATTGAGCGCCGGGGATGCTGCCAGGTGCACCACACTGCGGGCCACCTCCTCCGGCTCGATCATGCGGCGGATAAGTGAGGTGGGTTCGGTCTGGTCGAAGTAGTCGGCCACCACCTGCTGCGGGCTGATGCCTTTCTCTTCGGCGATCTCGGCATGATAACGACGTACCGCCTCAGTACTGGTGGGCCCTGGCAGGATGCTGTTGACTCGCACCGCACTCCCCTTGGTCAGTTCGGCCAAGGCCCGGGATATGCCTAGCAGGCAGGACTTCATGGCACCGTAGTGGACCATCCACGGCTGGGGCTTGACGCCCGACTCGCTGCTGATGAACACCACCGAACCTTCTCCGGCAGCCAGCATGTCGGCCAGCACCAGACGCGTCATGCGCACCGCAGTCATGACGTTCACGTCGAAATAGTGAAACCACTGCGCATCGTCAGTCTCGAAAAAGTCGCGCACCTCGAAGATGCCCACGCAATTGATCAGGTAGTCGATGGGGCCATTGCGCCGCGCATGCTCGACAAGACACTGCGCGACACCCGGCTGGGTCAGATCGCCAGCGAGTCCGCTGCTGCGCGGACCGAGGGCTTCGCAAGCTTCGGCGACCATTGCGTCAGTCAACCCACTGACCACCACGTTGGCACCTTCATCCAGAAAGCACTGGGCAATAGCCCTGCCGATACCCGTGGCGCCGCCGGTGATCAGGACGTTCTTGCCGGCCAGTTGGTAATCCATGATGCAGATCCTTTTGTAGTTGTTCTTGCAAGGAATCTATTACGAATCGGCGCGGCAACCGTATTCACTTCCCGTGGAAACACTATTCAGCAAACGTTGATACGAATCGGCGTCACAAGAGTTGTGCGTGATCAGCGGCTGGTGGCGCCTTCGGCAAGTTCTTACCGTAGGGCGGTAAACCAGATTGCATCCCTCCACTCACCAACAAGAAAGGTCCACAATGAAAATCTTCATTACCGGCGCTTCGGGCTACATCGGTGGCTCGGTGGCCAAGTACCTGGCGGACGCCGGGCACGAGGTTACCGGCCTGATCCGCGACCCTGCCAAACGTGATGCCCTGCAAGCCTTGGGGATCACTCCGGTGCTTGGCACCCTGGATGACAGTTACATCCTCACCCAGCAGGCCCAGGCCGCCGATGCCGTGGTGCACACCGCCGACTCCGACCACCGGGCCAGCGTCGAGACCTTCATCAACGCCCTGCGCGGCAGCGGTAAGCCGTTCATCCACACCTCTGGCTCCAGCGTGGTCGGCGACGACGCGCGCGGCGCGTACGAACGGGAGGCGATCTTCACCGACGAGACGCCGTTCGAGCCGATGGACATTCGTCGCGACCGCGTAGCGATCAACCAACGGGTGCGCAATGCCGGCGTGGAACTGGGCATCCGGGCCATTGTGTTCTGCCCGACCATGATCTACGGCGACGCACTGGGCCTGCCGACCGCCAGCGACCAGTTGCCCAAGCTGCTGGCCAAGTCGCGTCAGTTCGGCGCCGGCGCTTACCTGGGCGCAGGGGTACACCGGTGGTCCAACGTACACATCGAGGACCTCGCCGAGTTGTATCGACTGGCATTGGAAAAGGCACCTTCGGCCTCGTTGTTCTTTGCCGAAAATGGCGAGGCTTCCTTCATCGAGATCGCGACCTCCATCAGCCACGCACTGGGTTACGAAGGGCGTATCGAAAGCTGGCCGGCAGACGAGGCAATTGCCGAGCTAGGTGACTGGGCACGCTTTGCGATTGGCTCGAACAGCCGCGTACGGGCGGTGAATGCGCGGGAGTTGCTGGGTTGGCAGCCCAAGCGCGAGTCGATTCACCAGTGGCTGCGCACGACCAACGTGCATTGGTAAAACGAAAGGTTCAGTCTGCCCGCCATCGAGAGGCAGACTGGATCGCGATCGGGCGGGTGCAGGCCACCCCGCACCCGCCCCACTACCGCATCACTTCCATCAATACTCCACCTACCCCCCTAAAGTTACTGGCTCTGTCGTAATGCTGCTCACTTAGGGCCGCTGCGCAGCCCATCGCGGCCCAAGGCCGCTCCTACCACGACCGCGTAAGCCAATATTCACGAGGCTCACGCAGATACTGTAGGAGCGGCCTTGTGCCGCGAAAGGGCCGCAGAGCGGCCCCGGGATCTTAAGTGAACAGCATTAGGGTTATGCCGGGGTTGGCACGGCCAGCCCCCCCTGCAGAGGTGGTGATGATTGCTGCAGGAGGGTGCTTGCCCTGCCGTGGGGGAACCGCAGTTTCAGGTCAGTCGATCAACTCGCGCGCCACGCTCTCGATGCCTTCGGCATCCAGTTTGTAGTGGCGATAGAGATGGGTAGGCGGGGCGATCAGGCTGTACTCGTCGTAGATGCCGTGGCGGCGTATGCGCGTGCCGATGCCGGCCTCGGCAATTACCTCGCACACCGCACCACCCAGACCGCCGATGATGTTGTGTTCTTCAACGGTAAGAATCGCCCGGCTCTCGCGCGCCACACGTAGCACGGCCGCTACATCCAGTGGCTTGACCGTGGTCATGTCCAGTACGCCAACCGAACGGCCTTGGGCGTTGAGCGCCTTGGCCGCCTGCAGCGCCGGGTGCACGGTGGAGCCGGTAGCGATGATGGTCAGCTCGTCACCGGTAAGCAACGTGGTGGCCTTGCCAAACTCGAACACAGGTTCCTCTGCATACACCACCGGATCACGCCCGCGCTGGATGCGGAAGTAGATCGGCTGCGGGTGATTGGCCGAGGCCTTGATCGCGGCCTTGAGCTGGTTGGCATCGGCCGGTGCGACGATGGTGATGTCCGCAATGGCGCGCATGATCGCCAGGTCCTCGGTGGCATGGTGCGAAGTGCCATAGAACCCCAGGGATATCCCGGCATGGTGGCCAATCAGGCGTACCGGTAGCGCCGAGTAGGCGACATCCATGCGAATCTGCTCGCAGCACAGCAGTGGCAGGAACGAGGCAAAGGTGGCCACGAACGGCTTCATACCGACCGCAGCCATACCGGCTGCGCACGACACCATGTTCTGCTCCGAGATACCGAACTGCACGAAGCGGTCCGGGTGATGCTGAGCGAACTTGGCCAGGCCATTGGAGTACTGAAGGTCCGCGGTACCCGCGACCACCGGCTCGCCCTGCTCGACCAGTGCCAGCAAAGCGTCGGACAATGCGTCCAGGCCGGGTGTCTGGGTATTGAGGGCACGGTACTGCCAGGAGTTGGCAGACAGGGGTGCAGTATTCATGGTCATATCACCTTGCTCTTGATTTCGTCGATGGCGCGCTGCGCGTCTTCCGGGTCCAGGTAACCCAGGTGCCAGCCCGGCTCGGTTTCCATGTAGGAGACGCCTTTGCCCTTGAGGGTCTGGGCAATGATGCACACCGGCTTCTCGCGGCCTTTCTCGGCCTTGATGCGGCGCAACAGTGGGGTGAGCGCGGCCAGGTCGTGGCCGTCCACGTCGTAGACCTCCCAGCCGAACGCGCGCCACTTGTCAGCCAGCGGCTCGACACCGATGACATCGTCGACGCTGCCGTCAAGCTGGAAACCGTTGCGGTCGACGATTGCCACCAGGCTGCCGACCTTGTGATGGGAGGCAGCCATGGCCGCTTCCCATACCTGGCCTTCCTGCATCTCACCGTCGCCGAGCATCACGAAAGTGGTGAAGTCCTGGCCGAGCATACGCCCGGCCATCGCCATGCCCAGCCCGCCCGATAGCGCGTGGCCAATGGAGCCGGAGGAAAAATCGACACCCGGCACCTTGCGCATGTCCGGGTGATCGCCCAGCGGGTTGCCCAGCCGGGTGTAGCCATCGAGGATCTCCTTTTCGAAGAAGCCCCACTCCACCAGCACCGGGAAAAGGCCCACGGCGGCGTGGCCCTTGCCCATCATGAAGCGGTCGCGCAGCGGCCACTTGGGATCCCCATGGCGCAGGGCCATCACGTCGTAATACAGCGCGGCAAACAGTTCGGCCGCGGAAAACACCGAGGTGTAGTGGCCAACCTTGGCGATCTCGATGAGGCGGATGGTTTCCAGACGGATGAACTGCGCCTTGTCACGCAAGCGCGCCAGCTCGGTGGGCGTGAGGGCGTACTCGCCGGTGTTGCTCGGATCAACTGCTAGGGTCATGTTGCACCTTGGATCGGTAGTCTGTCAGAGGGCGCCGGTCAGGCGCTGACGGCCACGGCTGCATCGAGACGCGGCTGCATGTAACGGCTCAGTCGTGGCATCACTTCACGGGCGGTGAGTTCCATCGAACGCCGCCACAGGGCCTCGTTGTCCCACTCGTGGAAGGTGGTCATCAGGGTGCCGAACGGCCCGGTCTGCTCGCTGAACGCGACCAGTTGATCGACCACACTGCCGACATCTCCGTAGATCACCATTTCGCGAATGCAATGATCGACGGTGACTTCGGCGTCAGTCATGTCCGGGCGGGTCTTGAAAATCTGCATGTAATTGTTGCTGGCGAGGTTATCGATCATGTATTCGAAGTAGCGCCGCAGCGTGCAGTCCGGGTCTGCCAGGTAGTCCTCAGCCTGGGCCTGGGAGTCTGCGACGAACACCGAGCGCGCCACACGCCAGTTGCGCGGGTCGGCCTGGTGGCCGGCCTCCTCGGCGCCCTTGAGGTAAGCCTGCCAGTGCGACGCTACTGTGGCGGTCGGGTTGAAGTTCGCGGACATCAGGTCCCAGTCCTTGCTACCGGCCAGTTTCGCAGTGCTGGAGAACGGGCTCATGGCGGTAGTGGCAGGGCGCGGGAACGGCTGCTGGAACGGCTTGGGCATATAGCCGATCTCCAGCTCATGGTTGACCGTATTCACCAGCGACACATCGAAGAACTCACCAGCGAACTGGTACGGCGCATTGCTGCTCCAGATCTTGCGGATCATCTCGTAGCACTCGACCATCATCCGGCCACGGTCCTTGCCGTTACTGCCATAGACCTCAAAGTCGGAGGCCAGCCCGCCTGGGCCGATCCCCATGATGAAGCGGCCACGGCTCATGTGGTCAAACATGGCGGCATCGGCGGCAATGCGCGCCGGGTGGTGGTGCGGCAGGTTGAGCACGCCGGTGCACAGTTTGATGCGCTGAGTCAGCGGGATCAGTGCGGACATGAACTGCAGGGCATTGGTGATTGGCTCGGTGCGCTGCGAGGTGTGTTCACCGATCCACATTTCGTCGTAGCCAACCTGATCGGCGTGGACGACACAGGCAATGTCCTGGTCATACATTTCATGGTAGTCCCAGCCCTTGTGGTGCAGGGGCTGCATGAACATCGCAAGTTTCATGATGGTTCTCCTTTATCAGGCGATAGCGTGCCCAGGCACCCGCACGGGCGCCTTGGCGGTGGGGCGAGGGAGTCAGCTGCCGTGCAGCAGCCAACCGCCGTCGACCGTGATGTCGGTCCCGGTGATATACGAAGCCAAGGGCGAGGCGAGGAACAACGCCACGTTGGCGATTTCATAGGGTTCGCCGGGGCGGCCCAGCGGGATGTTTTCAAGCACACGGTTGTGCTGGTGTTGGCGGAACAATTCAGGTTCCAGGTTGCCGGGTGTCGCGGTCAGACCGGGCGAGATGGAATTGACCCGTATGCCATGGCGGCTCAGGTTCTTGGCCAGGCTGCGAGTCATGGCCAAAATCGCGCCCTTGCTGGTGTCGTAGGTCACATGATTTGCCATGGGCCGGTGACCGCATACCGAGGACAGGTTGATGATGCTGCCGCCCTCCCCGTGTCGGCGGATTTGCGCCTGGGCGCACTGGGCGCCAAAAAACGCGGCGCGGGTGTTGATCGCCTGCATGCGGTCCCAGAAGCCCCCGTCCACCTCGTCGATGGCCTTGAGTGGGTAGATGCCAGCGTTATTCACCCAGATGCGAAGCTTGCCCTGCCCGCTCGCTTCGGCCCCCAGCCGTACCAGTTGCTCACGGCAGCTGACATCGGTAGCAACGAAGTGCACGTCCAGCCCTTCGTCCATGAGCTCATCGGTGCGCTCGCGGGCCAGGCTACCGATTACCACGCGGGCACCGGCTTGAGCCAGGCGTCGAGAGATGTCCAGGCCGATGCCAGAGCTGCCGCCGGTGACCACTGCCACGTGGCCACGCAGGTCCAGCAGATTTTCGAACGGCGTTTCAGGTAGATGCTGGTATTCGATAGCGTCCATCGTTACCCCTCAGGCTGTCGCCAGCGCCATGATCTGCTGCGGTGCGACTTGCTCACCGTCGAGAATGCCCTGGCAGGTGCCACGGGCCATGACCATCACACGGTGGGAAAGCCCAATCACCTCATCCAGGTCCGAGCTCACCACCACCACGGCAGCGCCGCTGGCGGCGAGGTCGGCGATCAACTGGTAGATCGCCGCGCGGGCCCCCATGTCTATGCCACGGGTCGGCTCGTCGAGGATGATCACCTTGGGCTGACGGGCGATCCATTTGGCAATCACCACCTTCTGCTGGTTGCCGCCGGAGAGCTTGTCCAGTGGCTTGTCCGGGTCGCCCTTGACGCCGAGGGTGGCAATGCGCTCGTTGGCGAAGGCATCGATTCTGCGTCGCGTCAGCAACCCTCGAATGCCGAGGCGGTCGAGGTTGCAATAGGCCAGGTTCTCGGCGATCGAATGGTCCAACACCACGCCTTCGGCCTTGCGGTCCTCGGGCACCAGCACCACACCGGCGTCAATCGAACCGCGCACACCGTTCAGGCGCAGGGCCTGGCCGTCGACTGTGACCTCGCCGCTGGCCACCGGATCGACCCCGGCAATAGCCCGGATCACCTCGCTACGCCCGGCGCCAACCATACCGGCGATGCCAAAAACTTCACCGGCGCGCACCGAGAACGAAATGTCCTGAAAGCGCTTGCTTCGGCAGGTCAGCTGGCGAACCTTCAACACCTCTCGGGTGCTGGGCGCTGCGATCACCGGGAACAGGCGCTCGATCGAACGACCAACCATCTGTGCCACCAGCACATCTACCGCTATATCCGCTTGAGCGTGATGGGCCACCAGGTGGCCGTCACGCATGACCACGATGCGGTCAGCAATGCGGCCGATTTCTTCCATTCGGTGGCTGATGTAGATGAACGACACGCCTTCGCGCTTGAGTGCCTCAATTTGCTCGAATAGCCGTTCAGTCTCCTCCCCACCCAGGGCAGCGGTGGGCTCATCAAGGATCAGCAGCTGTGAATTCAGGGTCAGGGCTTTGGCAATTTCCACCAGTTGCTGAGCAGCAATGCTCAGCTCGCGCACCCGTGTGTCCGGCGAAATATCCAAGCCCAGGCGCTCAAGCTGCACCAGTGCTTCGCGGCGCATACGCTGGCGGTCGACTACCCCATTGCGGGTCGGCAGATGGCCCAGAAAGATGTTCTCCGCCACGCTCAGCTCAGGCAGCAGCTGAATTTCCTGGTGAATCATGTTCACCCCCAGGGCGATGGCATCCTTCGGGCAGGTCGGCGCGTAGGGCTGGCCCTCGAGGGTCATGCGGCCACGGCTCGGGCACAAGGAGCCGGCGATGATCGACGACAGCGTGGACTTGCCAGCGCCGTTTTCGCCGAGTAGCGCCACCACTTCACCGCGGCCGATTTCCAGGCTGATGCTCTCCAGCACACCGATACCGTTGAAGGACATCCCCAACTGGTCGGCGCAGAAGAATGGCGCGTGTGTGCTTGCCATTTTCATGCTCGGCGTCCTTTTCATGGGTGGCGGGCGATGAACGTCTCGACGTTCTCGCGGGTAGTGACGAAGGCTGGCAGCGCCTGCACTTTTTCGACCTGCGAGCCAGCCTTCAGGGCAAGTGCAGTACGCAGGGCTGTACGGCCCATTTCCACGGCTTGCTGGGTGATGGTCATGTCCATCTTGCCGTCACGCACTGCCTCCAACGCGGGGCGCAGCCCGTCGTAGCCGAAAATCCACACCTTGTGCGACACATTGGCCACGCGCACGGCTTGGGCAGCACCCAGGGCCGGGGCATCTGAGCGGCCGACGAAGACGTCGATCTGTGGATGCTTCTGCAACATGTCCTGAGCCACCTTGAAGCCGTTATCCTGCAGCCAGTCGGTGGGTTTGCGATCGACGATCACCATCCCCGGGGTCTTGGCCAGTTCCACGTCGAAGCCGTCGGCGCGGGTCTTCTCGGTGGTGTCGCCAAGCGTTCCTTGCAGCAGGCCAACCTGCGCATTGCCACCGGTAAGCTTCACTACCTGGCGGGCCAGCTCGGCAGCGGCGGCGGTGTTATCAGTGGAGATGTAGGCGTCACACTCGACGTTCTTCGGGAAGTTATCGACGCACACCACCGGTACACCCTGCTGCTTGGCCAGGCGCACTGGCACAGCGGAGGCGGCGGAGCCGGTGGCGGTGTACAACAGCACGTCGATGCCTTTGCTCAGCAAGTCCTGGATCTGGCTGACCTGGCGGGCGGCGTCTGCCTGTGCATCGACAACCAGCACCTCGCTGACGCCATCCTTTTTGGCCTGCTCCAGCACCCCATCACGCACCATCAGGTAGAACTCCCATTGCAGGCTCGGGATCGACATACCCACTTTCAACGGTTTGCTTTCGGCACTGGCCAAGGCGGGAAGCAGCAGCAAGGCAAGAAATACGCGCATGCGGGGAGAGAAAACGTTCATTTGGACGCCTCCAGAATTGTTCTGATTGTCAAAGGCTGATGTGGGGTTACACGGTCTTTCGCTTCATGGCATCAAGCATCACTGCTGCGGCAATGACGGCACCAATGATCACCTGCTGGACGAAGGGCGAGATGCCGGCCAGGTTCAAGCCGTTGCGCAGCACGCCGATGATCAGGACGCCCACCAGCGTGCCGGCCACGCTGCCAGCCCCCCCTTTGAGGCTGCCGCCGCCGATCACCACCGCAGCGATCACATCCAGTTCGTAGCCGACACCGGCGCCAGCGCCAGCGGTGTCAAGGCGTGACGTGAGGATGACCCCACCAAGGGCGGCGGTAATGCCGCAGATCACGTAGACAATGGCGGTATGAGTCCTGACCCGAATGCCGGACAGCTTGGCCACCTTGGCGCTGCCACCGATGGCGTACAGGCTGCGCCCGGCCACGGTAAAACGCAGCACGAACCAGAACAGCAGGGCCAACACCACGAAACAGGCCACCGTCAGCGAAACCACGCCGGCATAGCGGATGATGGAAAGGTTGCCGAACCATTCCGGGAAGCCGCTGATCTGCGTACCGTCGGTGACCATGTACGCCAGGCCACGTGCAACGGACATCATTGCCAGCGTGGCGATGAACGAAGGCAAGCCGGCGCGCACCACCAGCAACGCAGTCACACCACCGCAGGCTGCGCCGGTAAGCAGCGCCGCGCCGATGGCCAAGCCCATGGGCAGCCCCATGGCGTGCTCGGCCCAGCTCATTACCATGATCGACACGGCCAGCACCGCCCCGACCGACAGGTCGATGCCGCCGATCAGGATAACCAGGGTCATGCCCAGGGCCATGATGCCCAGCACGGTCACCTGGTCGAGGACGTTGAGGAGGTTGCTCAAGGTGAGAAACGCGTCGGTGGTCAGGCTGAGTACCACGCACAGGAGGACCAGGCCGAGCAACGGGCCGGTAATGCCCGATGCCTGGGCGTTGAGCTTGAATGAAGGCGGAATCAGGCGCACCTTGGAACTGAAGCCATACATACGAACACCACTTCTTGTATTTATTTGAGGGGTACGAGCTTTGATTGCTGTCAGGCGGCCAACTCCCTGAAGCGCCCACCCATGTAAACGAGTGGCGACTCCAGCGACTGGGTCATGACGTTGACGACATTGCCAATGAAGATGGTGTGAGAGCCGTATTCCACCTCCTGGACGACTTCGCAGAAGATCGAAGCCTGAGCATCGGCCAGGTAGCGCAGGCCGTTGACGCCTACAGCCCAGTCGCCGTCGACGAAACGCCGGTCTCGCAGCTCAGGCTTGCTGAAGATGGCGCACAGGGCCTCATGCTCCTTCTGCAACATGTTCACGCAGAACAGCCCGGATCGTTTGATGATTGGTGAAGCGCTGGAACTCCGGTTGACGCAGACCAGCGCGGAGGCAGGGTCCATTGAAACCGAGGAGAACGCGGTGGCGGCCAGGCCGTGCGGGCAGCAGTGCTCGTCAACGGTGGTGACCAAGGTGACCGATGAGGCGAAACGCCCCATGGCGCCACGAAACAGATCGGCGACGTCCTGATTGCCGTGGGTGGTTTGATTCGATGCAACAGACATCATTCAACTCCTCTTAGCATTGAGCCTGTTGCCATGTTAAGGAGCGTTCCGGCCCGACAAGTATTCGATTTTCCCGGAATGACTTTTCAGCACACATGAAAGACCAACCGCTGTATTGGCCGCCTTCAAGGCATTACATTGTCAAGCTTCATGCAGGCGTGAAAGATGATGCTCTGGCACGCAATGACGACAACGAGGCAAAGCCATGGCAGACAGGCTTCAGGACTTACGGCTATTCAGGCTGGTAGTACAAAGCGGCTCATTGTCGATGGCTGGGCGTCAGCTTGGGCTTTCACCGGCGGCCATGAGCGGTCGTCTCAAGGCGATGGAGGAGTTCTACGGACTTCGTCTGCTCAAGCGCAATACGCGGGGCTTGAGCCCCACCGCCGAAGGGTTGTACCTGTTCGAGGCGGCACAGAAGATCCTTGAAGATGTGGAGGCGCTCGACAGCGTCATCCGCGGTGGAAGCGCACAGTTGCGCGGCACGATCGGAGTCACCTGTCCCACCGACCTGGGCCGGCAGTGGGTCAGCCAGTTGGTCGACGCCTTCGTAGAGGAGCACCCGCATGTGACCGTGCGGTTGTTCTTCACCGACCGCTTGCTGGATTTCGTCGAGTCTGGCTCGGACATCGCGATCCGCTACGGCAACCTGCCCGACAGCACCTTGGTGGCGCGCTCGCTGGGAGGTGACCGTCGCATTGTTTGCTGCTCGCCGGATTACCTGGCGCGCCACGGTACACCTCAATGCCCCGAGCAGTTGCTGGAGCACAACTGCCTGATCCATCTGCAGTCGGATTTCCCCCAGGACAAGTGGCGTTTCATTCGTGACGGCGAAACGTTTTCGGTGCACGTCAGAGGTAATCGTCTGGTCAACGATGGTTTCACCCTGCGCCAATGGGCGCTGCAAGGGTTGGGAATCGCCTGGAAGTCTGTCTGGGAGGTTGCCGAAGATCTTCACGAGCAGCGTCTTGTTTCGTTGCTGGAGGAATTCAGCTGCCCAGCTGCCGGCTTCCACCTACTGACCGAGGGCGGTAAGAAACTGCCTCAGCGGGTGCGGGCGTTCGTCGACTTCGCAGTGCGTTATTTCAACGAGCTGGAAACACCTGCGCGCCACCTGCTCAAGCCGATGGAACACTGAGGGTTATGAAGACGGCGATCAAGCCGGTACCGACCAGATTACATAAGTGCCAGCCCGGCCATGTCTCGGATTACCGGCCCGAAGCAAACAGCGCACGATTCGCGCTTCATGGGCGCGCAGCAAGGTGACGCTCGAGGCGCAGGACCTCGACCAAAGTGACCGGAGCAAGGCCACCGTCATTTGACGTGCACGTGCTCGACGAGAAAATCCAGCACCGCGCGAACCCGCAGAGGCACGTAGCCGTCCTGGCCGACGAACACCGCATGGACCTCTTCCAGATCGCCTGGGTTGTACGCCTCCATCACCGGTAGCAGACGCCCCTCGGCGATGTCCTCGCGCACCCGGAACGCGGCCAACCTTGCCAGCCCTGTGCCATTCAGTGCCAGGCGGCGCAAGGCTTCGCCATCACTGGCCTGAACGTTGCCGGCGGTGACCACCTTGATCACCTGACCACCGTCCTGCAGCGGCCAGCCATTGAAGGCTCGTGCATAGTTGGCTGTCAGCAGGTTGTGGCGCTGCAGTGCAGCGGGGCTATCCGGCACACCATGAACGTGAAGATAGCCTGGCGCGCCAACGATCACCATGCGCGTGTGGCCAAGCTTGCGAGCGACCAGGTTGGAGCTTTTCATGGGGCCGGCCCGCACAGCGATGTCGGTGCGCTGACCGACCACGTCGACCACCTCGTCGGTCAGTACCAGATCGAGCTTCACTTCTGGCAGGTGCTCGATCAGCAGTGGGACCAGCGGCAACAGGTAGTGATAACCGAAGGCCATGTTGGCATTGATACGCACCCGTCCTCGTGGCGCATCCTGGGAGGCAACATTGCGCTCCAGTTCGTCCAGATCGGCGAGCAGACCTTCACCACGCTCGTAGTAAGCGCGACCTTCATACGTCAGGCTCAGTTGGCGGGTCGAGCGGTTGAACAGGCGCGACCCCAACCGCCCTTCCAGGCGTGCGACCAGCTTGCTCACCGCCGAAGGCGTGATACGCAGGTCACGCGCCGCCGCCGAGAAGCTCCCGGCCTGGACCACGCGCACGAATACTTCCAGTTCACCGGAGCGGTTGATATCAAGTCGGGCCATTGCTGATCCTTGGGCACAAATAGGGAAAGGTTAACGTGCGGTGCGAGGGCTGAGCAGGCGGGTAATGGTGAAAACTGTTTTCGAGGAGACTGAAAAATGGGCGTAGCCCTTTCACCAGAATCGATCGCCCTCAAGAAACATGCACGAACCTGAGTCACAACAGATATGAATTATTCGAGGCTACTGCACCACCTGAAGCTGCCTTAGGCTGAACGTTACTTCCTGCCTTGCGATCCCAGCCATGAACCCTACCCTGCACAAACTTGCCCCGGGAGGCCTGAGCATCGGCCTCGAACTGCCCTTGGACAACGATTGGAACCGCGTGCGCGAGCAGGCTCGGCAACGAGCAGGTACGCCGTTCGGGGTACCCGATCTAGCCGACCATGCACGCCTGGCCACGCTCGCCGATCGCCTGGGTTTTCGCGCGCTCTGGGTGCGAGACGTGCCCCTGTACGACCCACAGTTCGGTGACGCGGCACAGGTGTTCGAGGTGTTCACCTACCTGGGCTTCCTGGCCGGGGTGACCAGCAACATCCTGCTCGGCACTGCGGCGGTGGTGCTACCGATTCGCGAACCGTTACTGACCATGAAGGCGGCTGCCAGCGTCGACCTGCTCAGTGGCGGGCGTTTGCTGCTGGGGGTGGCCAGTGGTGACCGGCCTGTGGAATACCCTTTGTTCGGCCGCGATTTCGACAGCCGTGGCGAGGCGTTTCGCAAGCACATCACCTTGCTGCGCGAATGGCGCAGCAACGATCTGCCGGCCGGTGTCGAAGTACTCCCGAGGCCGCGCCACGCCCTACCGCTGCTGGTGGCGGGCCTGGCGCAGCAGAGCCCGGCCTGGGTCGGCGAGCACCTGGACGGCTGGCTGGCCTACCCCGGCACCCCGGCCGAGCACGTGCACCGCGCCGGGGTGTGGCGTGAGGTGGCGGGAGACAAGCCGTACGTGTCGTTCATTCACCTGGACCTGGACGAAAACCCCGAAGCGCCACTTCAACGTCACCGCTTCGGCTGCAAGGTCGGGCGCCAGGGGCTGATTGCCGAACTCGAGGCCATGCGCGCAGCAGGCGTGGCGCATATCGGTCTGCATTTGCGGCACAACCGACGCCCGTTGGACGAAACACTGGAGGAGTTGGGAGCATTTGTCCTACCGCATTTCCATGGCTAGTCGGCTGGCCCGCTGGCATCAAAGAGCGCTGCGCCCGATCGATGCGCCACCATCCACGTAGATTGTCTGCCCGGTAATGAAAGCGCTGCGATCGCCCAGCAGAAAGGTCACTGCCGAAGCGATTTCGTGTGGCTGTCCGAGCCGCCCCATCGGCACCGCGTCGATATAAGCGGCTTCGCCTGCGCTGCCCGCCGGGTTGCCAGCGCGGAACAGCTCAGTCTCGATCGGCCCTGGCGCAACCGCATTGACCGTGATGCCTGTCTGCGCCAGCTCCAGCGCCCAACTGCGGGTGAAGCTCACCAGCGCTGCCTTTGCAGCCGCGTAAGCAGTGCGCTGGCGAATACCGAGCACGGTCAGGCTGGAGATGTTCACCACCCGGCCCCAACCGCGTTCGCGCATGCCGGGCAGCAGCGCCTGGGTTACCTGCAACGCGGGGTGCAGGTTGACCCGCATGACTTCGTCGAAGCTTGCCAGGTCGATTTCGCCCAATGGCTGGGGACGGACCAGGCCGACGTTGTTCACCAGGCCATCGAAAGCATAGTGCCTGGTCAAGTCCGCCAGCAGCGCATTCACACGCCCTGCGTCGCTCAGGTCGGCGGCGATCAGTTCGCCGGGAAAGCTGACATCCCCGGCCTGGCGAGCGATGCCAACGACCTGATGGCCCTCCTCGACCAGTTGCTCGGAAATTGCCCGGCCGATGCCCTTGCTGGCTCCGGTAACAAGAAAAGTACGTTGGGTCATGGCATACCTCTACTGGTCAGTGTTTTTGCAGACGATGCAATATGGCTTGGCCCACCTGGGCCGCTGACGCCGGATTCTGCCCAGTGATCAGCTCGCGGTCGATGACAACGTTAGGCGCCCACGGCGACGGGTTGCTCTGGTACTGCCCGCCCGCGCGCTCCAGGGCGGTCTGTGGATAGAACTTCATCTGCCCACCGCCGAGCAGGCCCTTGGCCTGTTCTTCCTCCTGGTTGCTGATGACTGTCATGCGATAGCCGGAGTAAATCCAGTCCTCGGGCACCGCTGTCTGCTTCCCGGTCTCCAGTGCCTGGATCAGTGTCTGCGGCTGGTCCAGCGCCGAGAGCAGAGCGATGGGACCGTGACAGACCAGCGCGGTGGTTTTACCCTCGGCGTGGAAAGCGCGAAGCAGACGCCCCAGGGCCGGGTCGGCGAGCAGGTCTTGCATCGGGGCGTGGCCGCCAGGCACATACACTGCATCGAACTGACCGTAGCCAATCTGCTCGACACGGGCCAGGCTGATCACCGGCGAATGCTCCGCAGAAGTTAGCTGCAGCTGGTCCAGGAGCGCCTGGTATTGCGCCAGTTGCTTCGGGTCGTTGCCGAAGTACTGGGCAGCGGCCGAGCTGCGGTCCAACGTCGGCGCGCGACCGAGTGGCGTGGCGAAGGTGACTTGATGGCCTGCGTCCAGCAGCGTCTTGGTCGGTTCCAGCAGTTCGTTGAGGTAAAAGCCGGTCGCGAAGGCCTTGCCATCACGTAGCTCCAGGTGGCTCTCGTCAGACAGCACTACAAGTACGTTGGCGGCATGCGCGCCCAAGCTCGCACTGCCGATGACGGCAGCCAGGACCAGTCGTTGATAAGTGCCCACAGCATTCCCTCCCATTCAGGCACAAGCCGGATGCCGTGCACTGATCAGTACTTTATTCATGATCACGCAGGCGATAAATTGGGCCTATGGAAAAGCATTTTTGCTTTGGAGAACAAGATGGCGCGACGATTTGGTCACCTGGGCGATGTCGAGGCGCTGCTGGAAGTGGTCGAGCGTGGTTCGCTCAGTGCGGCAGCAGTGGCCCTGGCCACCACCCCGTCGGTGGTAAGTCGGGCGATTTCCCGGCTTGAGGCGCACCTGGGGGTGCAGCTACTACGCCGCACCACGCGTCGCTTGAGCCTGACCGACAGTGGCCTGGAATACGTCGAGCAGGCGCGCGCTGCGTTCCAGCAGATCGCCAGCGCAGAGCGAGCCCTGAGCGGCCATGGCGAGGTCCAGGGCCGTGTGCGCCTGAGCGCGCCGACCACCTACGGGCACCACCGGTTGCCGGCCATGCTGGCAGCCTTTGCCCTGCGCTATCCGAAAGTACAGGTAGAGTTGAACATCACCAATCGTAACGTCGACCTGGTGGCTGAAGGGTATGACCTGGCTATTCGCCTTGGCGTCTTGCCGGACAGCAGCTTTGTGGCGCGTCGGCTGGAGGAAGCTCCGCTATGCCTGGTGGCCGCGCCAGCGTACCTGGCGCGTGCCGGCACGCCGCAATCCTTGGCAGAGCTGGCTGAACACAACTGCCTGCCTTTCGTCATGCCCAGCAGTGGCCGGCCAGGCGTTTGGCAGTTCCGTCAAGGTGATGAGGAACTGCTCTTGGTTCCACAGGGAAACCCGGTGGTGGCGGATGATGTGCTGGGTTGCATCTCACTGGCCGATCAGGGGGTAGGGATCTGCCAGACGTACGAGTTCATAGTCGCCGAACGCCTGCAGCAGGGCCGGCTGGTGCGCTTGCTGGAAGACTACGAGGGGGCCCGCCGGCCTTTCTCGATCATTTATCCGCCGCATCGCCAGCTGTCGGCGGCTAGCAGGGCATTGATCGATTTTTTGATGACCATGGCTGTTGATGAAGGCGCAACCTGCCAACGACGGAGAGCTTCGACTTCAGGACGTGCGCGCACTGTCAGCCACGTGACGAATGAAACGACTTCCGCAAGATGAACACGGCTGGATACGCAAAAAACCGCGCAATAGCGCGGCTTTTTCATGGCAACGAACGCGTCACTTCAGATTCTTGATCCAGAACCGACGATCATCAACGGTAAAGTTCTGGTCGTAACCCACCAGCGTCAGCAGCGACCCCACATAGTAGAGACCAAACTGGTTCATCACCCAACTGTCCATGGCAGGGTCGCTGGGCAACTTCATATACGGCGGCGTTGGCCCATCCGTGCGCACCTGGCCAGTGGTTTTTCCGGAAATGGAAAAGCTCTTCCAGGTCAGCACGAAGTTGTTGGACTGCTTGGGCAGCTCCGGTGCACAAAGGGAAAGGTTACTGAAGCGCTCAGGTCGCTTGGCATCGTGCCAAAGCACTGCATCAAAATGAATGCAGTCGGTGGCCTTGAGGGTGAGGCTGCGGCTCAGGCTAAGTTGATCAGCCGGAATCTCCAGGTTGGTGATAACCACCTTTGGCCACTCAGGTGCACGCCCATCTTTCGAGAGGTTCTGGCGCAAGGCGTTGTACAGGGGTGACCGAACCAAGCTGTTCTTGCTAGCACTCCCCGTCGATGCAGTGGCTGCCTGTTGCAGGTTGGCACCAATGGATTGACCAACCCCATTGAGCGAGTCCAACGCCCCCTGCATTTCGGTTGAAGAACAACCCGTCAGGAAAAAAGGCAGAAGCGCCAAGGCTCGGTATTTCTTCATTGCAGTCCCTCGCAAGGTTCATCGTTTGAATATTCAAAGCAAGTGTTCATCTGGCGGCTAATGGGCCTGACCTGGCAGTGCGTGGCATGGCAACGCATGCGCTACAGGCCTGAAAGCGAGGGTAAGATCACCGGGATGAAGAAGAGTTCACTGGGTAGCAGCCGCAAAGGCGTGCTATCGGGAAAGGTAGGTTGGCTGCAGCTCCAAGCTGTCGACGGGGTAGACGGCTTGAGATCGCCGGGGCTGCTTTGCAGCCCTATCGCGACACAAGGCCGCTCCCACAAGGACAGCGCTGGCCCATAAGCCAGTGATGGGCCGCAAAGCGGCCCCCGATGTCAGCATCTAAGCTGTGATGGAGCACCCTCCTCCCCAGAGCCCGCACCATGCCCGAACCACCTCGCGTCGACTGGCAACGCTGGCTGCCCGGCCTGGTCACCCTGCTCCACTACCAACGCGCCTGGCTAGCCAAGGACATCGCCGCCGGCCTGGTGCTGACAACCATGCTGGTGCCCGTGGGCATTGCCTACGCCGAAGCGTCCGGCGTACCCGGTATCTACGGCCTGTACGCCACCATCATCCCGTTGCTGGCCTACGCCTTGTTCGGCCCCAGCCGGATCCTTGTGCTGGGCCCGGACTCGGCACTGGCCGCGCCGATCCTGGCGGTGGTGGTGCAGTACGCCGCCAGCGACCCGCAGCGGGCAATCGCCATCGCCAGCATGATGGCGCTGGTCGCCGGAGCGTTCTGCGTGATTGCCGGCCTGCTGCGCCTGGGCTTCATCACCGAGTTGCTGTCCAAGCCGATCCGCTATGGCTACATGAATGGCATCGCCCTGACGGTGTTGATCAGCCAGCTGCCGAAACTGTTCGGCCTGTCTGTGGACAGCCAAGGCCCGCTGCGGGATATCTGGAACCTGATCCAGGCCTTGCTCGCCGGCCAGGGTCATTGGCCAAGCTTCATGGTCGGTGGCGCCAGCCTGGCGCTGATCCTGCTGCTCAAGCCCTTCAAGCGCGTGCCAGGCATCCTCATTGCGGTGGTACTGGCGACGCTGGCGGTGAGCCTGCTGGGGCTCGACCAGCAAGGCGTGAACGTGCTCGGCAAGTTGCCGCAAGGGCTGCCCAGCTTCGCCTTGCCCTGGGTAGGCGATATCGACCTGGTGGAGGTGCTGCTTGGCGGCATCGCGGTGGCGCTGGTGTCGTTCGCCGATACCAGTGTGCTGTCACGCTCCTATGCCGCACGCCTGAAAATGCCGGTCAACCCGAACCAGGAAATGTTTGGCCTGGGCGTAGCCAACCTCGCCTCGGGGTTGTTCCAGGGCATTCCTATCAGCAGCAGCGCGTCGCGCACACCGGTCGCCGAGGCAGCCGGCTCGCAAACCCAGCTCACCGGCATTATCGGTGCGCTGGCGGTAACCCTGTTGCTGCTGGTAGCGCCCAACCTGATGCAGCACCTGCCCAGCAGCGCCCTGGCGGCTGTGGTGATTGCCGCAGCAGTGGGGCTGTTCGAGTTCGCCGACCTCAAACGTATATTCCGCATGCAGCAGTGGGAGTTCTGGCTGTCGTTCACCTGCTTCGTCGGCGTGGCGGTGTTTGGCGCCATTCCCGGTATCTGCATTGCGGTGGCAATAGCGGTGATCGAGTTTCTGTGGGACGGATGGCGGCCACACCATGCAGTGCTGGGCCGGGTGGATGGCACCCGGGGGTACCACGATGTGCAGCGTTATCCACAGGCACGACGCATTCCGGGGCTGGTGTTGCTGCGTTGGGACGCGCCGCTGTTCTTTGCCAATGCCGAGCAGTTCCAGAGCACAGTGATGGCGGCTGTAGACGAGTCGCCGACGCCGGTGCAGCGGCTGCTAATAGCCGCGGAACCGGTGACCAGTATCGACATCACCTCGGCAGACATGCTGGCCGAGCTGGACCGGGCACTGGAGGCACGAGGGGTGGAATTGCAGTTTGCCGAGATGAAAGACCCGGTAAAGGACAAGATGCGGCGGTTCGGGTTGTTTCAGCATATGGGGGAAAAGGCCTTTCACCCCACGGTGGGTGCCGCTGTGGATGCCTATCTGGAAGAAAGTGGGGTTGATTGGCAGCCCTAGGTTCCCTGTGCTGGCTGCTTCGCGGACTCACCCGCGAAGCAGCGCACGCCGAACCCGAAGCCGGTCAATCCAGATCAACATGACACTGGCATACACCGATACCGCCAGAAACAACGCCATGCGCACCGCAAACGCCTTGTACACATCCTGCCCACCCGCACTGTCCTGCACCGACTGCCCCAGCAAGATCAGCATGGTGGTCAGGCAACTGACCCAGTACGCCGGGCTCTGCCGATTCGGCACGGCCTGATACAGCCGCCGGGCCTGCCACAGGACGAACAGCAGCACCCAGAGGAAGAACATCCACAGGTGCACGAACAGGCTCAACGCGCCCCACATCAGTATCGCCAGCAAGCCGGCGAGCAAGGTCGAGCCGATCAACTCGCGGCTGGCGTGCCGAGCGCGGGTTTCGCCTGCTTGTTGCCCCACGCTCACTGCCTTCATGATCAGCGGCATGTACTGGTCAGGGGCGATCAACGCCAGCAGAAACGCAGGCATCACGATCAGCGTGGCGCGCAATGCCACCCAGCTGACATGCTCGCTGCCCAGCAGCGGTGGTACCGGTTGCGCCGGTGCACCAGCAGGTTCGGGAAACAGCACATGCGCCAGCGCCGTGCCCAGCACTGCCAGCAGCATGCCTTTGGCCAGCGCTTCGACCACCGACAGCGCCAAGGTGAAGTCGCTGGTGCCGGCGGCCGCGATCATGGTCAGGCCGACCACCATCAAGTTCGCCAGCAGGCCGTTGCCGCCCTTCAGCGCGTAGCGCAAGGTGAGGAACACACCCACGCCCACCAGCAATACCCCGCTCACCGGCGCGTGACGCAACAGCGGAACCAGCAATAGCCCGCTGCCACAGGCGAGCAGTACCAGCACCGCCAAGGCCGGCGCCGCTCGCAGAGGCAGTGGCTGGCTGCGCATGGCCAGCAACAGCACGGCGAACACCGGTGCCAGGATCGGCACCGGCAAGCCGATGCCAAAACTCACTGCCAGGCACAGCGCCACACCCCAGGCCAGGCGCAGGGCACGCAAGCGGCGCAACTCAATAAGCATAGGACAACCAGCTCATCAGCCACATGAACAGCCGGCCCAGCAGGTTCAGCGGGTTGCCTTCGCTGGGCAGCGCCATGACCTCGGCCTGCCCGCCTACCCGCAGCCCGCGCTTGTCCGGCAACTGATCACGCTCCAGCTCGACAATCACCGGAAAGCGCTGGGCAGAACGCAGCCACTCGCGGCTGTTCTGCACGGTGGGCAATGTGCCCGGCGGGGTGCCCTGGCCCACGCTCACGCCGTAGCCGATGCTGCGAATACGCCCCTTCAACACGGTACCGGGCAATGCATCAAGCACCACCAGCACCGGTGTGTCGGGGCGCAGGCGGCCGAGGTTGTTCTCGGTCATGTCGGCACTTATCCACACGTCATGGATACTGATCAGGGTCATCATCGGGCTACCCGCCCCGACATAGTGGCCAACGTCGGTGCGCAGGTCGGTGATGAGCCCGTTGGCATCGGCGCGCACCACGGTGCGAGCAAGGTCCAGGCGGGCCTTTTCCACGTTGGCTGCGGCACTGCGCAACTGGGCGTTGTCATCTTGCGCCCCGCCCTGCTGCTCACGGGCGCGCTGCACTTCGGCACGGGCCGCTGCCACCTGGCTGATGGCCTGGTCGCGGGTGGCCTGTGCGCCTTCCAGGCGGCGCACCGATACCGTGCCGGGGTCCTCATCGATCAGGCGCTTGAGCCGCTCGGCATCCTGCCGCGCCTTGCGCTCGTTGGCCTGAGCGGCCACCAGCGCTGCCTGGGCCGAATCGATGCCGGCGGTACTGGCGCCGATCTGCCGGCGCACCGTATCGAGGTCTGCTTCGGCGCGGGCCAAGGCGATGCGGTACTGCTCCTGGTCGAGTTCGAACAGCACATCGCCCTGGCGCACTTCCTGGTTGTTGCCTACTGCCACGCGCTTGATCTGCCCTGCCACCTCGGCGGCCACCGGTACCACGTAGGCCTGCAGGCGGGCCTGCTGGGTGTATGGCGTGAAGCGGTCGGCCAACAGGTACCAGAGCAGGCTCACGGCGATCAGCAGCAGCACCCAGCGCATGACGCGATCAGGGGCTGACGGGGGCGTGGCGTCGCTCATTGGCTTTCACCTTGTGCATGTGCGGTGGGGGCTGGCGGGTCGAGCAAGTCGCCCCAGTCGGTACGTTGTTGCATCTGCTGACGCGTGGCCGGGTCGATCGGTGCGCGGCTGGCGTCCCAGCCACCACCCAAGGCCTTGTACAAGGTCACCAGGCTGCTGACGGCATTACCGCGGCTGACCAAGTAGCCGTCCTGTTGTTGCAATAGCAGTTGCTGGGCGTCGAGCACGCGCTGGAAGTCGGCGAAGCCTTCGCGGTACTGCGAGCTGGCCAGGTTCAGCGAGCGTTGCGCAGCCTGGGAGGCCTGGTCGCGAATGGCTGCACTCTGCAGCGAGCGCACCAGCCCGCTGGCAGCATCGTCGGCCTCGCGGGCGGCTTCGCGCACGCTCTGGTGGTACAACTCGATCAGTTGCTGCAAGCGGGCATCTTCTACCCGCACGGCATTCTTGCGCCGGCCGTAGTCGAACGGGTTCCAGATCAGGCTGGGCCCGGCGGCGATGTCGAAGGTATTGGGCAGGTGGCTGGCCGATAAAAAGGTCCAGCCGATGCTGCCCAGCAAGCTCAGCTGTGGATAAAGATCAGCCTCGGCCACGCCGACCAACGCCGACTGCGCCGCCACCGCCTGCTCGGCGGCGCGGATATCCGGGCGGCGCTGCAGCAGGCTGGCAGGTACGCCCTGCAGCACTGCGCGGTCTGGCAAAGGCAGTTGGCCATGGCCGGCCTCCAGCTGCGGCAGCGGCCCGGGTGGGCGGCCCAGCAACGAGCACAGCACGTTACGCAGGGCGTTGAGCTGGTTCTCGAATTCTGGGATGGTCGCCAGGGTCGCCAGGTATTGAGTGCGCGCTTGCTGCCAGTCGAGTTCGTCATTTTCGCCATGGCGGAATAGCCGTTCGGTAATCTCCAGGCTGCGCGCCTGGCGCTTGCCGTTCTCTTGCGCGATATCCAGCCGCGCCTCGGCAGTACGCAGGGCAAAGTAGGTGTCGGCCACTTGTGCACGCAGCAGCAGCATGGCGTCGCCATAGTTGGCCTGAGAGGCGAAGTACACGGCATCGGCGCTTTCGATGGCGCGACTGAAACGGCCCCAGAAGTCGATTTCCCAGCCGATGTCGAAGCCGACACTGGACTGCCAGAACACCGAATCGCGCGCAGTGGCCGTGCCGGACTGGTTCTGCTTCAGGTACAGGCTCTGCGCACTCAGCTGCTGCAGCTGTGGATAACGCCCGGTCTGCACGATGGCCAACTGGGCGCGGGCTTCAGCAATGCGCAGGCCAGCCACGCGCAGGTTGGTGTTGTTGGCATCGGCCTCGGCAATCAGCGCATCCAGCTTCGGGTCGGCGAATACCGCCCACCACTGGCGCAGGTCGGGTGTTGCGGCGCTGCGCCCTGCCTGCTCCAGCAATGGCGTGCTCCAGTCGTCAAGCCACGGCGTCTGGGGCTTTTCGAAATCCGGGCCGACCTGGGTGCAGCCGGCCAGCACCATCAGCAGGCCCAGGCCACAGCGGCGGTTGGGCATGGCTCAGGCAGCAGGTGGTGCCGGTTGCTCCGGCACCTGCAGCGCAACCCATTGCCAGAACAACACGTAGGTTACGCCAAGGATCACCGGGCCGATGAACAAGCCGATGATGCCTTTGACCACCATGCCGCCCAGTGCCCCGATCAGCACCACCGGCATCGGTACGTCCACACCGCGCCCCAGCAGCAGCGGCTTGAGCACGTTGTCGGCCAGCCCGGCGACAAAGGTGTAGATGGCGAAGATGATGGTGGCCACAGTGAAACCTTCGACGTTGAACACGTAGATGATCACCGGCACCGTGACCAGGGTGGCGGGTGCCTGGGCAATGCCCAGCATGAGGATGACGATGGCCAGCATGCCGGCCCCGGGCACCCCTTTGACCACAAAACCGACGCCGATCAACAGCATCTGGATGAAGGCGATGCCGATCACGCCCTGCGCCACCGCGCGAATCGTGGCGGTACACAACTTGGCCAAGGGTTTGCCGCGCTCTTCGCCCGATACCCGCATGGCGATACGCTGCGCGGCGACTTCGCCGCGGTCACCGAAGGCCATGATGACGCCGGAAATGATGATCGCACCGATGAACAGAAAAAAGGCCGCACCGGCGCTGGCCGCAGCGCCTAATACCGTAAGCCCGGCACCCTTGATTTGCGGCATCCACTGATTCAGTACGCTGGCCATGTTTTCGGAGGCCGCCAACCATAGCGCATACACCTTCGGCCCGATCAGTGGCCAGGCGGCCACAGACTCAGGTGGCGTCGGCACGCTCCAGGCCCCGCTCTTGAGCAACGTCACCAGGCTGTCCACCGACTCGCCGATGGACATTACCACCAGGTAGATCGGCACCAGCAGCACCACCAATACCAGTAACACCACCAGCGTCGCCGCATAGCCATGCTTGAGCCCGGTACGGCGCTGAAGGCGGCAATGCAACGGGTACAAGGTAACCGCCAGGATCACCGCCCACAGCATCAGCTCAAGGAACGGCTGGAACACCTCGAACGCGAATATCACCAAGGCAGCCACCAGGCCAGCCTTGATCAACACGTCGAGCAAGCCCCGCGACAGCGCACTGTCCAGCTTGATACCCGGTTGCATGCTGCACCTCCGAACATTCAGTTCGCGTGTGTCTCGATTCAGGGGTCCGTTTCCGGGGTTGCCTGCGCGGGGGGGACGTCGCGCAGCCGCCGCGCCAGGGCCATCATCACCAACGGCACCACGGCCATCGACAGGGTGATGGCCAGTACCAGCAAGTCATGCACCTGGGGCGACAACACCTGATGGTCCCGCGCCAGCTTGAACACCACGAAGGCAAACTCGCCCCCAGAGGCCAGCACCACGCCCAGGCACAGCGCCTGGGACGGGTTGAGGCCTCCGGCCATGCGCCCCAGGCCATACAGCAACGGCAGCTTGATGCTCACCAGCAGCAGCGTCAGCCCCAACACCGCCAGCGGCATGCCCAACAGCAGGTGCAGGTCGGCGCTCATCCCCACGCCCACGAAAAACAGCCCCAGCAGCAAGCCCTTGATCGGTTCGACCTGGGTTTCCAGCTCGTGGCGAAACGGCGACTCGGCCATCAGCACGCCGGCCAGAAATGCCCCTAGCGCCATCGATACGCCCACATGCTCCATCAACCAGGCAGTGCCCAGCACCACCAGCAAAGCCGTAGCGGTCGACAGCTCGGGCAGGCCCGAACCCACCGTCCACTTGAAAACCGGGGTCAACAGATAGCGACCAAAGATAATCAGCACACCAATGCCCACAGCCACAGCCAGCAACGGCCAGGCCCCTTCGTCGGCGGTGCTGACATTGCCACCGAGCAGCGGCACCACGGCAATCAAAGGAATGGCTGCGATGTCCTGGAACAACAGGATGGCCACAGCCAGGCGGCCGTGGGGTTTGCCCAGGTCCTTGCGCTCGGCCAGTACCTGCAGGCCAAACGCGGTGGAAGACAGCGCCAGGCCCACGCCCAGCACGATGGCGGCCGGCCGCGACTGGTCGAACAGCCAGTAGGCCAGTAGCCCAAGCACCACGGCGCTCAGCCCCACTTGCAGCGTACCCACACCGAACAGCGCCCGGCGCATGGTCCACAAGCGTCGGGGCGATAGCTCCAGGCCAATGACGAACAGCAGCATCACCACGCCCATCTCTGACAGACGCGCCACGTTATCGGGGTTGTTCAGCAGGCCGAGCACCGAGGGGCCGATGAGCATGCCGGCCAGCAGATACCCAGGCACAGCGCCCATCCGCAAACGCTGCGCCAGTGGCACCAGAAGCACCACGGCCAGCAGGAACACCACCGTCGCCTGCAACAGGCTGCCGTCATGTGGCATGAGCTCTTACCCTCGCAGCTCCCCGCAGGGAGGGGTTCAGAAGCGTTCTTCGACGACCTTGAACGGGTAGGCCACAGCCTTGTACTTGCCGATCTTGCCGCGCTTGGGCAGCTTCACCACCTGGTCACGGGTGATGTCCTTGTACGGAATCCGGCTGAGCAGATGGCTGATGATGTTCAGGCGGGCGCGGCGTTTATCGTTGGAATGGGCCATGAACCACGGCGCCCAGGCGGTATCCGACGCGGCGAACATGTCGTCACGCGCCTGGGTGTAGTCATCCCAGCGGGTATACGACTTGAGGTCCATGGGCGACAGCTTCCACAGCTTGCGGCCATCGTTGATGCGATCCTGCAGGCGGAGGGTCTGCTCCTCGGCGCTGACCTCGAGCCAGTACTTGATGAGGATGATCCCCGACTCGACCATGACCTTTTCGAACACGGGCACACCGGTGAGGAACTTGTCGACGAGTTCGTCGGAGCAAAAGCCCATTACCCGCTCGACGCCCGCTCGGTTGTACCAGCTGCGGTCGAAGATCACCACCTCGCCCGCTGCGGGCAAATGCCCCAGGTAGCGCTGCAGGTACATCTGGGTTTTTTCCCGCTCGGTCGGTGCCGGCAGCGCCACCACGCGAAACACCCGCGGGCTGACGCGCTCGGTAATGGCCTTGATGGTGCCGCCCTTGCCGGCGCCATCGCGGCCTTCGAAGACGATGCATACCTTCAGCCCCTTGGCCACCACCCACTCCTGCAACTTCACCAGCTCCACATGCAGGTGCTTGAGCGCTTTCTCGTACGCTTTGCCGCCCAGTTTTTCTGGCTGTTCCTGAGGGGGTTTCTTCCTGGACGGCTTTGACATGACACTCTCCTGAAGGCGAATGAAGAGTCAGTATGGTCGATCCATGACGGTTTGCCGCTTCGAGGCGGGGCTGCGTACAGCCCCGAAGAGGTACTACTTGGCCAGCTTGTTGTAACTGGTCATCAGGTTGCGATAGTCCGGGATATGGTTGGAGAACAGGGTACCCAACCCCTCGACGTCGTTCCGCCAGTCCCGGTGCAGCTCGCAGGCCACGCCAAACCAGGTCATCAACTGCGCACCGGCCGCCTCCATGCGCCGCCAGGCCGAATCACGGGTCAGTTCGTTGAACGTGCCGGAGGCGTCGGTGACGACGAACACCTCAAAGCCCTCCTCCAGCGCCGACAAGGCCGGGAATGCCACGCACACCTCGGTGACCACACCAGCGATCAGCAGCTGCTTCTTGCCAGTGGCTTTTACCGCTTTGACGAAATCTTCGTTGTCCCAGGCGTTGATGTTGCCGGGGCGTGCGATGTAGGGGGCGTCAGGGAACTGCTCTTTCAGCTCCGGCACCAGCGGGCCGTTGGGGCCGGTCTCGAAGCTGGTGGTGAGAATGGTCGGCAGCTTGAAGTACTTGGCCAGGTCGGCCAGCGCCAGTACGTTGTTCTTGAAACGGTCGGGGTCGATGTCCCTTACCAGCGAGAGCAGACCGGCCTGGTGGTCAACCAGCAGGACGGCGGCGTTGTTCTTGTCCAGACGCTTGTATTGGAAGGTCACGGTGAACTCCTTGCTTCAGCGGGTTGGGAGTATCAGCGTAGGCAAGGATCAAGGGTGGGACAGACCGTCAGTCGGTTCGCTTGTTGTTGCCTGTACCGGCCTCATCGCCGGCAAGCCAGCTCCCACAAGGTGCTGTGTCTTCCTTGGGCATCAGGCACGGGGAGATGGCAGAAATGTGACTGAACATTGGCTGCTGTGAGATGACAGTGGAATAACTGCGGCAGATCTCAATGGGAGCGGGACGTAGCCTACTTTGCAACCCGACGATACTGCTGCTTGGGACTGCGAGGTGAATCGGGATCTGTCATTTCGATCAAGCCAGCAGCCAAGGCCGGGTGCAAATAACTCTTACGGAATGTGGCACGGTGCGAGAGACCCAGCTGATGCATGAGATCACTTGCCTTCAAAGCAACACCAGCGGGCAGCACCTTGAGAAGATTTGCTACTTGGTCGGTTACTTGGTCGGTTACTTGGTCGCTCTCTTTGGCTTCTACAAGCGCACTTAGCAACGCTTCAAGCATGTACTCGACAAACGGTGTAGCTTCAGCAGCCTGGTCAGCCGCAGCCAGCGCTGCGTAGTAAGCGTCCTGCTGCTCACGGATAACGGTTTCGACCGGCAGGTAGGCCATCGCTGGTCGCCACCGGCTAAGAAGAAGGGTTTGCCATAGCCGTCCCATGCGCCCGTTGCCGTCAGCAAACGGGTGGATGAATTCGAATTCGTAGTGGAATACACAGCTGGTAATCAGCGGATGCCAATCGTTGTTCGAGAGCCAATCCAATAAATCGTGCACCAGTGTCGCCACCCGGCTGGCCGGTGGTGCCATATGTAACAGGCGAGAACCCCGATAAATGCCCACACCACCGCGCCGGTGACGCCCAGCGTCGTCTATCAGGCCATACATCAGCATCCCATGCGCGGCAAGCAGGTCACTCGGGGACTCGGCACGCCAGTCAGGCATCGCATCGTAGGTAGCAAATGCATTGCGGACCTCCTGAATTTCACGCGGCAGACCTAGAACACGCTTGCCATCCAGCAGAGCGGTTACCTGCTCGACGCTCAGGGTGTTGTTTTCAATGGCAAGCGATGCCTGAATGGTACGAATCCGGTTCCCTCGCCGAAGTTGCGGCGTAAGCGCTGCATTGCGATAGGCAGTCAATAACCCCACTTGCTCACTGACTTCGGCAACCAGAGCCAGAATCCGGGGGGTCACCGTCAGCGGTGGTTGGTAATTGCTCATTGCCTGCAACCTGAAGGGGTGGTGAACGACGCCGGCCATGGAAGGGATCGTCCAAATGCTGGATGCCACAGCTGCAGACACCTTAATCGACACGTTACGCGAGGGTAAAGGAAGCATTGCCATCACTTCACAAATTCCTGAACTGATTATTTGCCTCCAGCGATTTGTCCCCTCTTCAACCACCACCAGAATCGCTTCACCATAATCACAATAACCGTGAGGCCACTCCCGTGGACCAGACCCTTCAGGTGCGCCAAGCCGCCGCCGACCTCGTTGCCGCGTTCGCCAGCAACGACACCGCCCGCTATTTCGCCTGTTTCAGCGAAGACGCCACGTTCCTTTTCCACACCTTGCCGCAACCGCTGCTGTCGCGCCGTGCCTACGAAGACCTCTGGGCGCAGTGGCAGGCCGATGGTTTTGCCGTGCTTGCCTGCGAGTCGGGCAATGCCCAGGTGAGCCTGCAAGGTGACGTGGCGATCTTCATGCACGATGTGGCCACGCATATCCGCATCGCCGGCGAAGAACACCAGTTGAGCGAGCGCGAGACCATCGTCTTCCGCCGCAAGGGTGACCAGTGGCTGGCCTGCCACGAGCACCTGTCGGTCGTCTCGCCGGCCTGATCACCTTTTTACGCGGCCCTGCCGCCCTGCCATCGCACCCACAAGAAGGCCCGCGCACGCGCAGGCCCACAACAACCGCGCTGGAGCATCACCATGAGCCACTCGACCGGTATCGAGACCAACGGCGTCGAACAGATCCCCGACGATCAACGCGACGCCTCCCCGCTGGACCTGTTCCGCCTGATTTTCGGCGGCGCCAACACCTTCGCCACCGCCGTGCTGGGGAGTTTCCCCGTGCTGTTCGGCCTGTCGTTTCAGGCGGGCGTGTGGGCCATTCTGCTCGGCGTTGGCGTGGGCGCGCTGATTCTTGCGCCAATGGGGTTGTTTGGTGCGCTTAACGGCACCAACAACGCCGTGTCGTCGGGCGCACACTTTGGCGTGCACGGGCGTATCGTCGGCTCGTTCCTGTCGCTGCTCACGGCGGTGGCGTTCTTCTCGCTGTCGGTGTGGAGCTCGGGCGATGCCCTGGTCGGCGGCGCCAAGCGCCTGGCCGGCCTGCCGGAAACCGACCTCACCCTGGGCCTGGCCTACGGCCTGTTCGCGGTGCTGGTACTGGTGGTGTGTATCTTCGGCTTCCGCTTCATGCTGTGGGTCAACAAGATTGCCGTGTGGGCTTCGAGCCTGCTGTTCCTGCTGGGTATCGTGGCCTTCGCCGGGCCGTTCGATGCTGGCTACGCAGGCAGCGTCAACCTTGGCCAGGCGGGCTTCTGGGCGGCGTTCGTCGGCGCAGCGATCCTGGCCATGAGCAACCCGGTGTCGTTCGGCGCCTTCCTGGGCGACTGGTCGCGCTATATCCCGCGTGCAACACCCAAAACGCGCATCATGCTGGCGGTGATTGCCGCCCAGGGCGCAACGCTGATTCCGTTCCTGTTCGGCCTGTGCACCGCCACCTTGGTAGCGACCCAGGCACCGGACTACATCGCCGCCAACAACTATGTGGGTGGCCTGCTGGCGGTGGCGCCAAGCTGGTTCTTCCTGCCGGTGTGCCTGATTGCGGTGATCGGCGGCATGTCCACCGGTACCACTGCGCTGTATGGCACCGGCCTGGACATGTCCAGCGTGTTCCCGCGCCTGCTCAGCCGCGCCGGCGCCACGCTGCTGATCGGTGTGCTGGCGATCGGCTTCATCTTCGTCGGCCGTTTCACCTTCAACCTGGTGCAGAGCGTGTCGACCTTTGCGGTCCTCATCATCACCTGCACCAGCCCGTGGATGGTGATCATGATCCTCGGCCTTGTCACTCGCCGCGGCTTCTACCACGCCGATGACCTGCAGGTATTCACTCGCGGCCAGCGTGGCGGCCATTACTGGTTCCTGCATGGCTGGAACTGGCGCGGCATGGGGGCGTGGCTCCCCAGCGCGGCGGTCGGCCTGTGTTTCGTCAACCTGCCCGGGCAGTTCGTCGGCCCGCTGGGCGACCTGGCTGGCGGCATCGACCTGAGCCTGCCGGTCACCCTGGGGCTGGCCGGCGTGTTGTACCTGGTACTGCTCAACCTGTTCCCTGAACCTGCTGGCGTGTATGGCCCCCAGGGCCCGCGTTGGGTGCGTTGCAAAAGCACCGCGCACACGCCTGTGACCACTGCCGAAATGGCCTGACTGGAAACCGACCATGACCAATTCCCACTACATCGCCGGCCGCTGGGTCGAAGGCCAAGGCAGCGACTGCATCAGCGTCAACGACCCTGCGCAGGGGCAACCGTTCGCCGAGTTCATGGCTGCCAGCGTGGCCCAGGTCGACCAGGCCGTAACCGCTGCCCGCAGCGCCCTGCCCGCCTGGAAAAGCACCAGCGCCAGCGAACGCGCGGCCTACCTGCGCGGGTTTGCCGAACAGCTCGGGCAACGCCGCGAAGCGTTGATCACCTTGCAGATGCGCAACAACGGCAAGCCGCGGCACGAAGCCGAGATCGACCTGGACGACGCCATCGCCACCTTCGGCTACTACGCCGAGCTGGCCGAGCAACTGCCTGCAAAGAATCGCGACGTGCCGCTGGCCGCCCCAGGCTTCACCGCGCGCACGCGCCTTGAGCCGGTGGGTGTGGTCGGCCTGATCGTGCCGTGGAACTTCCCGCTGGTGACCAGCGCCTGGAAGCTAGCCCCGGCGCTGGCTGCCGGCTGCACTGTGGTGCTCAAGCCATCGGAAGTCACCCCGCTGATCGAACAGGCCTACGGCCAGATCGCCGACGCCCTGGGCCTGCCAGCCGGGGTGCTGAACATCGTCAACGGCAAGGCCGAGACTGGCGCCGCACTAAGCAACCACAACGGCCTGGACAAACTGTCGTTCACCGGCAGCAACAGCGTCGGCAGCCAGGTAATGCGCAGCGCGTCGGCGCAGTGCCGGCCGGTGACGCTGGAGCTGGGCGGCAAGTCGGCCATCGTGGTGTTTGACGATTGCGATGTCGATCAGGCAGTGGAGTGGATTGTCGCCGGTATCAGCTGGAACGCGGGGCAGATGTGTTCGGCCACCTCGCGGCTGCTGGTGCAGGACGGTATTGCCGATGCGCTGCTGCCACGCTTGCAGGCGGCACTGGAAAACCTGCGGGTTGGCAATCCGCTGACCGAAGAGGTCGACATGGGCCCGCTGACCAGCCAGGCGCAGTGGCTGAAGGTGGCCGGCTACTTTGCCACGGCGCGCGAAGAAGGCTTGCAGTGCCTGGCCGGTGGCAAGGCGTTGGACCGCGACGGCTGGTTCGTCAGCCCTACGCTGTATACCGATGTGCCGAAACACAGCCGCCTGTGGACCGAGGAAATCTTTGGCCCGGTGCTGTGCGCACGGCGGTTTGCCAGTGAGGAACAGGCGATTGCCGAGGCCAACGACAGCCGCTTCGGGCTGGTCGCGACAGTGTGCTCTGCCGATTTGGACCGCGCCGAGCGTGTGGCCGACGCGCTGGAGGTTGGCCATGTGTGGATCAACTCGGTGCAGGCGGTGTTCGTCGAAACCTCGTGGGGCGGTACCAAGGGTAGCGGCATCGGCCGTGAGCTGGGGCCTTGGGGGTTGTCGGCCTACCAATCGGTCAAGCATGTGACGCGGTGTTTGGGGTGATGGTCGCCAGGTGCCTGTCACAACATTTTCAGCGCCTGTGAAATCGAGCGCCGCCCGCGCGGCGCATCGCGACGCAAGGCCGCTCCCACATCTGTTTCGGGCCAATCACTCCTGTGGCATTGGCGCGCGCCCCCCCTTGTTTGTTCCATTCGATAGCGATAGGTGATCATTTGCTCTTCTGCTATCGCCAGCCATGCACCAAGGGTGCGCGCGCCAAAGGAGCAGGAGTAACTGGCCCGAAACAGATGTGGGAGCGGCCTTGCGTCGCGATGCGCCGCGCGGGCGGCGCTCGATCCAACAGGCGCTGAACTACTCATGGCGAACACATGGTGGCCCTCACCCAATCTCCCACAGGGGCCCTGCTAACTCGAAGAGTTATATACAGTCCTGTGAGAGCGGCGATCCAACTTACCCCGAGACGGCCCTTACGCCGATTCATCAGCGGGGCGCGTACCCTCTTGCACCAGCACCATGCTCTGCGGCGAAGACAGCGGAATGCCTTCATCACGCAGCCGCCCAAGAATGGTGAACAGCAGGTCGCTGCGGGTACCCGATACCTGCCGCGGCCCCGCCACGTAACCACTGACGCCAATCACCATGCCACTGGCCGTCAGGTCCTTGAACGACACCGAAGTGGCGGGCGCATCCAGAATCGCCTCATGCTCGTGGTACGCCGCCAACAACAGCTCGCGTACCCGGTTGGCATCGGTCTCCAGTGGCAGGGTCAGGGTAATGCCGACCACGCCCAGCGCATTGCCCATGGTCACGTTGCGCACGTTCTGCGAAATGAACTGCGAGTTCGGCACGATCACCGTCGAGCGGTCGGACATCTGAATTTCGGTGGCCCGCACATTGATGCGGCGGATATCACCCTCGACACCCGCCAGGCTGACCCAGTCACCCACCTTGACGGGGCGCTCGGTGAGCAGGATCAGGCCGGAGATGAAGTTCTGCACGATCTGCTGCAAGCCAAAACCGATACCCACCGACAGGGCACTGACTACCCAGGTGAGGCTGGTGAGGTTGATGCGCAGGGTCGACATGACCAGCATGGCCAGGAACAGAAAGCCCAGGTAACCCACCAGGGTCACCAGCGAGGCGCGCATGCCGGCGTCCATGTCGGTTTCCGGCAGCAGGCGTTCACTCAGCCAGCGCTTGACCACGCGAATGGCGAACAGCCCGCCGAAGAAAATCGCCAGCGCCAGCAGGATGTCCTGCGGCACGATGTTGAGGTTGCCAAGCAGCTTGCCGCCGGTGCCGTCCCAGTCGCCCAGGCTCATCAGCAGCTCGCTGGGGCTGGTGCCCGACGGCATCAGCGCCAGCAACAGTGCCAGGAACAGCACGATGGTACGGCCGATGCCGGCCAGGATGGTGCTGGCCTGCGCCTGGTGGCGAGGCGCCAGGCCCAAGGTGGAGGCCAGCGCCAAACCACCTGGCTGACGTGGCGACAGCAAGGTTTCGCACAGGTCACCGAAGAAGGTGGTCAGCAGGTACGCACAGGTGACCACCAGGCTGACCCACAGCAACTTGGCGGTGAGGAAATAGGCGAGCGTCAGGTAACCGGTAAGCAGTGCAAGCAAGATCAGCGTCAGCCAGACGACCATCACGAACGGGATCAGCCCGACCAGACCGGTGGGGCGCTCCAGGTCATGCTTGCGCAGGGTTCGGCGATAACGCAGCAGCGCCCCGGCAAAGATGAACGCCACGACCAGCGCGGTGAGGCCATTGACCGCCACGGTCAGCGCCAGGCTGGCGCCGATGACGCTGTTGATGCGCTCCATGGTCATCATCACCATCAGCGCCAAGGCCAGTACCTTGGGGAACCAACCGAGCGCACTGGCCACTTCGTCATGCATCGGCGGCAGGCGCCAGGACGGGCGCTGCAGCATCAGCATGGCGCGGCCCAGGCCGGTGATGAAGGCGCTGAACACCACCAGGGTGAGAATGTGGTTGACCAGGCTGGCGATATCCGAGCCCAGCTCGGCGCTGCTCTCCAGCCCCCAGCGCAGCAGCGATACAGAGCCGGCAATGGTACCCAGGGTTGCCAGGCTGACGCCCAGGGCCAAAGCGCTGCGGCGCAAGCGGCCCTCGGGCAACCAGCCGACCATGGCACTGGCCAGCAGGCGCTCGAGCACGCGCCGCACCAAGGTCCAGACCAGAATCGCCGCCACCAGGCTGGTAATGAACAGCCAGCGGTTTTCGGCGCTGAAGGCACTGCCGATAGCGTCAGCCGCCTCGCCGCGCAGGTCACGCAGGCGCGCCACGTCGTCCTGGGTGGGGCGGATGATGCTCTGCCAGAACGCCGGGGTCAGTGGCGAGGCCGCGCGGCTGGTGATTTGCGAGTTGAACTGGCTACGGCGCAGGTTGACGATTTGCGTGGAAAGGTCGCGGGCCGACTGATTCAGCTTGGTGGCCTGGTCCTGCTGGGCTACCAGCGCTTTTTTCTCGGCCTCCAGCGCTTTGCGCTGCTGGGTCAGGGTGGCGGCCTCGTCCGGCTGCACCGGGCCGATGACCTTGAGCTTGTCCTCGAGCTTTTCTATGTCGGCGGTGCGCTGTGCACTCAATGCATCAGCCTGGCGCTGAACCTGCATCGCCGCCAGGCGCAACTGCGACAGCAAGTCGTCATTGGCCTCGCTGGTAACGCCCTGGCGGATCAGGTCCAGCCGGTCGCTCAGCTGGTCGATGCTGGCGTTTTCATCCAGCGCTGGCGCTTCGGCAGCCGCCAGATTGGACAATGGCGTGGCCGGCGCCGACCAGGCCGGGCTGGCAAAGGCCAGCATCAGGGCCAGCAGGACCATGAGGCCTGGGCAATAACGGGCAAGGCTGACACGCCTCATCGAAGTATCCTCTTTACAACTCGATTTGGCGGGGGATTCTACGCGGCTTCAGGCAATCAGGAGAGTGCCGTCTCTCGCTTGAGCAGTTGCTGTTTGCGCTCGACACCCCAACGGTAGCCGCTGATGTCGCCGTCCCGACGCACCACCCGGTGGCAGGGGATGGCCACGGCGATGTGGTTGGCCGCACAGGCCATGGCCACTGCGCGCACCGCTTTGGGCGCACCGATACGTTCGGCAATGTCGGTGTAGCTGACCCGGCTGCCGGCCGGCACCTCGCGCAACGCCTGCCACACCCGCTCCTGAAACGCCGTACCTTGCACATCCAGCGGCAGCGCCAGGCCCAACGCCGGGGCTTCGACAAAGCCCACCACTTCGGCGACCAACTGTTCGTAGGCGCGGTCGCCACCGATCAGGCGGGCCTTGGGGAACTGGTCCTGCAGGTCGTGCAGCAGGGCCTCAGGGTCGTCGCCCAGCAGAATCGCGCAAATGCCCTTCTCGCTCTGGGCCACCAGGATCGCCCCCAGCGAACACTGGCCGAGGGCAAAGTGGATGGTGGCCCCTGCGCCACCGGCGCGGTACTGGCGGGGGCGCATGCCCAGGCGCTGATCGGCGCTTTCGTAGAAGCGGCTGTTGGAGTTGAAGCCGGCATCGTAGATGGCGTCGGTGACTGAACGCTGGCCATCTTCCAGGTGCTCCCGCAGGCGGCGGGCACGGAAGGCGGTGGCATAGGCCTTGGGGGTAACGCCGGTTTCGGCCTTGAACAGGCGGTGCAGGTGGAAGGGGCTGACGGCCAGTTGCGCACTGAGCTGGTCGAGGCTGGGCGCAGGGTCGCTGGTTTCGATCAGGCGGCAGGCGCGGGTGACCAGTTGGCTGTGGCGGGTGGTGCTGGCCTTGCTGATACAACGCTTGCAGGCACGGTAGCCCGCCGCTTCAGCGGCAGCGGGGGTGTCGTAGAACTCGACATTGGTGCGCTTGGCCATGCGTGATTTGCAGCCGGGGTGGCAGTAGACGCCGGTGGTGCGTACGGCGTAGACGAAGTGGCCTGTGGCGGTGGAGTCGCGGGACTCGACGGCTTGCCAGCGTTGGTCGGGGGTGGTGTAGAGCGTCATGGGTTAGCTTCCAGATAAGTTGTCGCCTGTACCGGCCCTTTCGCGGGTAAACCCGCTCCCACAGGGACTGCACAAAGCTCGAGCATTGGGCAGTCCCTGTGAAGTTACCTGTACTGGCCTCTTCGCGGGCATGCCCGCTCCCACAGGGACTGCGCAAGGCTCGAGCATTGGGCAGTCCCTGTGGAGTTACCTGTGCTGGCCTCTTCGCGGGCATGCCCGCTCCCACATGGACTGCGCAAGGCTCGAACCCGGCAGAGGTACCAGTGGGAGCGGGTTTACCCGCGAAAGGGCCAGTACAGGCGATGCAAAAACCTCAGGCCCGCCACAGGTACCAGGCCGCCACGGTTCGAAACGGCCGCCAGCCGCCGCCCAGCGAGCGCATCTGCGCCGGTGTCGGCGCCTTGTCCAGCCCCTTCAGCCGTCGGTACCCCTCGCGCACGCCAAAATCGTCCACCGGCAGAATGTCCGAACGCTCCAGGCTATAGATCAGCAGCATCTCCACCGTCCATCGCCCTACCCCGCGCAAGGCTACCAGGCGTTCAATCAGTGCCTCGTCGGCCATGGCCAATGCCTCTTCCCGCGTCGGCACCAGGCCTTCCAGCCGTGCCTGGGCGATGCCTTGCACCGTGGCCATCTTGCTTGCCGAGAACCCACAGGCGCGCAGGGTTTCCGGGCTGACCGTCAGCAACTGCTGTGGCGTCGGGAACGCAAGCTCCGGGAACAATGCCAGCAACCGGCCAAGGATCGCTTCGGCAGCCCGGGCATGCAGTTGCTGGTAGGCAATCGCCCGCACCAGCGCTTCGTAAGGCTCACGCCCCGGCGTGGCCTGGTGCAGGCAGGGCCCGGTTGCAGCAATGTGCCGCGACCAGTCCGGGTCGAGCGCTGCCAAATATCGAGTGGCCTCGCAGTAGGCCTCGGGTGAAAGGTCGGCCAGAATCATGGTGCCTCCAGCAGGTTGAATGCAGGCCCAGCTTAGCTCAGCCGTTCATCGGCTAAACGCCAGTTCTTGCGCGGCTAATTCCTGGCATACCATTGCCCTGCATCGCGTTCCCCGCATAGAATTGAGAACCATTCACAATCGCACAGTTCACAGGGCCGGGCCTTCGCTACGATGCAGATCAACGACACGCTCAAGCCGACCGAGGTCGCTCTGCTCTACCAGGCCCACCATAGCTGGCTGCGCGGCTGGTTGCGCAACCGGGTAGGTTGCAGCGAGCATGCCGCCGACCTGGCCCAGGATACCTTCGTGCGGCTGTTGCGGGCCCGCCAGGCTTCACCACTGAAAGAGCCACGCGCCTATCTCAGCAGCATCGCCCGTGGCCTGATGATCGACCAGTTCCGCCGTCGCGCACTGGAACACGCCTACCAGCAAAGCCTGGCCCACCTGCCCGAAGCCGAGGTACCCAGCGAAGAGCACCGGCTGGTCATTCTCGATGCCCTGCTGCGCCTCGACCGTGCCCTGCACCAGCTCAAGCCGCGTGTTCGCCAGGCGTTTTTGCTGGCTCAACTGGACGGCTTGAGCATCGTGCAGATCGCCCAGCAGCTGGAAGTGTCGCGGGCCACCGTGGAGCGCGACCTGGCCAAAGCCTTGGGCGTCTGCTACCGGTTACGTTATGCCGATGCATGAGCCCGCGCCAGCGCAGGCGCAGGTCGACCAGGCCATCGACTGGCTGGTGAAGCTGCGCTTCGACCGCCCCAGCGCACGTACCGAGCAGCAATTCCAGCACTGGCTGGCCAGCCACCCGCACAACCCGCTGGCCTGGCAACGGGTCAGCCAACTCGGCGACGAACTGGCCGGGCTGCCCAAGGACCTGAGCCGGCGCACCCTGGACGGCAGCCAGCGCCAGCGCAGCAGCCGACGTGACCACCTCAAGTTACTGAGCCTGCTGGCCGTGGGCGGCAGCCTGGGCTGGGCCACGCGCGAACCTCTGGGCCTGCCGCAACTGCTGGCCGACAGCAGCACCGCCACGGGTGAACGGCGCCAGTGGCAAGTCAGCGATGGCAGCCATATACAGCTCAACACTGCCAGCGCCATCGACCTGCATTACAGCGCCGAGCAACGCCAGTTGGAACTGGTACGTGGCGAGGTCAGCCTGGACAGCAACCCCAACGATACCCGTCCGTTCTACATCGACACCCGCATCGGCCCGCTGACCACCCTCAACGGCCAGTTGCTGCTGCGTGAAAACAACCAAGGCCTGCTGCTGGCAGTGCGACGTGGTGAAGTTACGCTGTTCCCCACCTCGGCCACACCGCGCCAGGTGCATTCGGGCGAAACGGTACAGGTTGGGGCCAATGGCAGTGTCCACACGGTGGCGCTGCACAGCGACCCTTGGGGCTGGACCGACGGTGTGCTCAGCGTGCAGCAGATGCCACTGGGCGAGTTTGTCGCAGAGCTCGCCCGCTACCGCCCGGGCCTGTTGCGCTGCGCCCCTGAGGTGGCGAACTTGAAGGTGTCAGGCACCTATCAGTTGGCCGATACCGGACAGATCCTGCAGTTGCTCACCCGCAGCCTGCCGGTACGTGTCGACTACAAAACGCGCTACTGGGTAAGCATTGGCGCAGCCTGAAGAGCACATCACTCCGCCACGGCGCGCATGCGGCCCGCGCGTCGGTACGATTGCCGGGCAAAACACACGAACAACCCGGCCATCAGCGCCAGCGCCATGGGCAGGCCATGCGGGGCCACATCCATCGCCGCACCACTCACCAGCGGGCCGATCAGGCTACCAACGCCCCACAACAACCCCACACTGGCATTGGCCGTGACCAGATCCTGGCCTTTGAAACGTTGCCCGATCAGCACCAACGCCAGGGTATAAATGCCCCCCGCAACCGCGCCCAGCACCACCAGCAGCGGCCACAGCAGCCAGGTCATGTTCAGCAGCCACGGCAGGCCGATGCCAATCGACATCGCCACCAACCCGCACACCAGGTGCAGCCCGGTACGCTCCACCCGGTCGGCCAGCCAGCCCAACGGCAGCTGGAACAGCATGTCGCCGGCAAACACCACCGTCACCATCAGCGCCGCCACGCCCACGGCAAAACCATGGCTGGAGGCGTACACCGGCAACAGCGACAGCACCACCGCATCGAAGAACGAGAAGAACAGCACCGCCACACACAGCGCAGGTGCCACGCGGAAGAAGCCGGCCAGGCCGAAGCTCTTGTCGCCCTCTTCATGTTCGACATGGTCATTGGGAACGGTCAGCACGATGCACAGCAACGCCAGGCCATAGCAGGCGGTGACCACTCCGGTGATCCACGGGCTGTTAGCGCCCAGCACCGCGAGCATGGCCGGGCCCAGCACCTGGAAGCCGGTAAAGCTGGTGGCATAAAGGGCCATGATCTTGCCGCGATTGTGTTCAGGGCACAGCTCGTTGACCCACGACTCGCCGAGGATGATGGCGATGCCCATACCCAGCCCCAGGCCCAGGCGCAGCAGCGCCAGCAACCACAGCGAGCCGAAAGCCGATTCGAGCAGGGCGATGCTGACGGTGCACAGGCTGAAACTCAGCAGGTAGATGGTGCGCCGGGTAAGGTGCCGGCAGCAGGCGTCGACCAGAAACGCCGAGAGCATCATGCCCGCAGCGGGGATGGCCGAGATGATGCCGATTTCCAGGGTACTTGCCCCGGCCTCATGCAGGCGCAACGACACCAGTGGCAGGCTGGCCCCCAGGCTGAAACCCACGACGGAAACGGCGAACAACAGGCCCGCCAGCAAACGCATGTTCATGTACCACTCCTTGCAAACCAGAAAGACGTGCAGACACAGGCGCGCACGCCTGGGCGGCGAGCGACGCAAAAGCGCAGATCAGTTCAGGCGAGGTGTGGCGAGAAGGTGAAGGCAAACAGCACGCTGCGGCGACGCTTGAGCACCGTGTCGCTCGGCCAGGCACGACGCAGGGCCTGGAGGGCAGGCTGGCGGGCATGTGGGAGGGACGGGTTACGGCGCATTGCTTTGGCTACTTTGTAGAAGGTTGAAAAGAGGCGGCACTCTAGGCGAAGGGTATCAGGCCGTCAATTGTCGGGGGCCGCTGCGCGCCCCATCGCCGGCAAGCCAGCTCCCACAGGTTTTACACATGCCTCAAGGTATGTGCAGCCGAGGTGGGAGCTGGCTTGCCGGCGATGGGCTGCAAAGCGGCCCCGACATAATCAGCGCTTGCCGGTACTCGGCAAGAACACCGCCAGCAACCCGAACAACGGCAGGAACGAGCATAGCCCGTACACATACTCGATGCCGCGCAGGTCCGCCACATACCCCAGCAGCGCCGCGCCAATGCCGCCAAAGCCGAACATCAGCCCGAAGAAGATGCCGGCGATCATGCCCACGCTACCCGGCACCAGCTCCTGCGCGTACACCACGATCGCGGAAAACGCCGAAGCCAGGATAAAGCCGATCACCACGCTCAGCACGGTGGTCCAGAACAGGTCGGCATACGGCAGCGCCAAGGTGAACGGCGTCACCCCCAGTATCGAGAACCAGATCACGGCCTTGCGCCCTATGCGGTCACCGATCGGGCCGCCAAAGAACGTACCCGCCGCCACTGCCCCCAGGAACAGGAACAGGTGCAACTGCGAGCTGGCCACCGACACATCGAACTTCTCGATCAGGTAGAAGGTGAAGTAGCTGGTGAAGCTGGCCATGTAGAAGTACTTGGAGAACACCAGCAGGCCCAGCACGATCAGCGCCGCGATCACCCGATTGCGTGAAATGCCATGGGTGGCCTGCACCGCCTTGCGCGCCTTGGCCTGGTTGAGGTGTTCCTTGTACCAGCCGCGCAGCATCAGGGTTACACCGAGGAAGAACAACGCGGCCAGGCCGAACCAGGCCACGTGGGTCTGGCCGAACGGAATGACGATGGCCGCCGCCAGCAGCGGGCCCAGTGCGGAGCCGGTGTTGCCGCCCACCTGGAAGGTCGATTGGGCCAGGCCGAAGCGCCCGCCAGAGGCCAGGCGCGCAATACGCGAGGTTTCCGGGTGGAACGTCGACGAGCCAATGCCCACCAGCGCCGAAGCCAGCAGAATCATCGGGAAGCTGCCGACGAATGCCAGCATCACGATGCCCACCAGCGTGCACAAGGTACCGAGCGGCAAGAGGTTCGGCGTTGGGCGGCGGTCAGTAAAAAAGCCGACCCAGGGTTGCAGCAGCGAAGCGGTGATCTGGAACGTCAGGGTGATCAGGCCGATCTGGGCGAAGCTCAGGTCGTAATTGGCCTTGAGCATCGGGTAGATCGCCGGCAGCACCGACTGGATCAGGTCGTTGATCAAGTGCGCCAGGGCGCAGAAGCCGATGATGCGCATTACCAGCGGCGTCGCTTGGTTCGCCGCTGCGCTGGTGGACGCCGTGGAGGCGCTACTGGTGGCCATGTGCCTGAATCTCCGTCCGCAGGTTGGGATCCGATTATCGGGAAACAAATAGATACATAGCTACCTTTTTTATCCCTCCGTCGCAACGTACTTGAAAATGGTTCTCAATATAATTAGCATCCTCGACCCATACCCCTGTCATCGTTGGGCGAAACGGCCCCTATCGTGAGCAGACTGAACCATGAGCCCGATGCCCGCCAAGCAGCTGCAGCAGCCCGACCCACAGCAGGAAGCGCTGGAATGGTTTTCGCTGTTGCGCCAGCCCGGTTGCGACGAAACCCAGCGCCAGGCATTTGCAGCCTGGTGCCAGGTACCCGAAAACGCCCACGCCTACGCCGAGCTGGAAACGTTCTGGCAACAGCTGCAACCACCCCCCGCCCGCCCTCGCCCACGGCACGTCACGGTACGCCGCAGCCACCTGGGCAAATGGCTGGCACTGGTGTTCCTGGTCGGGTTGGGCGCCGCAGCCTACCTGTACTGGCCGCTGCTGCAGCGACTGGCCAGCGAGCTGCACACCGACGTGGGCGAGCGGCGCAGCACACGCCTGGCGGATGGCACGACCCTGAACCTGGACAGCGCTAGCGCCATGAACGTCGACCTGCGCGGCCGCACCCGCCAGCTGCATTTGGTGCAGGGCCAGGTGTACCTGGAAGTCGTGCTCGACGGCCGGGCCATGGAAGTGGACGTGGGCAACGCACGCATCCAGGTGTTCGGCACCCGCCTGCAGGTAGCCCGCCATGCCGGTCATGATGAACTTGTGGTACTCAGTGGCAAGGCCATGGTCACCCAGGGGGGTGAACAGCGCATGGTCTCTGCAGGCGAGCGGGTCACCTTCAATGACACACGCATCGACCCGGTGCAGAAGGCTGACCTGAAAACCGCAGACAGCTGGCGCAACGGCCGTCTGAAAGCCACCGACATGCCATTGGGGCAGGTGCTGGAGCGCCTGGCCGGCTACCAGGGGCAGCGCGTGTGGATGGTGGATGAACAAATGGCCCATCGGCGCGTCAGCGGCGATTTCAACCTCGACCGGGCTGGCGAAAGCCTGCAATCCCTGGCGGCGGCCCAGCATCTGCAGCTTCAGGGCGTGCTCGGGCACTGGCTGGTGGTGCACTGAAACCAAGCCCGGCGGCTAAGTTTTTGAAAGCGTGCAAATTTTTTTTGAAATGAGTGTTGACAGAGGGTCCGTTCAAGAGAATAATGCGCGCCATCGGCTACATAGCTCAGTTGGTTAGAGCATAGCATTCATAATGCTGGGGTCCGGGGTTCAAGTCCCTGTGTAGCCACCAAACAAGACGAAGGGCTTACCGCAAGGTAAGCCCTTTTTCTTTGCCTGCGAAAAAGTTGTCGTCTCGATGGAAGCGGATGAAGGTTGTTACTTACTTGAGCGCAGGCTCAGGCAGGTAGGTCACCCGCGGGACCCAAGCGCCCAAAGCGCCAATGCCAATGCCACAGCCAAGGCCAGTGCCTGGAGCACCATCCTCGAACGCCGCCGCTGCTGGAACGCCCGCAGCGCGCTGCGGGCCGGAGCCGGCTTGAGCACCTGCAAGGGGGCCAGGGTTTCCTGCATGCGCTGGAAGGCTTCCAGATGCTCGCTGTCCTGCGATAACCAGACACGGAACGCTTCACGGTCGCGGCCACTGGGCTGGTCGTCAAGACGGACCAGCCATTCGGCGGCTTCGTGAAGTGTTTCCGGGCTCACAAGCAAGCCCCTGCAGCGGCGGGTAGAGATGGTTTCATCGCGAGACTTCGCAAATGGGAATGATTCTATTCTAAATGGCCATCATCCCAACATGCAATCGCCGCTCACCGGATTCCGGTCACCGCCACTGCCAGCCCAAGGCCGATCAGCGCCAGCCCGATGACGCGGTCCACCAGCACTTGCCGGTCGATCATCGCCTTGCGCAACGCCGTACTGGAGAAAAACACTGCGACCAGGCTGAACCACAGCCAATGGGCAAAGGACATGAACGCGCCGTAGGCAAAATCCAGCGCCAGCGGGCTGCCTGGTTGCACCACCTGAGTGAAAGCGCTGATAACGAACAACATGGTCTTGGGGTTCAGGGTATTGGTCAGAAAGCCCGTGCGCAGGGCGTGCAACACGCTGGCGGCAGGCTGACTGCCGCCCTCGAGGTGGATGCGCTGAGTGTTGGTAAGCGACTTGTAGCCCAGGTAGATCAGGTAACCCGCACCGAGCACTTTCATGACCAGGAACAGCGCCGGGCTCTGGCTGATGATCACGGCGATGCCCAACACCGTGTACAGCACGTGCACCTGCACCCCCAACGCGATGCCGATCGCAGCGGCCAGCCCGGCCTTGCGGCCTTGTGCATAACTGCTGCGGGTAACCATGGCGAAATCGGCGCCAGGGCTGATGACGGCGAGCAAGGTGAACAGGGCGACGGCGATGATTTCGGTCATGCTGATGGCTCTCGATAGGCGATGAAAATGCACAGGCCTGGGGATTATCGAGGGCTTATTAACCAGGAAAAATCGATTTATAGTGAGGCATATCTGATAGTTTTACTCACAGATATTTAGCCCCTGCACCGGCCTCTTCGCGGGTAAACCCGCTCCCACAGGTAATGTGCTTTTCTCAGGTGTGATGAGATCCCTGTGGGAGCGGGTTCACCCGCGAAGAGGCCGGCACAGGCAAAAAGGGATGCCATGAAACTGCCGCCACTCAACGCCTTCCGCTACTTCGACATTGCCGCCCAGACCGAGAGCTTCGTGCGCGCCGCCGAGCACCTGCACGTCACCCACGGCGCGGTCAGCCGCCAGATACGCCTGCTTGAAGAAAGCCTTGGCGTGGCGCTGTTCGAGCGCCGTAACCGGGCCATCTTCCTCACCTCCGCCGGCCGTGCCCTGCAAGGCACCACCCAGGCGATCTTCGAACAGCTCGAGGGCGCCGTGCAGCGCTTGCAACAACAGGCCCGCGACAATGTGCTGGTGCTGTCCTGCGAGCCGACCATCGCCATGCGCTGGCTGATCCCGCGCCTGCCCCGCTTCCATGCTGACCACCCCGACCTGCAGTTGCACCTGGTGGCCGCCGGCGGGCCGCTGGACTTCGCCCGCAGCGGTGTCGACCTGGCCATCCGCCGCGACGACTTCCACTGGGACAACCAGCTGTTCAATCAAAAAATCTGCGACGAATGGATAGGCCCGGTGTGCCACCCCACCTCCCCCACCCAGCTCGACGGCCAACGCCTGCTGCACAGCACCACCCGCCCCGCTGCCTGGCCCACCTGGCTGCGCCTCAGCGGCCAGCAGGCGCGGCACAACGAACGCAGCGACTACGAACACTTCTACCTGACGATCCAGGCCGCCAGCGCCGGCCTGGGCCTGGCCATGGCCTCAGCCCTGATGGTGCGCGACGAACTCGACAGCGGGCAGTTGCAGGCACCGTTCGGTTTTGTGCGCGATGGCTCGGCTTATCACCTGCTTAGCCCACAGCCCCTGGACGACAGCGGCAAGCGCCAGCGCTTCGCAGAGTGGGTAATGGGTGAGTGCCAGCGCTGCCTGGCTCACTTGGGTTTGACGCAGAACGACGACCCCGCGCTGCCATCGCCGCCCCAGGTGCGATAGCCCGCGGTATCCAGATGGATGCGCCCCGACGGGTAGCGCCCCAGGCCCATGCTCCACGCCTGGCCATGCTGCTGCCAGAAACGGCACAGCGGGTTAGGGTCGGCCCAGGCCGGCAACAGGATATCGACGGCGAAGGCGCGGGTATGGGCACTGTTGGCAGCACCGCCTGCGCACGTATTCAGACGAGGGTCGCGATAGGCCGAAACCACCTCGAACTGGCGCAGGATGCCTTGGTCGTCGAGCGTCTTGATCAGCGAAAGGGTCGAGCGTACAGCCGGCCAGTTGCTGGCAGGCGGCACGGCGAAGGGAGACGCGTGGCACAGCTTCCAGTCCGAGGCCGAACGCAGCAGTTGGTGGATAGGCACAACACCGTAAAGACGGGCATCCACCAGCATTTCACGAAAGGGACGGGTTTGATGGTCGCCGGCCCACTGGGCGAACATCCACAGGTCGCGTTGGTCGGCGTGGGCAGTACCCGCTATCAGCAGGCCTGCCGCCAGAAGCAGTTTTTTCATTCTTCATCCATCCCTGCATAGAGAACAAAGAAAGCTGCGCGCTGGATGGCACCGACTATGCCAGGTCAATCCTCAAGCAGGGTGCAGGCCATCACCAGGGCATCTTCACGGCCACCGGCAATTGGATAATAGTCGCGGCGGCGGCCTATTTCGTTGAAACCGTAGCGCTCGTACAGACGATAGGCCGACTGGTTGCTGGCGCGAACTTCCAGGAAGCATTCGCGGCCATTGAGCTGGTAGGCCCGGGCCATCAGGTGCTCCAGCAGGCGCAGGCCCAGGCCGCGCCCTTGGTTTTCCGGTTTGACGGTGATGTTGAGCAGGTGCGCCTCGTCGATGATCACGTTGATCACACCATGGCCAACCTGCTGCTGGCCATCGAACATCAGCCAGACTTCGTACGACTTGAGGGCATCCTGAAAGATCCCGCGGGTCCAGGGGTGACTGAACGCGGCATATTCGATCTTAAGTACGGCTTCCAGATCCGCCTCGGTCATCGGGCGGAAACTGATCGATTCACTCATTCAACGCTCTTCCAGCGCGCCATCAGCTGGCGCATGGCTTTCCAGACGTCCGCCTTGCGCTGCGGCTCGTCCATCAACAGTTCAAGGCCCGGCAGCGCCCAGGCGACGCCCAGGCCGCCCAGCTCAAGGGTTTGGTAATAGGCCTCGGCCTCGGCATTGGCGGCAAAGCGCAGTGCCGGCAAGCCGATCAGCCACAAGCAGGTGCTTGGCGCGTCTTCCAGGCGCGCCTGGACAAAGCCCTGGACGAAATCGCGCGCGGCCTCGGGGCCCTGGTCCATGTTGCCGCGTACCAGTAACGGCCAACGCACCGGTTCGCCGATGATCTGCGGGGCGTCAGGCAGGCCGGCGGCGCGCAGCATGTCCTTGAGCAGGAGGTAGGACGGGTCGCGGCTCTGGAACGGCTGGCCGGTGGCCAGTTCTACCAGCAACAGGCAGCTGCCAGCGCGCAGCAGCTGCAGCGAGAAGCGCGGTGGCGGCACCGGGGCCGGGCGTGGTGGTACGGGCTGCTCTTCGGCCTCGACGGGTTTGGCGGCGGGCTTGGGCACGCTACCCGGGCGCGGGATCTCGATTTTCGGCCGCTCACCGGAGCGGGCCTGGGGGCTGGCGGGCGCTTCGTTTGCAGCCGGTACAGGCCTGACTTCGAAGTCGATGTCCTCGGCCGGCGCCACCGGCAATAGCAGCTCGGGGCGCGACGGTGCGGCGAACGGCAGTTCGGCGCGCGGCAGCCAGTGCACCACTTGCATGGCGGAAAGGTAGGCGCGGCGACGGGGTTCGGTCAGCAAGGGGCGGGTATCCGAGGGGCTCAAGACAGTTGGGCATTCTAACGTGTACGCCTTGGTTTTTGCAGCGCCTATCAGACCGAGCGCCGCCCGCGCGGCGCATCGCGACGCAAGGCCGCTCCCACATTTGTTTCGGGCCAATCAATCCTGATCCATTGGCGCGCGGTCCCTTGCTTGTCCCCTTCGATATCGCGTCGTGCGCCCAGGGTACGCGCGCCAATGGCACAGGCATGACTGGCCCGAAACAAATGTGGGAGCGGCCTTGCGTCGCGATGCGCCGCGCGGGCGGCGCTCGATCTCCACACCACCACAAAAACAACGCCATACACCCACAAACAAAAAGGTTATCTCTCATTACAGACCAAGGGGTGAAAACCTCCCCCCCGGATGCAGTACAATCGCCCCCTTTTTCTTGGCAACGAGTCGAAGCCAATGATCGAACCCAAGCGCGTCCTGCGCGCCCTAGCCGAACACTGGGCCCTGATCGAGCCGCTGTGCGAGCGTTTCGACCAGGGCACCCTGAGCCTGGTCGAGTTGCGCCAGCATGTGGCCCGCCAGCAGCTCGAAAGCACCCCGCAGGACATCACCCAGCTACTCGACGTATGGATCCGCCTGGATATCCTGGTCCCGGTGGCCAAGAGCCCGAACCGCTTCGAGCTCAACGCGCAGATCCACGACTTCCTCGCCTACCTGCGCCGCGAACACCGGCTGGGCCTGTGCCTGGAGATCGAAGCCTACCTGCGCCACCTCGAACGCCTGGCCGGCCATATCCAGGACGCCTTCGACAACCGCGACAGCGACGACCTGGCGCGCCAGCTGCGCCTGCTCGACATGCGCGTGCGCGATGTACTGAAAAAGCTCGATAACGACGAACAGGCACTGGTAGCCGTGGCCGAGCGGGCCAAGACCAGCAACCGTCAGATCCCGCTGCGCCAGCGTTACGCCGAAGTACTGGCCACCTGGGATGAATACGTCGAGCCGATGATCCAGCTGGTGAACGCTGACGGCGCCTTCGAACAAGGCGTGCGCAAGGTCGAGACCGTGCTGCTGAAGCTGCTGGGCGAACAGGCCCGCCTGGGCCACCTGGTCGACGACGACATGCTGCTGCGCACCCACGCACGCATCCTGGAAATGCAGACCAGCGCCCAGCTGACCCTGCGCCACGCCCGTGAACTGCTGCTGCCGCTGCGCGAAGAAGCCCGCCGGCACAACGCCGTGACCCGTGGCGCCGCGCTGGCCCTTTCGGTGATCCGGCGCAAGGGCATCGACGCCGTGCCGCAGGCGGCCATGCCGATGTTCACCCGCCCGCAGAGCACCTTCCTCGGCAGTGCCAGCCAGGTCGAAGCCTATGTGTACGCCCTGGCGCGCTTCGAGCCCAAGCCGGCGCGCTTCCCCAAGGCCCACAAGACCCAGTCCGGCGCCCTGCCCCGTGCACCACGCACGGTCAAGGAAATGGCCGAACGCTGCGAACAGGCCCTGCCACTGCCCGACCTGATGGTCTGGCTGCTGGAACAGGAACCCGAAGGCGCCACCGACGAACTGCTGTACTGGTTCTCACGCCTGTCGCGGGAAAAGCGCTTCAAGCGCGAACGCCTCGACCGCCGCGAATACACCACCCAGGAACACCTGGTCAGCCTGCGCTCGTACGCCCTGACCTCCAGCCGCGAAGACGCCACCCGCGCGCCTACCGAACCCAACGCGAGCCCAGCCCATGCATCTTGATCTTTCCGAACTGTCCCAGCTCGCGCCGATCTTCCGCGAGCTGTTCAAAGGCTTCCACGTCAGCCGCCGCGACCCCGAGCTGTACGCCCAGCTGTCGAACTTCCAGGACCAGTACCGCACCTTGTTCAAGGCCCTGGGCTTCGAGCTGGTGTGCGATACCCGCGGCTTCTATTACTTCGTGCCGGACATGACCGCCGCGCAGGTCAACAAGACCGCGCAGCGCTTGTCGCTGTTCACCTTCATCCTGGTCGAGCACCTGGCTGACCAGGGCCGTGACCCAATGGCCGTGCTGGACGGCGGCAGCATCGGCCGCGACGAACTGCCCTCGCTGCTGGACAAGTACCGCGACCTGTTCCTGCAGGCCGAAGTGCAGACCGTGGACGAGCTGGAAGAAAAAATCCTGCGCCGCATGACCCAGCTCGGCTTCGCCCATGAAGAAGGCGGCATCTACCGCTTCCTGCCGCCAATGCACCGCTTCCTCGATGTGTGCCTTTCGGTGCAGCAGGACCGCGACCTGGCCGCCACCCTGCACAGCGTGCTGCCGCTGCCGACCCCGGTGCTGGTCGAGGAAGAAAGCCCCGAAGAACTCAACCGCACCGACGACCCGCTCGACCTCACGCCCTTCGAGGGCGAGGAAAGCGAAGAGGACGCCCTGGCCCGGGCCATCCGCGAAGAGCAACAGGAGATTGACGCATGAGCCAGGAACGCTACGGCATCCGCCGCTTTGCATTGCTCAACACCGCCGGCTACAGCCTTGGCCTGTTCCCGCTGGAGCACCCGCTGTCGGTCTACGGTGCCAACAACCTGGGTAAATCGGCGTCGATCAACGCCCTGCAGTTCCCGATCCTGGCACGCATGTCAGACATGAGTTTCGGCAAGTACAGCCTCGAGCAGTCGCGCCGTTTCTACTTCGCCAGCGACACCTCGTACATTCTCTGTGAACTGAGCCTGCCCCACGGCCCGCACGTGATCGGCGTGGTCGGCCGCGGCCCGGGCGGCGGTTTCGGTCACCAGTTCTTCGCCTACAAAGGCGAACTGGACCTGGCCCATTACCAGAAGAACGACACCTGCCTGCGCCAGAAAGAGCTGTTCACCAACCTGGAGCGGCTGGGCATCAAAGCCTACGAGCTGAAGCCGGACGAACTGCGCCGCTTGCTGGTTGGCGGCCACACCTCGGTGCCGCTGGACCTGACCATGATCCCGCTGCGCTCCACCAGCGAGCAAAGCCTGAAAACCTTCCGCGCGCTGTTCATCAACCTGCTGCACATGCGCGAAATCACCGCGGCCAAGCTCAAGCAGCTGTTCCTTGACGCCTTCGAGCACAGCCTGCGTTCGGGCAGCGTCGACTACATCGCCGCGTGCGAGGAAGCCTTCCGCGACGTGCGCCGCATGGAGCAGGACTACAACGCCCTGGTCGCCGCCGGCCCGCTGGTCGAGGCCCTGGCCGGTGGTGTCGCCCAGCGCGACATCCTGCGTGGCAAGCTGCACCGCATTTCGCCGGTGCTCGACACCCTGCTGGGCACCTGGCAGGAATACGCCATGGCGCGCAAGGAAGAGCTGGTCATCCAGTCCGAGCACTATCGCGGCGAGCAGGACCGTCTGCAGAACGACCAGCGCGGTGGCACTCAGGAGCTGATGCGCCTGGAGCGTGAGATTACCGGTATCCAGCGCTGGCTGGGCGAGCTGTCGGTGCTCAAGCACCGCTTTGCCCTGGTCGATGACGTCAAGGTACTGGAGCAGCAGCTGCTGGCGGCCAAGGATGCCCACGACGAACTGGCCGGTGCCCTGGCGCAGTCGCGCCAGTTCAGTGCCGAAGACCTGGACGAGCGCGTACGCGACCTGGAAAAACGCCTGAAGCAAGTCAAGCAGCAGCTGGACCACGCTGACAACAACAGCTACGCCCGCCTGCGCGAAGAGTTCTCTCAGCAGGACGTCGACCGCCTGATGCGCCTGTTCAACGGTGCACTGTTCAGCCTGCCGCTGGGCGACCGTGGCATCGAGCTGGACGACAGCGCCCTGTGGGTAAAATCGCTGGAAGCGGTGCTGGACGGCTTCAAGGGCGAGCGTTTCGAAGCCCCGGGCCTGTCCATCGACCTCACCCACATCGACCCACCGGCGCTGCAGGCCCTGGCCGACCGCGCCGCCCTGCGCGACCAGAAAGAGCGCCTGGAAAAAGAGCTGAAGCAGCTCAAGACCCAGCAGGCTGTAACCGCCGACCGCACCGCTTCGAAGGCGCAGACCGAAACCCTGTACCAGCAAGTGCTGGACGCGCAGAAGGCGCTGGAAGACTTCCGCCGCAGCGAGACCCTGGCCGCCGAAGAACCCGAGAAGCTGGAACAGCTGTCGCAACTGGAAGCCGCCCAGGACGAACTCAAGCGCTCCAGTGATGCCTTTACCGAGCGCGTCCAGCAGCTGTCGGCCAAGCTGCAGCTGGTCGGCCGCCAGATAGGTGACCTCGAGTCCAAACAGCGCACCCTGGAAGACGCCCTGCGCCGTCGCCAGCTGCTGCCGGCCGACTTGCCTTACGGCACCCCGTTCATGGAAGCCATCGACGACTCGATGGACAACCTGCTGCCCCTGCTCAACGACTATCAAGACAGCTGGCAGGGCCTGCAACGGGTAGACAACCAGATCGAGGCGCTGTACGCCCAGGTGCGCCTGAAAGGCGTGGCCAAGTTCGACAGCGAAGACGACATGGAGCGCCGCCTGCAGCTGCTGGTGAACGCCTATGCGCACCGTACCGAAGAAGCCCTGACCCTGGCCAAGGCACGCCGCGCCGCGGTCACCGACATCGCCCGGACCCTGCGCAACATCCGCAGTGACTACGACAGCCTTGAGCACCAGCTGGCGCTGTTCAACCGCGAGATCAACAAGCGCCAGGTTTCCAACCTGGAGAGCTTCCGCGTGGTGCTGGCGCCGAACAAGGAAGCGCTCAAGCACATCGACCAGATCATCCACAGCGCCGGCCAGTACGAAGAAGGCGAAACCCTGTCGGTGTTCGACCTGACCCAAAGCGCCGAGCAGGACAACAAGAACGAAGAGGCCAAGGAATACCTGGCACGCCTTGTGGCAGCCAACCACAACCAGCTGGGCCTGAAAGACCTGTTCGAGCTGGCGTTCGAGATCACCAAGGTCAACGGCCAGCCGATCATCCACGCCGACATCGACGGCGCTGCGTCCAACGGCACCACCATGACCATCAAGGCGCTGACCAACATGTACTTGTTGCTGCACCTGATGGACCGCGACCTGGCCGGGCGCATTCGCCTGCCGTACTACCTGGACGAAGCAGCGGACATCGACGAACGCAACCAGGCCGCACTACTGGAGACCAGTTTGCAGCTGGGCTTCGTACCGATTCTGGCGAGCGTGAAGCCACAGGTATCGGCGCACGTGGCGATCGACCTGGAAGGTGGTAGCGGGCCGAACGGCATCTACATCGACGAGGCGGACTGGAAATTCATCAGCCGGCTGGATGAGGTGAAGGCAGTTGTGCGTGAGGATCAGGCCGAGGAACTGGCCTGACATATGTGTATGGGGCCGCGTTGCGGCCCATTCGCCGGCAAGCCAGCTCCCACAAGTACTGCACAAGGCTCAAGGTCTGTGCAGTACCTGTGGGAGGTGGCTTGCCGGCGATTGGAGGCCGTAGGCCTCCCGCGATTCAACAGGCTATCAATGAGCCCAAGGCAGGATCGGAATCGCGGTCACCGCGTTCTGCGGGCTGCCTTCGATCATGCGGTCGCTGTACACCAGGTACACCAGCGTATTGCGCTTCTTGTCCAGGAAGCGCACCACCTGCATGGTCTTGAACACCAGCGAGGTGCGTTCCTTGAACACTTCCTCGCCGTCTTTCAACTCACCCTTGAAGTTGATCGGCCCGACCTGACGGCAGGCAATCGACGCCTCCGCACGGTCCTCCGCCAGCCCCAGGCCACCCTTCATGCCGCCAGTCTTGGCCCGCGACAGGTAGCAGGTCACGCCCTCCACCTTGGGGTCGTCAAACGCTTCGACCACAATGCGGTCGTTCGGCCCAAGGAACTTGAAGACAGTGGACACCTGGCCGACTTCCTCGGCCCCGGCCAGCATTGGCAGCGCCAGCGCCACCACGGCAATCACCCGCTTGAACAGGCTCATACCAGCACCAGATTGTCACGGTGTACCAGCTCGGGCTCAGCGCTATAGCCAAGGATCGACTCGATACCATCGGACGACTGCCCAATGATCTTCTGCGCCTCCAGGGCGCTGTAGTTGGCCAACCCGCGGGCCACTTCAACACCGTCCGGGCCAACGCACACCACCATCTCGCCACGGCGGAAACTGCCCTGCACGGTCTTCACGCCAACCGGCAACAGGCTCTTGTTGGCCTGGCGCAGCGCCTGCACGGCGCCGGCATCCAGCACCAGGGTGCCACGGGTCTGCAGGTGGCCAGCCAGCCACTGCTTGCGCGCAGCGAGCATGCCGCGCTCGGGCGACAGCAAGGTACCCAGGCGCTCGCCCGCCTTCAGGCGGTCCAGCACGCGCTCGATGCGGCCACCGATGATGATGGTGTGGGCACCGGAACGGGCGGCCAGGCGCGCGGCGCGCAGCTTGGTCTGCATGCCGCCACGGCCCAGGGCACCGCCGGTACCACCGGCCACGGCATCCAGCGTCGGGTCGTCGGCACGGGCTTCGTAGATCAGCTGGGCTTCGGGGTTGTTGCGCGGGTCGGCGTCGAACATGCCATCGCGGTCGGTGAGGATCACCAGCAGGTCGGCCTCGACCAGGTTGGCCACCAGCGCCGCCAGGGTGTCGTTGTCGCCGAAGCGGATTTCGTCGGTGACCACGGTGTCGTTTTCGTTGATCACCGGCACCACGCCCAGGTCGACCAAGGTGCGCAGGGTGCTGCGGGCGTTCAGGTAACGCTTGCGGTCGGACAGGTCGTCATGGGTCAGCAGGATTTGCGCGGTGTGCTTGCCGTGCTCGCCGAAGCTCGACTCCCAGGCCTGCACCAGGCGCATCTGGCCGAGCGCGGCAGCGGCCTGCAGCTCGTTCATCGCGCTCGGTCGCGAAGTCCAACCCAGCTGGCTCATGCCGGCAGCCACGGCCCCGGAGGAGACCAGTACCAACTCCACGCCTGCCTCACGCAGCGCGACCATCTGCTCGACCCAAACGGCCATGGCACCGCGGTCGAGGCCCTTGCCATCGGCGGTCAGCAGAGCACTGCCAATCTTCACGACCCAGCGCTTGGCGCCCGTCACCTTGCTTCGCATCTTCTTCCAACCTATGTCGAATCTGTAGATACCGTGGATACAAAAACGCCGCTCCAGAGAGCGGCGTTTAGTGTACTGCAACCGGTCAGTCGCGCACGTAAATGATTTCCGGGCCGTCTTCGTCGTCCTCGAAATCATCATCCCAAGCGTCATCGTCGCCGATGTCGTGCACGCTCTTGACGCCAGTACGGCGCAGGGTACGCGCGTCGTCCAGAGCCTGCAGCTGGGCACGGGCTTCGTCTTCGATGCGCTGGTCGAGGTCGGCCAGCTCGGCGGCGTAGGCCGGGTCGTTGGCCAGGCGGTCGGCGCGGTCTTCGAGGTAGCGCATCAGGTCGTGGCTGAGCTTGTCGGTACCCTGCTTGGAGATAGCCGAGATCACGTAGACCGGGCCTTCCCATTCCAGGCGATCGATCACCTCCTGCACACGCTCATCGCGCTCGTCGTCCATGACCATGTCCGACTTGTTCAGTACCAGCCAACGCTCACGCTCGGCCAGCGACGGGCTGAAGCGGGTCAGCTCGTTGACGATCACTTCGGCAGCATCGGCCGGGCTGCTTTCGTCCAGCGGCGCGATGTCCACCAGGTGCAGCAGCACGCGGGTGCGCGCCAGGTGCTTGAGGAAGCGGATACCCAGGCCGGCACCGTCGGAAGCGCCTTCGATCAGGCCGGGGATGTCGGCGATGACGAAGCTCTTCCAGCGGTCGACGCTGACCACGCCCAGGTTTGGCACCAGGGTGGTGAACGGGTAGTCGGCCACTTTCGGCTTGGCGGCCGAGACCGAGCGGATGAAGGTACTCTTGCCGGCGTTCGGCAGGCCCAGCAGGCCAACGTCAGCCAACACCTTCATTTCCATCTTCAGATCGCGCTGGTCACCCGGCTTGCCTGGCGTGGTCTGGCGCGGTGCACGGTTGGTGCTGGACTTGAAACGGGTGTTGCCCAGGCCGTGCCAGCCGCCTTGGGCGACCATCAGCTTCTGGCCAGGGGTGACCAGGTCACCGATCACTTCCTGAGTGGAAGCGTCAATCACGGTAGTACCGACCGGCACGCGCAGGAACAGGTCTTCACCCTTCTTGCCGGTGCAGTCGGTGCTGCCGCCATTGGAGCCGCGCTGGGCTTCGTGGTGACGGGTGTAGCGGTAGTCGACCAGGGTGTTCAGGTTTTCGTCGGCGACCATGTACACCGAGCCGCCGTCACCGCCGTCACCGCCGTTAGGGCCACCGTTCTCGATGAACTTCTCGCGACGGAAGCTCATGCAACCGTTGCCGCCGTCACCGGCTTTGACCCGAATCGATACTTCGTCAACAAACTTCATTAAAACCGCCTCTCGTCGGTAGACGAGTTGAATGAATCAAAAACATGAGGCTCTTGCAAAAATGAGCGCGGCGGCCCCGTACGACCGTAGAAACCAACGCCGGCAACCCAGACAAACAGCTTTGCAAGAGGCTCACCACAAACGAAAAAGCCCCGTCGCATGACGGGGCTTCTGGAGCGACGTCGCGATTAAGCGGCGACGATGCTCACGTAACGGCGCATGAACTCGCCTTTCTTCTCGAACTTGATCACGCCTTCGATCTTGGCGAACAAGGTGTGGTCCTTGCCCATGCCAACGCCGTAGCCAGCGTGGAATTCAGTGCCGCGCTGACGGACGATGATGTTGCCTGGCTTGATAACCTGGCCGCCATACATCTTCACGCCAAGGCGTTTAGATTCTGAGTCGCGACCGTTACGAGTACTACCACCAGCCTTCTTGTGAGCCATGGTTCAATTCTCCAAATAAATTCAGGGGATCTAGGGGATTAAGCCTGGATGCCGGTGATTTTGATCTCGGTGAACCACTGGCGGTGGCCCATACGCTTCATGTGGTGCTTACGACGACGGAACTTGATGATGCGAACCTTGTCGTGGCGGCCTTGCGAAACGACTTCGGCCACTACTTTAGCGCCAGCAACAACTGGAGCACCGATGGTGACTTCTTCACCGTTGGCGACCAGCAGAACGCGATCGAAAGTCACGGATTCGCCAGTGGCGACTTCCAGTTTTTCGATCTTGAGGAATTCACCTTCAGCGACTTTGTACTGCTTGCCGCCGGTAACGATTACTGCGTAAGACATGGTATTTCTCCGATAATCCTGCTCACCCAGCGCTTTATATGATGAGTATTGGCTGGCATGGCTGCACAAGGCTGGAACGGCCCGGCGCAATTGCGTAAGGCAGGTGCTGCCCAGGAAGTTAGGGTGCGCGATTGTACGCAACCCTGGTTTTGCTTGCAAGTGCCGCCCCCGGCCCGCTGGCACCGCGCCTTGACACACCGGTACCCGCGACCTAGCATGCCGCGCAACCTCACTGGAGCAGCCGATGCAACCCCAAACCTTCTACCGCGCGGTGGCTGATGATTTCAGCGCCGTCGACGAGATCATCAAGAAGCAGCTGACCTCGCGCGTGCCGCTGGTATCGAAGATCGGCGACTATATCACGTCGGCCGGTGGCAAGCGCCTGCGCCCCCTGCTGGTACTGCTGTGTGGCAAGGCCCTGGGCCGCGAAGGCGACGACCTGCGCCTGCTGGCTGCCACCATCGAATTCCTGCACACCGCCACCCTGCTGCACGACGACGTGGTCGACATGTCCGGCATGCGCCGTGGCCGCTCCACCGCCAACGCCCTGTGGGGCAACGCGCCGAGCGTGCTGGTGGGCGACTTCCTTTATTCGCGCTCGTTCGAAATGATGGTCGAACTGGGTTCGATGCCGGTCATGCAGATCCTGTCCAAGGCCACCCGCGTGATTGCCGAAGGTGAAGTGCTGCAGTTGTCGCGGGTACGCGATGCCAGCACCACCGAGGAAATCTACATGGAGGTCATCCGCGGCAAGACCGCGATGCTGTTCGAAGCCTCGACCCACAGCGCCGCCGCGCTGGCCGAAGCCACCGACGAGCAGCGCGAAGCCCTGCGCACCTTCGGTGACCACCTGGGCGTGGCCTTCCAGCTGGTCGACGACCTGCTGGACTACAAGGGCGACTCGCAAACCCTTGGCAAGAACGTCGGTGACGACCTGGCCGAGGGCAAGCCTACCCTGCCGCTGATCTACACCATGCGCGAAGGCACTGCCGAGCAGGCTGCGCTGGTACGCCAGGCGATCCAGAAGGGTGGCCTTGAGGATCTGGAACAGATCCGCGTGGCGGTCGAAGCGTCGGGCGCGCTGAAGTACACCGCAGAGCTGGCGCGCGACTATGTGAAGCGCGCCATTGCATGCCTCGAAGTGCTGCCTGCCAGTGAGTACCGGGATGCCCTGGTTGAGCTGAGCGAGTTTGCGGTCGCGCGTACGCACTGACAGAACGAGTCGCCTTCATTCGCGGGCAAGCCCGCTCCTACAGGACTGTGTCGCCTGTAGGAGCAGGCTTGCCCGCGATGCTTTTGTCCGGACATAATCACTTCTGGAAAAATACCTTTTACAATGTGGGTTTTTAACCGCCCGTCTGTTTGTTTGAGGAACCGAAGTGAGCACTTTGCCACCCTGCCCAAAATGCAATTCCGAGTACACCTATGAGGATGGCACTCAGCTGATCTGCCCTGAATGCGCCCACGAGTGGTCTGCCAGTGGCGACGCCGAAGCGACCAGCGACGAGGCGGTGAAGAAGGACTCGGTCGGCAATATCCTGCAGGACGGCGACACCGTCACCGTGATCAAGGACCTCAAGGTCAAGGGTTCGTCCCTGGTGGTCAAGGTCGGCACCAAGGTCAAGAACATCCGCCTGTGCGACGGCGACCACGATATCGACTGCAAGATCGACGGCATCGGCGCCATGAAACTGAAGTCCGAGTTCGTTCGCAAAGTCTGATTACACAAAAAAAAAGCCAATAGGCGCTTGCTATTCTGATAATAAGAATTATTCTCATTGGAACTGGTATCCAAGGAGAATAGCCATGACTTATCTGATTGACGCCTGGCTTGACCGCCCTCACCCCTACCTGCGCATTCTTCATCGCGAAACCGGCGAAGTGTGCGCGGTGCTTGAAGAAGAAGCGCTCGACGAACTGCGTGACCAGGGCGACCTGGACATGAGCGGGCTGAATTCGAGTGAACCGGGGGTGCTGAAGGAGCTGGTGCGCAACCTGTTTCTGTTCTGCTATGCGCGGGCATTGCGCCCGATGGGAACAGACTGGAACTGACAGATCTGGCGAGGGCTTCGCCCTCGTTCACGGCACAAGGCCGCTCCTACAGGGGTACGCATTTCCCATGGATATGCGTACCCCTGTAGGAGCGGCCTTGTGCCGTGAATGGGCCGCAACGCGGCCCCAGCGGTATTACAGAACGTCGAGCAGCTCGACGTCGAACACCAGCACGCTGTGCGGCGGGATGCTGCCAACGCCTTGGGCGCCGTAGGCCAGCTCGCTTGGCACGTACAGGCGCCATTTGCTGCCGGCATTCATCAGCTGCAGGGCTTCGGTCCAGCCAGCAATCACGCCACCAACCGGGAATTCAGCCGGCTGGCCACGCTCGTAGGAGCTGTCGAACACGGTGCCGTCGATCAGGGTGCCGTGGTAGTGCGTACGCACGTTGTCTTCGCGGGTCGGCTTGGCGCCTTCACCTGCGGTCAGTACTTCGAACTGCAGGCCCGAAGCCAGGGTGGTGATGCCATCACGCTTGGCGTTTTCGGCCAGGAATTCCTTGCCAGCGCCAGCTGCAGCTTCTGCCTTGGCAGCCGCTTCGGCTTGCATGATGTCGCGGATCACTTTGAAGCTGGCCGACAGGTCGGCTTCGCTGACGCGGCTGTCGGCGCCGTTGAAGGCGTCGGTCAGGCCGGCCAGGATGGCTTCCAGGCTGACGCCTGGTGGCGGGTTGTCGCGCAGCTGGCCGCCCAGCTGACGGCCGATACCGTAGCTGACGCGCGTTTCGTCGGTAGACAGATTGAGTTCGGACATTGTCGTGCTCCACTGCAGGGCGCAGTGCAGCCGCGCCCTTGATGAAAAGGGCGAGCAGCCTAGCACACTGGGAAGCTGCGAGCAGCTACCAGGCCGAACGCTGGGAAATCGGCACCTTGAGGTCTTCTTCTGGGTGCGAACCCATGCCGCACATCTCGTCCTGCACAGACCAGTGCACCAGGTTCATCGAGACCATGGGGATGGTTTGCAGCAACTTGCGGGCGTCCTCCACCGAGTGCACGCGCAAGCGCTCGCCACGGGTGTCAGACAGCGGGTGGGCGCGGCCTTTGAGCCGGGCTTCAATGAGGTAATCGCCGCCTTCGATGGCGATCAGGTTCACTTCGTCGACATGGCCAGCCCTGGCCTCGAGATTGAGCTGATGCAGGTTCATGTAAGCACCTCGCGATGAGAACCACGCATGAGTGCTCATTTTTCGTACAGCCGAGACTAAAGCACAAGCCAGAAACGACACCGCCCGTCCGTTTTGCAACGGCCGGGCGGTGCAGGCAATAACCGGGCTCAGTGCTTGGTCAGCTTGTCCAGGTAGCCCATGCAGAACGCCGAAACCACAAAGGTCATGTGGATGATCACGTACCACATCAGGTAGTCGGTGGAGATGTTTTGCGCATCCATGAACACCCGCAGCAGGTGAATGGACGAAATCGCCACGATCGACGCAGCCACCTTCATCTTCAGCGACGAGGAGTCCATCTTGCCCAGCCAGTTGAGCTTTTCCTTGCTGTCGTCGATGTCCAGTTGCGAGACGAAGTTCTCGTAGCCGGAGATCATCACCATCACCAGCAGGCCACCCACCAGCGACATGTCGATCAGCGAGAGGATCACCAGGATCAGGTCAGCTTCGCTCAGGGCAAAGACGTTGGGCAGGACGTGGACCACTTCCTGGAAGAATTTCAGCGCCAGGGCCAGCAGGCCGAGGGACAGGCCGAAGTAGATGGGGGCGAGCAGCCAGCGCGAGGCATACATCGCGTTTTCGAGAATACGTTCCATGGAGGGTTTGGGACTCGTCAGGTGACTAAAAAAACGACAGCGAGTATAGCCAGCCACCTGTTACAGCAAAAGCCCGGTGAATGGGGCTGCGTTGCAGCCCATTCGCAACGCAAGGCTGCGCGCACAAGGGACCGCGATTTCCTGTAGGAGCGGCCTTGTGTCGCGATGGGCCGCAAAGCGGCCCCGGCAATGGTTCAGGTCTCAGGATGAAACTGATAATCCCCCAGGTTCCGGCACCGCTCGCCATTGATTCGCCGCAACTGGGCCTGCAAGTGCAAGCACCAGATCTGCGGGTCCTCGGATACCTGGTAGCCATGCAAGGTCAGGCTGTCGACGATGGCGTTGAGCACTGATTCGGCCACCAACGGCCCATGAAACGGCCCTTGAGCCTTGATCGCGGAAGGTTGCTCACCGGCCATGCCGGCGGCGAACAGCAACGTCCACATGCCGTTGTCCCCGGCCAGTGGGCGAATGCTGCATTCGATGCGGGTCACCAGGCCCAGGCACTGGCGTGTGAGGCTGAGGTTGCGCATGGCCGCGTCCCCTCCAATAAGCCTTGTTCAGCCTGAACACCAGGCTGTTTCCATCCTGAACGCTGACACTGTCCTTAAGTTCCAGCATAGAATAACAGCACAGAAAGATGGAAAACCGGCGCTGAACGGTAGCACATCGCCGCCAGCGCCGGTTTATTGACTCAGGCCGGTTTAGCCTGGGCAATCACCTCTTCCAGGCGTTCTTTTTCTGCCTTCTCGATGTCTTCCTCGCTGATCATTTCGGCGATTTCACGCAGGCGTTCCACCACCCGGGCGTTGACGCTGCCCTCGGTAAACAGGCCCTGGTCATCAAGCACCCCGGCCTCCTCGCCCACCAGCAGGCTCAGCGCCTCATCGGCCTGGCTGACCGCGTAAACGTGGAACATGCCGTTCTCCACAGCCTGCAGCACGCGCTCGTCGAGCATCAGGGTGGCGACGTTGGCACGCGGAATGATCACCCCCTGCTCGCCGGTCAGGCCACGCGCCTCGCACAGGCGGAAGAAGCCCTCGATCTTCTCGTTGACCCCACCCACCGCCTGTACTTCACCAAACTGGTTGATGGACCCGGTGATGGCAAAGCACTGCTTGAGCGGCGTGCGCGACAAGGCCGAGATCAGCGTGCAGGCTTCGCCCAGCGAAGCGCTGTCACCGTCCACATAGCCGTAGGACTGCTCCAGGGCGATGCTCGCGGAAATCGCCAGCGGGAACTCCTGGGCATAGCGGCTGCCCAGGTACCCGGTGAGGATCATCACACCCTTGGAGTGGATCGGCTGGCCAAGGTTGACCTCGCGCTCGATGTCGACAATGCCGCTGCCGCCCGGGTACACGGTGGCAGAGATACGCGCCGGCATACCGAACGCCGAGTCGCCCACTTCCAGCACGGTCAGGCCGTTGCACTTGCCGATGGCCGCCCCTTCGGTGTCGATCAGGATGATGCCGGCCAGCATGTCGTCCAGCACCCGCTGCGAAACACGCCCGGTGCGGGTGGCCTTGGCCTTGAGCGCACGTTCGATGTGCCCGGCGTCGGTCATTTCGTCACTGGCCAGCTGGCGGATGAAATCGGCTTCGCTGACCAGCTGGAACAAGTCACCGATACGCGCCGACAGGCGTGACTGGTTTTCTGCCAGGCGGGCGCTGTAGGTGGCCAGGCGTGCTACCGCGTCACTGGTCAGCGGCGCCATGCCCTCCTCGTTGGTGCGGGTGCGCAACAGCTGGGCGAACTGCTCGAGGTTTTCGTCGACCATGGGCATGTCTTCGTCGAAGTCCACCAGCACGCGGAACATCTCCTGGAAGTCCGGGTCGTGGTCCTGCAGCGCGTAGTACAGCTGGCGTGAGCCGATGATCACCAGTTTCACGTTCAGCGGAATCATCTGCGGCTGAAGGCTGACGCTGGCCACACGGCCCAGCTCACCGATCGGTGATTCCATCTTCAGCTTGCGCGACTGCAGCGCACGCTTGAGCGCATCCCACACGAACGGCTCGCCGAGCATTTTCTCGGCTTCAAGAATCAGGAAGCCGCCGTTGGCACGGTGCAACGCGCCTGGGCGCAGCTGGCGGTACGAGGTGTACAGCGCGCCCTGGTCGGTGCTGTATTCGATGCGGCCGAACAGGTTGTCGTAAGTCGGGTGCGGCTCAAACACCACTGGCGCGCCACCGGCGGCATGGTGGCCGACCACCAGGCTTGGGGCGTACTGCTCTTCCAGCAGCTTGCGCGCGGCGGCGTCGGTCTTGCTGTCGTCGACCAGTTGCTCGACCACGGTGCGCAGCAGGTTCAGTTGCACCGACTGCAGGTAGGCGCACACCGCTGCGTTCTCGGCGTACTTTTCCGACAGCGGCGCCAGCAACGGCTGCAAGGCCAGGGTGATGGTTTCTTCGTTGAGCTGGCGCAGCTGGTTGTTCGACTCGCGCTTCCATTGCGGCAGGCTGGCCAGCTCTTCGTTCAGCTGTTCCTCGAGCAAGGCAATGTCTTCGTGGAACTGCTCGCGTACCGCTTCGGGCAACTGGGCGAACTCGGCTTCGTCCAGCGCCTTGCCCTCTGCCATCGGCGTGAAGGCGACGTTGCTGGCGTCGCGGTACAAGGCCACGTCCTTTTCCAGCGATGCCCGCTCGATCACATCCAGGGCGCGGTCGTAGCGCTGGTTGAAGGCGCGGTCAATGGCGCCTTTCTTCTGCTGGTACGACGGGTGCTCGAACACTGCCGGGAAGGTGGACAGCAGGTTGTCGATCAATCCGCCCATGTCGCTGATGAACTCGGCGGCGCTGCCCGACGGCAATTCCAAGGCGCGGGGCTCGCGGGTGTCATCGAAGTGGTTGACGTAGACCCAGTCGGCCGGGGTGTGCTGGCGCTTGCCCTCGGCCTTGAGGTAGCGCTTGACGAACGAGAAGCGCCCGGTGCCGGGCTCGCCCATCACGTATACGTTGTAACCGGGGCGGGGCATGGCCACGCCGAACTGCAGGGCCTCGACAGCACGTTCCTGGCCCAGGACTCCGCGAAACGGCTCCAGATCGTCGGTATGGGTAAAGGCAAACTGCTCGGGGGAGAAACGCCGGGTCAGGGCTTCAGGCGCGAGACGCAGGCGCGCAGCGACAGGATCGGGCATTGGGTTTCCTTACTTCGGCGGGCAGATGATCAGCATTCTGGCGCTGCCCCAGCGCGCCTTGCAAGGCTCTACGGGACTTTATATCGCGGCAGCTCGCAGCCAGTGCAGGTCATGCAACAGCAAATTTTTCGCAATCAACAACGCAACCTTTAGATCGTGCCTAAACTCCAAGCTGCGCGGGTGGGTGAAAAGCTTTCCCGACCTGGCAACCGAGTTGCCAGAAACCCTGACCCTTGGTTAAGACAAAGAGAACAAATGCTATGAAACGGATTCTTCTGGGTACTCTGTTCACCGTGGTCTCGCTCAACGCCATGGCCGAAGCGCCTGGCGGCCCGAACTGCGGCTGGGGCAACATGCTGTTCGAAGGCCAGCGCGGCACTCCGGCACACTTCCTGGCTTCTACCACCAACGGCACTTCCGGTAACGCCACCTTCGGCATGACCTCCGGCACCAACGGCTGCTCGACCAAGGCTTCGCTGACCTACGGCGGCAAGTCCTGGTTTGCCATGAACGGCATGATGAACGAGCTGTCCGAAGACATGGCCATGGGCCAGGGCGAAGCACTGACCACCTATGCCGTAGTGCTTGGCGTGGCCCCGGAAGACCGCGTCTACTTCAACTCGGTTACCCACCAACACTTCAACCAGATCTTCAGCAGCGCCGATGTCACTGCCGAAACTGTCCACACCAACACCCTGGCCGTTCTGAAGAGCGACCCACGCCTGGCCAAATACGCTACCGAGGCCTAAGCACTGCTGTTCCCGCCCCCACGGGGGCGGGTTTCGCCTTTTTCGGCATCGTGAAGAAGTAGTTGCCCGATATGCTCAAACGCCTCGCTTCCCTGGCGCTGTGTGCCTGCGCCCCTGTTCATGCCGCGCCCGTGCTGGATCAAGGCCGTCTCCAGCAACTGGCCAATACCCCTTACTGGCTCGCCATTGGTCACTACGAAACCGCCAAGCTCGGCGGCTGGCGCAGCTATGTGGACGATGATGCCTTCTTCCTCGCCGAGGACGGTGCGCACCACCCCGACCAAGAGCTGCAAGCCACGGTCGAAGCGCTGTATGCCCCGGCCAGCCTCGGCGACAAGCACGCCCAATGCATATTCCCCGCCCGCACCCGCTGGCTGCGAGAACAGCTTGACCTGCAAGGCTTGCCGCAACCGGACTGCCAGGAGTTCAAGACCTGGTACAAGTCGATCGACCCGCACAGCGCCGCGTTGATCTTCCCGGCGGCCTACCTGAACAGCCCGTCGTCGATGTTCGGCCACACCCTGCTGCGCATCGACCAGTCCAGCACCCGCAGCGACGACACCACGCTGCTGAGCTACGCGATCAACTTCGGCGCCTACATCGAAGGCAGCGACAACAGCATCCTGTATGCCTGGAAGGGCCTGATGGGGGGCTACCCAGGGCTGTTCGCGCTGATGCCCTACCAGGAAAAACTGTCCGAATACCGCAGCCTGGAAAACCGCGACCTGTGGGAATACCAGCTGGACCTTACCCCCGAAGAAACCGGGCGCATGGTCGAGCATGTGTGGGAGTTGAAGCAGATCCAGTTCGACTACTTCTTCTTCGACGAAAACTGCTCGTATCGCCTGCTGGAGCTGCTGCAAGTGGCTCGGCCAAGCCTGGACCTGACCTCGCAGTTCCCGCTGACCGCCATCCCCACCGATACGGTCAAGGCCGTGAAACAGTCCGGCCTGGTCGCCAGCGAGGTTTACCGACCTTCCCGCGAACGTGAGTTGCTGGCCCGGGCGGAGCCGCTTGACCACAACGAAAAGCGTCAGGTGCTGGCCGTGAGTGCCAACACCGCACAGTTGCAAAGCCCCGAATTCAAGGCCCTGCCCCGCGAACGCCAGGCGTTGGTACAAGACGCCGCCTATCGCCTTGAGCGTTACCGGGCCAACGGCCAGGAACGCGACCCCGGGCAGGCCAAACGCAGCTTCGAGCTGCTGCGGGCAATCAACAGCAACCCGCCGCCGCCCTTGCAGATCGAGCGCCCCGGCCTGCCCGAGGATGGCCATGACTCACGTACCTGGCAACTGGGCGTGGGCACCCGTGAAGACCGCGCTTATGCCGAGTACGGCCTGCGCATGGCCTACCACGACCTGAACGACAATGCCTACGGCTTCCCGCTGGGTGCGCAAATCGAGATCCTGCAGTTGAAGGTGCGCCAGTACGAGGGTAATGACTGGCAGGTGCAGCGCCTGGACCTGGCCACCATTCGCTCGCTGACACCCCGTAACGAGCTGCTCAAACCCTGGTCGTGGCAAGTGGCCGGCGGCCTTGAGCGGGTGCCGGGCAAGCATGATGACGAGGTGCTGGTAAGCCACGTGAACGGCGGCGCCGGTGGCACCTGGCAACTGGCCGACGGGTTGCTGGGTTTTGCTCTGGGTACGGTGCGGGTCGAGCATCACAACGACTTCGCCCAGTTCATTGCCCCGGCGGCAGGGTTCAATGGCGGCCTGCTGTGGCGCAACGGCTTGGGCAACATGACGCTGGAGGCCAAGGGTGATTACTTCACCAACGGCGAAGTGCGGCGCAGTGTGAGCCTGAACCAGCAGTGGGAGATCAGCCAGAACCTGGGGCTGCGGTTGAGTGCCTCGCGCGAGTTCAGCCACCTGGCTACCGCACAGAACGAGATAATGCTCGAATTGAAGTGGTACCACTACTGAGTGATCCAATCGACTCTTTGACACCGTTTTGACAGCTCCTCGACAAATGGCCACCTAGACTTTCCACTATCTACGGGAGGGTCTGGTGGTCATGTCGCGGTACTGGTTCGGCGTGTGCGTTGCGTTGTTGCTGTCAGGTTGCGAAACCACCCACGAGCAGATGCTCAACCATGGTTATCCCCCTGCCTATGCCGATGGTTTCCAGGATGGCTGCAGCAGCGGCCGGCAGGCGGCCGGGCTGATGGTGGGCGGCTTCAGCAAGAACGTGCCGCGCTACCTGCACGAGCGCCAGTACGAAACCGGCTGGGACGACGGCTTCCGCCAGTGCCATGCCATGCAGAACAGTGAAGAACAGCGCGAGTACCACGAGCGCTTCTGGGACCAGCGCGACCGCGATTGGGAGCAGGAGAAGGACCGCGGCGCCGCCAAGGCTTATCGCCACAACTGAGTCGCAAACGGACATTCCTTGAAACCGGTGGCCTGCCATGATGGTCTTCTGCACATAGGAGGCCCTGCATGAGCCGAGCATTCGTCAACGAAGACCAGGCTGCCGCCCAGGCCGACCAGCCGGTGGAGCGTCGCGTCAGCGAACAACCCAACTACGTCACCGCCAACGGCCTGCGCCAGTTGCAAACGCGCGTGGCCGAGCTGAATGCCTTGCGCAGCGAACTGCAGGCGCAGGGCGAACGGGGCGACAAGCAGCGGCTGGCCGATACCGAGCGGGACCTGCGTTACTTCAGTGCGCGAGTGCAGAGTGCCCAGGTGGTGCCGGCAGCCAGTTCACGCAGCAAGGTGCAGATTGGTAGCCGGGTGCGGTTTGTCGATGCGCAGGACCAGGAGCAGGTGGTGCAACTGGTGGGCGAGGATGAAGCGGATGCTGGGCGGGGGTTGATCAACTGGGGTTCGCCGCTGGGGCGGGCGTTGCTGGGCGCGGGGCCTGGGGATGAGGTGGTTTGGCGGCGGCCGGTGGGGGATCAGGTGATTGAAGTGGTCGGGATCGAGGGTGAGCCCTGAAGGGGCCGCCGTGCGGCCCATCGCCGGCAAGCCAGCTCCCACAGGGACATCACAGGGCTCGAGGGCTGCAATGTCCCTGTGGGAGCTGGCTTGCCGGCGATGGGCTGCAAAGCAGCCCCAAAAAACTTCAGGTCAGACTACGCCTTGGGCCAGCATCGCATCAGCCACCTTCACAAAGCCTGCGATGTTCGCACCTTTGACGTAGTTGATACGGCCATCGGCCTCTTCACCGTAGTGCACACAGGCATGGTGAATCGACTGCATGATGTTGTGCAGCTTGCTGTCCACTTCACCGGCAGTCCACAGCAGGCGCATGGCGTTCTGCGACATTTCCAGGCCCGACACGGCCACGCCACCGGCGTTGGAGGCTTTGCCCGGGGCATACAGGATACCTGCGTCCAGGAAGATATCCACAGCCTCGAGGGTGGTCGGCATGTTGGCGCCTTCGGCCACGCAGATGCAGCCATTGCGCAGCAGCGTACGGGCGTCTTCGGCGCCCAGCTCGTTCTGCGTGGCGCACGGCAGGGCGATGTCGCACGGCAGGCTCCACGGGGTCTGGCCCTTGCGGAACTCCAGGCCGTACTGCCCGGCCAGTTCGCTCAGGCGGCCACGCTTGACGTTCTTCAGCTCCATCAAGGCGTCCCACTGGGCATCGGTCAGGCCGGCTTCGACGTACAGGGTGCCTTCGGAGTCGGACAGCGAGATCACCTTGCCGCCCAGGTCCATCACTTTACGCGCCGCATACTGGGCCACGTTGCCCGAGCCGGAAACCGCCACGCGGCGGCCGTCGATACGCTTGTCCTGGCGCTTGAGCATTTCTTCGGCGAAGTACACGCAGCCGAAGCCGGTGGCTTCCGGGCGGATCAGGCTGCCGCCGTAGGTCATGCCTTTACCGGTCAGCACCGACGTGAACTGGTTGGCCAGGCGCTTGTACTGGCCAAACATGAAGCCGATTTCGCGGGCACCCACGCCGATGTCGCCGGCCGGTACGTCGCAGTCAGCGCCGATGTGGCGGTACAGCTCGCTCATGAACGCCTGGCAGAAGCGCATCACTTCGGCGTCGCTCTTGCCTTTCGGGTCGAAGTCCGAGCCGCCCTTGCCGCCGCCCATGGGCAGCGAGGTCAGGGAGTTCTTGAACACCTGCTCGAAGGCCAGGAACTTCAGCACGCTGAGGTTCACCGACGGGTGGAAGCGCAGGCCGCCCTTGTACGGGCCGATGGCGCTGCTCATCTGGATGCGGTAACCGCGGTTTACCTGCACCTTGCCCTGGTCATCGACCCAGGACACACGGAACAGCACCGCGCGCTCAGGCTCGACCATACGCTCGAGAATGCCCGATTGCAGGTAGTGGGGGTTGGCTTCAAGGAATGGCCACAGGGTGCGCAGCACCTCTTCCACCGCCTGGTGGAATTCCGGTTGGCCTGGGTCACGCTGTTGCAGGCGTGCAAGGAAATGGTCGACAGATTCGATCATGGTAGACATCTCACCAAGAGGATTGGACTTATTGGTTTTTTTTCGAATGTACCAAGAAGCAATCGCACTGGAATAGGGCGAAATGTCGTTTTTTTGAAATTATTTGGTGCGTTTTATATAAGTGTATACAAAGCGCGCGCTTGATCAGCTGTTTTCCCGCTTGAGTCAGGCACAAAAATGGGGCCACCAAGGGCCCCATTCTTGTGCATCAGAAAACCGGCTTACTGGGCCAGTTTCTTGTGCCGCACACGGTGCGGCTGGGCAGCAGCATCGCCCAGGCGCTTCTTGCGGTCGGCTTCGTACTCGGTGTAGTTGCCTTCGAAGAACACCACGTTCGAGTCGTCTTCGTACGCCAGGATGTGGGTAGCCACACGGTCCAGGAACCAACGGTCGTGGGAAATCACGATCGCGGCGCCCGGGAAGTCCAGCAGGGCTTCTTCCAGCGAACGCAGGGTTTCGACGTCGAGGTCGTTGGACGGTTCGTCGAGCAGCAGGACGTTACCGCCCTCCTTCAGGGTCAGGGCCAGGTGCAGGCGGCCACGCTCACCACCGGACAGGTCCTTGACGAACTTCTGCTGGTCGCCACCTTTGAAGTTGAAGCGGCCAACGTAGGTACGCGACGGGATCTCGTAGTTGCCGATGCGGATCTGGTCGGAGCCGTCGGAAATCTGCTGGAACACGGTCTTGGCGCCGTCCAGGTCTTCGCGGCTCTGGTCCACGCAGGCCAGTTGCACGGTTTCACCGATCTCGATGCTGCCCGAGTCCGGCTGTTCCTTGCCCATCAGCATGCGGAACAGGGTCGACTTACCGGCACCGTTACCACCGATCACGCCGACGATGGCGCCTTTTGGCATGGCGAACGACAGGTTGTCGATCAGCACGCGGTCGCCGTAGCCTTTGGAGACGTTCTTGAACTCGATGACCTTGTCGCCCAGGCGCGGGCCAGCCGGGATGTAGATCTCGTTGGTTTCGCTGCGTTTCTGGAATTCCTGCGACTGCATTTCTTCGAAGCGCTGCAGACGGGCCTTGGATTTGGACTGGCGAGCCTTGGCGCCTTTGCGCACCCACTCCAGTTCCTCTTTCATGGCCTTCTCGTGGGCGCTCTGCTGCTTGGATTCCTGCGCCAGACGGTCCGACTTGGCTTCCAGCCAGCCCGAGTAGTTGCCTTCGTACGGGATGCCGGCGCCGCGGTCCAGTTCCAGGATCCAGCCAGCGACGTTGTCGAGGAAGTAACGGTCGTGGGTAATGGCTACCACAGTGCCCGGGAAGTCGTGCAGGAAGCGCTCAAGCCACGCCACCGAATCGGCATCCAGGTGGTTGGTCGGTTCGTCGAGCAGCAGCATGTCGGGGGCCGACAGCAGCAGGCGGCACAGGGCCACACGGCGCTTTTCACCACCGGACAGGTGCTCGATTTTTGCGTCCCAGGCCGGCAAACGCAGGGCGTCGGCGGCCACGTCCAGTTGGCGCTCCAGGTTGTGGCCGTCGGCGGCCTGCAGGATGGCTTCCAGCTTGGCCTGCTCGGCAGCCAGCTTGTCGAAGTCGGCATCCGGGTCGGCGTAGGCCGCGTAGACCTCGTCCAGGCGCGCCTGGGCGTCCTTGATCACGCTGACCGCTTCCTCGACCACTTCACGCACGGTCTTGGTCGGGTCCAGTTGCGGTTCCTGTGGCAGGTAACCCACGTTGATGTCGGGCATCGGACGGGCTTCGCCGTCGAATTCCTTGTCGACGCCCGCCATGATCCGCAGCAGGGTCGATTTACCGGCGCCGTTCAGGCCGAGCACGCCAATCTTGGCGCCCGGGAAGAACGACAGGGAAATGTTCTTGAGAATTTCCCGCTTCGGCGGCACGACCTTGCTCAGCCGATGCATGGTGTAGACGTATTGAGCCAAAACCAAGCCCTCTAATTCAGATAGGTAAAGACATCGACGATCGCCCAGGCAGCATGGCCAGGGGGATGCGTGTTCGGGTGTCATTGGACAAAGACGACCATTCTACGCCAACGCGCGGCGTTGCATAGGAGGGGTCGAGAGTGGGGTGGGGTGGGATCGGTGTTGTCCCTGGGGGGAATTTGTTGCCTTTGCCGGCCTCTTCGCGGCTAAAGCCGCTCCCACAGGTACTGCATTGCCCTTGAAGGCGGTGATATCCCTGTGGGAGCGGCTTTAGCCGCGAAGAGGCCGGCACAGCAGCCGAGATGGCTCAGACGTGACGCTGCTTGCCCTTGCCCCGCGGCAACCGGCAACGGTCGCCCTGCTCGGCCAGGCGCGCGGCCCAGGCGGACTTCACGCTGAAGCCGCCGCTGCGGGCAGGTTGCTGCTCGGCCACATTGGCCGGTTTGGCAGCCGCAGGCGCAGTGCCGACCACCTTGGCAGCAGGCTTGACCGCCGCCTCTGCCGGCGTTGGCGCTGCCGCCTTGGCGGTCTTGCGCAGTTCAGCCAGCGAGGGCGCTTTGCTCTTGGCGCTGGCGCCAGCGTCAGGTTTGACCAGCGAGCGCTGGCAAGACTTGCAGGATACGTCCTCGGTCACGGCAGTGCTGACAAGGGTCTGACTGCTGCGCCCACAGGCGGAATCGAGGCCATTGGAGGAAAAGTGAGTAACCAAAACCGAACATCTCCGATGCGTTGTCATGTATAGCGGGCGCTATTCTCGCACAGGTTGCAGGGGCTTGCCGAACCAGCGGACCGGCACCATCGGTCAACATGGCTGGCACTTTGCCATAATCCTAGGCATGCTAGCCGGTTTCGGGTGTCCGGCCTTATAGTGCGCCACCGTTGTGCGCCACCAGACACCGGCACACACCGTGCATGATGCTTCCCTGCCATCGCCAGCCCAATCGCAGGATCAACGCTTGACCAACCTTACTCATCCGTCGACATTGCGTACCGCGCCACAGGCGCCCGCCGCTACCCTGCGCGGGTCGGTCAAGGGTGCGCTGGCGATGCTTGCCCTGATCCTGCTGGGCCTGCTGCTGTGGCAGCTTTTTGCCCAGTTCAACCACACCCAGGCCGACCTGCGCAAACAAAGCCTGGACGCCACTGCGGAACTGGCCGACCACCTGAGCCTGAACATGGCGTTCAAGGCGCAGCAGGCGGTAAATGTGGTGCAGCCTTACGTCAATGCGCCGACGCCCGCCGCCCTGCCGAGGCTGGTGGATACCTTGCGCGAGCGCCTGCCCGCCTTGCAGAGCGTGGCCTGGCTGGACAGCGCCGGGCAACTGCGCGCCGACAGCCTGGCCGGCAGCCCCGACCGCCAGTTGCTTGACGAGTTGCTCACACTGAACCAGGGCCGCCCGTACTTCTTCACCAATGCAGCCGACAACCGCACCCTTTACCTGCTGCTGCGCCAGCCCCCCGAGCAGGACCGTGGCTACTGGCTGCTGCGCCTGTCGCCGGACTACTACCGCACCCTCACCGTCCACCTCGATGGCGCCGGCCACCCCCTGTGGCTGCTGGAAAACAGCCGCAGCGGCGAGGTACTGCAGCGCCACGCGCCGGCCGACACCGGCAGCGAGCCGCTACAGAGCGTGATGCTGGCCTTTATCGACAACAGCACCTGGCAGCTGCGCGGCTTGTTCGACGCTCAGCTGACCCAGCAGAAACTGCTGCCTGCACTGATCGGCAAATGCCTGCTGGTGCTGTTCTGCGCCCTGCTGCCAGTGCTGGCCCTGATCAACATGCGCCGCCGCCAGCGCGCGCTGCAGGAAGATCGCCGGCGCTACCAGGAAATTTTCGAAGGCACCGGCGTGGCTTTGTGTGTGCTCGACCTGTCCAGCCTGCCCGGCCAGCTCGACCGCTACCACCTGCGCAACCGCGCTGCGCTCAAGCACAGCCTGGCGCTGGACCCGAACCTGCGCCGCTCGCTGCTGCTGGAGTTGAAAATCACCGAGGTCAACCAGGTTGCCCGCCAGTTGCTGAACATCAACTGCCACGAAGGTGCCTGGCAGCGGCTGATCGACGGCACGGGCGATGGCCGCGACAGCATCGGCATGCAACTGATCGACGCGCTGATCGAACACCGCCCGCTGCTGGAGCTGGAAGTACGCCTGCCGGCGCCGCTCGGCGGCGAGCTGCACCTGTGGCTGATGGCACGGTTGCCGCAGCAACGGCGCGACTACCAGGCGGTCATTCTCAGCATCAGCGACATCACCAGCCGCAAGCAGGTAGAGCTGTCGCTGCTGGAGCGCGAAAGCTTCTGGTCGGATGTGGTGCGTACCGTCCCCGACCAGTTGTACGTGCAGGACGTGCTCAGCCAGCGGATGATCTTCAGCAATCGCCACCTTGGCCAGACCCTGGGTTACGACCGCACAGAGCTTGCGCAAATGGGCGACCGCTTCTGGGAGTTGCTGCTGCACCCCGAAGACGCCGCGCACTATCAGGCCCTGCGCCAGCAACAGCGCGACAGCGGCCATGACCACCCGCTGCACTGCCAGTTACGCTTCCGCCACCGTGATGGCGGCTGGCGCTGCTATGACATCCGCGAGCAGGTGCTGACCCGTGACGCCGAAGGCCTGGTAACGCGCATCATCGGCGTGGGCAAGGACGTGACGGTGCAGATAGAGGCCAGCCAGTCGCTGCGCGACAGCGAACAGCGCTACCGCATGCTCGCCGAAAGCATCAGCGACGTGATCTTCTCCACCGACAGCCTGCTCAAGCTCAACTACGTCAGCCCTTCGGTGCAGAGCGTGCTGGGCTACCAGGCCGACTGGATTTTTGCCAACGGCTGGCAGTCGATCATCGCCAACCCGGCCCAGCTCACCGGCATCTACAACCTGATGGAGCGCGTGAGCAAGGCCATGGGCGACCCAGTGCAACTGGCCCAGCTGCGCAGCCAGCTGCCGACCCAGCTGTTCGTGTTCGACTGCCTGCGCGGCGATGGCCGCAAGATCCCCATCGAACTGCGCCTGGTGCTGGTGTGGGACGATGACCAGCGCTTTGAAGGGGTGCTTGGGGTGGGCCGTGACATCAGCCAGCAACGCCGCGCCGAAAAAGACCTGCGCATGGCCGCGACGGTGTTCGAGCATTCCACTTCGGCCATTCTCATCACCGACCCGGCTGGTTATATCGTGCAGGCCAACGAGGCGTTCAGCCGCGTCAGTGGTTATGCCGTCAGTGAAGTGCTCGACCAGTTGCCAGGCATGCTCACCGTGGACGAACAGCAGGAAGGCCACCTGCGCTATGTGGTCAAGCAACTGCACCAGCGCGGCAGCTGGGAAGGCGAGGTATGGCTCAAGCGCCGTGACGGCGACCACTATCCGGCCTGGGTCGGCATTACTGCGGTACTGGACGACGAAGGCGACCTGGCCAGCTACGTGTGCTTCTTCACCGACATCAGCGAGCGCAAGGCCAGCGAACAGCGCATCCATCGCCTGGCCTACTACGACGCCCTCACCCACCTGCCCAACCGCACACTGTTCCAGGACCGTCTGTACAACGCGCTGCAACAGGCCGAGCGGCAGAAGGGCTGGGTGGTGCTGATGTTCCTCGACCTCGACCGTTTCAAGCCGATCAACGACTCCCTCGGCCATGCTGCCGGCGACCGCATGCTCAAGGACATGGCCCTGCGCCTGCTGGCCTGCGTCGATGACGATGACACTGTTGCGCGCATGGGCGGCGACGAGTTCACCCTGTTGCTGCAACCGCGCGCCAGCCGCGAGCTGGCGCTGAACCGCGCCATCCACGTGGCCGAGAACATCCTCGGCAGCCTGGTGCGGCCGTTCGTGCTGGAAAACCGCGAGTTCTTCGTCACCGCCAGTATCGGCATCGCCCTCAGCCCGCAGGATGGCAGCGAGCTGAGCCAGCTGATGAAAAACGCCGACACCGCCATGTACCACGCCAAGGAACGCGGCAAGAACAACTTCCAGTTCTACCAGGCCGAGATGAACGCCAGCGCCCTGGAGCGCCTGGAGCTGGAAAGCGACCTGCGCCACGCCATGGAGCAGAACGAGTTCATCCTTTACTACCAGCCGCAGTTCAGCGGCGATGGCAAACGCCTGACCGGCGCCGAGGCGCTGCTGCGCTGGCGCCACCCCACCCGGGGCCTGGTGCCGCCGGGCGACTTTATCCCGGTGATCGAGGAACTGGGCTTGGTAGTGGACGTGGGCGACTGGGTGCTGCGCGAGGCCAGCCGCCAGCTCAAGGCCTGGCACAAGGCCAAGGTGCGGGTGCCGAAGGTGTCGGTGAACATTTCGGCACGGCAGTTCTCCGACGGCCAGCTGGGCACGCGGATTGCCAACATTCTTGAAGAAAGCGGCCTGCCACCGGCCTGCCTGGAACTGGAGCTGACCGAAAGTATCCTGATGCGCGAGGTGAACGAGGCGCTGCAGATTCTGGCCAGCCTGAAAAACCTCGGCCTGAGCATTGCGGTGGATGACTTCGGCACCGGCTACTCATCGCTCAACTACCTCAAGCAGTTCCCCATCGACGTGCTGAAGATCGACCGCACCTTCGTCGACGGCCTGCCCGAGGGCGAGCAGGACGCGCAGATTGCCCGGGCGATCATCGCCATGGCCCACAGCCTCAACCTGGCGGTAATCGCCGAGGGCGTGGAAACCCACGAGCAGCTGGAGTTCCTGCGCGAGCATGGCTGCGACGAAGTGCAGGGCTACCTGTTCGGGCGGCCGATGCCAGCACACCAGTTTGAGGCGCAGTTCTCCAACGAAACGCTGTTCATGTTCCATTGATGCGGTACCTGCACTGGCCTCATCGCCGGCAAGCCAGCTCCCACAAGTGATGCATCAGCCTCAAGGCCAGCGCAAATCCTGTGGGAGCTGGCTTGCCGGCGATGGGGCCATATGCGCCAAAAAAAATGGACCTGAGAGTCAGCTCCGGCACCCGCCCAGCCCAGACACGGCGCGGGATGCAACATGAGCCCCATTGGTCCGCGACTTGATGCCACTTCATATGCCAGCTGCGAATCAATCGGTTAGAATGCCCCCCCAAACTACCCCGATCCTTGAGGACCGCCATGTTCAGCCGTGATTTGACCATTGCCAAGTACGACGCCGAGCTCTTCGAAGCCATGCAGCAAGAAGCCCTGCGCCAGGAAGAGCATATCGAGCTGATCGCTTCGGAAAACTACACCAGCCCGGCAGTCATGGAAGCTCAGGGCTCGGTCCTGACCAACAAGTACGCCGAAGGCTACCCGGGCAAGCGTTACTACGGTGGTTGCGAGTACGTCGACATCGTCGAGCAACTGGCCATCGACCGTGCCAAGGAACTGTTCGGCGCCGATTACGCCAACGTCCAGCCGCACGCTGGCTCCCAGGCCAACGCCGCTGTCTACCTGGCCCTGCTGTCGGCCGGTGACACCATCCTGGGCATGAGCCTGGCCCACGGTGGCCACCTGACCCACGGTGCTTCGGTAAGCTCGTCGGGCAAGCTGTACAACGCCATCCAGTACGGCATCGACGGCAACGGCCTGATCGACTACGACGAAGTCGAGCGCCTGGCGGTCGAGCACAAGCCGAAGATGATCGTTGCCGGCTTCTCGGCCTACTCGCAGGTTCTGGACTTCGCCCGCTTCCGCGCCATCGCCGACAAGGTCGGTGCCTACCTGTTCGTCGACATGGCCCACGTTGCCGGCCTGGTTGCCGCTGGCGTGTACCCGAACCCTGTTCCGTTCGCCGACGTGGTCACCACCACCACCCACAAGACCCTGCGCGGTCCACGTGGCGGCCTGATCCTGGCCCGTGCCAACGCCGACATCGAGAAGAAGCTGAACTCCGCTGTCTTCCCAGGCGCCCAGGGCGGCCCGCTGGAGCACGTCATCGCCGCCAAGGCCATCTGCTTCAAAGAAGCCCTGCAGCCTGAGTTCAAGACTTACCAGCAGCAAGTCGTGAAAAACGCCCAGGCCATGGCCAGCGTATTCATCGAACGTGGCTTCGACGTGGTGTCCGGTGGCACCCAGAACCACCTGTTCCTGCTGTCGCTGATCAAGCAGGAAATCTCCGGTAAGGACGCTGACGCCGCTTTGGGCAAAGCCTTCATCACCGTCAACAAGAACTCGGTACCGAACGACCCACGTTCGCCGTTCGTCACCTCGGGCCTGCGTTTCGGCACCCCAGCCGTCACCACTCGTGGTTTCAAGGAAGCCGAGTGCAAGGAACTGGCTGGCTGGATCTGCGACATCCTGGCTGACCTGAACAACGAAGCGGTGATCGACGCCGTTCGTGAGAAGGTCAAGGCCATCTGCAAGAAGCTGCCGGTTTACGGCAACTGATTGGCGCCAGCCTGAAGTAAAGAAGCCCGGCCCAGTGCCGGGCTTTTTTGTTTGATTCAGGCAAACCGCCGACCTTTGTAGGAGCGGCCTTGTGTCGCGATAGGACCGCAAAGCGGTCCCGGCTACTCCGGCGGCGAAGCTGAAATCGTGGGGCCGCTACGCGCCCCTATCGCGACACAAGGCCGCTCCCACAAAGACCGCGTTCCCAGTTCATCACCCCACACAGGCCGCACCTTGACCAGAGAACAACTCGAGACCCACCAGATCCCGATCTACTTCGCTGCCGTGCTCGCAGCCGTTGCCTTCGGCTTGATGGCCAGCGACAGCGCGCGCCACCTGGAAACCCTGGTCACCCCCGCCATTGCCGTGCTGATGTACGCGATGTTTCTGCAAATCCCTTTCCTCGACCTGCGCCAGGGCCTGGGTAATCGCCGTTTCATGGGCGCCCTGCTGCTCGCCAACTTCATTCTTGTGCCGCTGTTGGTCTGGGCGATCACCCGTGGGCTGGTCGAGCACCCGGCGATCCTTGTCGGGGCGCTGCTGGTACTGCTTACACCCTGCATCGACTACGTGGTGGTGTTCACCCACATCGGCAAAGGCGACTCGCGCCTGACCCTGGCCGCCACCCCCGCGCTATTGCTGGTGCAACTGGCACTGCTGCCGATCTACCTGGCCCTGATGCTGGGAGACAGCAACAACGTGGCCATTTCCATCATCCCGTTCGTGGAAGCCTTCGTACTGCTGATCGTGGTGCCCATGCTGCTTGCGGTGCTGACCAGCGCCGGTGCCCGCCACTCGCGCACCGTCGCGGCCTGGAATGACGCCTGGGCGTGGTTGCCCGTGCCCGCGATGGCCTTGGTGCTGGTGGTTGTGATCGCTTCGCAGATTGCCACGGTACTGCGTGATTTCGACCGCTTGCTGCCGGTGATTCCGGTGTACATCGGCTTCATGCTGCTGGCGCCAGCGCTCGGCTTCATCGCGGCGCGGCTGCTACGCCTGCCGGCCACCGAAGCACGCTCGGTAACCTTCAGCGCCGCCACGCGTAATTCGCTGGTGGTGTTGCCGCTGGCGTTAGCGTTGCCGGAGGAGATTCGCGGGCTGGCCGCAGCGGCAGTGATTACCCAGACGCTGGTGGAACTGGTGAGTGAGCTGGTTTATGTGCGCGTAGTCCCCGCATTACTGCGAGGCTGATGAGCAAAGGCAGGTTCAGGGAAGCTGAACCTTTTGCTTGTACGCGCGCGACCCTATGCTGATAGAATGCGATGAATTCTCATTAACATTCATTCTATCCCGTGCAATCCACTTCATCGGTAAACCACCACCAGCATCAGGCCATCGATCAGCTCTACAGCCACCATCACAGTTGGCTGCAGAGCTGGTTGCGCAAGCGCTTGGGCAGTGCCGCCGATGCCGCAGACCTGGCCCAGGACACGTTCGTGCGGCTTCTCTGCAGTGCGGCTGGCGAACCGCTGAACTGCTCGGCTCCACGCGCCTATCTGGCCACCATTGCCAATCGCCTGACCATCAACTTCTACCGCCGCCGGTCACTGGAGCAAGCCTATCTGGCCGCGCTGGCGGAAACACCGGAAGCACTGGCACCGTCGTTGGAACATCAGGCGCTGGTGCTTGAAGCCCTTGACGAAGTTGACCAGGTACTTGCGTTGCTGCCAGCCCAAAGCCGGCAGGCGTTTCTGATGGCGCAGCTGGAAGGTTATACCCAAGAAGAGATTGCCAGCCGCCTCAAGCTCAGCGTACGCACGGTACAACGCCACCTTGCGCGGGCGTTTGAGGAATGCATAGTGCTCGCCAGCCTGTGTGTGCAACATGAGTAATACGCCCATCGACCGGCGCATTGCCCGTGAAGCGGCCAGTTGGTTCGTGCGCTTGCAGAACAGCAGCGCCGGCGCCGCAGAGCATGCGGCCGGTGCCGAGTGGCGAGCGCGGCACACTGACCACGAACGTGCCTGGCAACTGGCCGTGCGCTTCAGCAGCCGGGCCCAGCAGCTTACCGGTGAACCCGCACGGGCGGCCCTGGAGCGCCCGCGCAGCCTGGAACGCCGGAACGCGCTCAAAACCCTTGCGCTGCTGATCGCCGCCGCTCCGCTTGGCCTCGCTGCCTACCGAGGGCTGCCGTGGCGCGAATGGCAGGCGGACGCGCGCACCGCCGTCGGGGAGCTACGCACCGTGCACCTGCCGGATGGCGGGCAGATTCGTCTGAATACCGGCAGCGCCGTCGATATCGCCTACGACGACAGTGCTCGCCGCGTGCACCTTATCACCGGTGAGATGCTGGTCGAGGTGCTGAGCGAGCCTGCAAGGCGCCCATTCATCGTCGATACCGCCGAAGCGCAAATCACCACGCTCGGTTGCCGTCTGCTAGTGCGTCATTACCCAGGCAGCACGTTCCTCGCCGCACTGGAGGGCGCTGTCGAAGTGCGCCCGCGGTTGTCACCGGGTGATGGCCTGGTGCGCCTGGCTGCCGGCCAGCAAACCCATGTCAGCATCCAGGCTGCACAGCCCCCCATGCCGCTGGCCCAGCATCATCTCGACTGGCTCAGCCATGTGCTGCGGGTAGAAAAGACGCGCCTGGATGACTTCATCAGCGAGCTGGGGCGCTATCGACCCGGTCTGTTGCGATGCGATCCGGCCGTGGCCGGGCTGCTGATTTCCGGCACCTTCCAGTTGCGCGACACCGATCAGATTCTGCGCGCCCTGAGCCAGACATTGCCGGTGGATGTCCACTACCGGACGCCTTACTGGGTCACCCTCACTGCGCGTACCAACGCGTAGAAAGAATCGTTGTCGTGTTTTCCTCAAGCTGCGTGTCCCTTCCGTAAGCACATCACTTTCACAGGGCGGGGACGAACACATGGCGACGACACAGGGCATGCAACCATTGGCGCGCGCAGTGCATGCTGCTGCACTGGGCCTGATCATCACCGGTGGCAGCCTGGCGGCAGTTGGGGCGCAAGCCGCCGGGCAGACCGCGCAGCAGAGCCGTACCTTTCAGGTACCAGCCGGTAACCTGAGCAGCGTCCTCGCCGAGTTCGCCAGCCAGGCGGATATCACCCTGCCCATCGAACCGGGGCTGGTGGAAGGTTTGCGCAGCCCTGGCCTGAACGCCGCCACCAGCGTGCAAGACGGCCTGCACCAACTGCTGCAGGGCACAGGCCTGCAAGCTTCACCACAAGGCAATGGTCTGTACCTGCTGACACCGCAGGTTACAGGCACAGGCATGGAGCTGGGCGCTACCAGCATTACCGGGCAGGGCCTGTCGGCGACTACCGAGAACAGCGGCTCCTACACCACCGGCACGATGCAGACTGCCACCAAGCTGCCCCTGAGCCTGCGCGAAACGCCGCAGTCGGTCAGCGTGGTTACGCGCAAGCGCATGGACGACAAGGCCATGACGACTATCAGCGACGTGGTCAAAAGTGCGCCGGGGATTTTTCTCAGTAACTCCGGTGGCGCTGGGCGGCCTTCTTTCAGCGCCCGCGGTTTTGACGTCGACAACATCATGTACGACGGGTTTCCCACCAGCTTCCTGACCTACCTGCCCAGTGGGGAAGCGAACCTGGCCATGTATGACCGGGTGGAGATCGTACGCGGGGTCACCGGGCTGGCCCAAGGCGCCGGCAACCCAGGTGGTGCAATCAACCTGGTTCGCAAGCGCCCCACCCATGAATTTCAGGGCACGCTCACCGGCAGTGCCGGTAGTTGGGACGATTACACCGGCACGCTGGATGTCGGCGGCCCGCTCAATGAAAACGGCACCCTGCGTGCCCGCACCGTGGTCTCCCGGCAGGACGCCAAAAGCTTCCGTGATTCGGTAGAGAGTGATCACGACCTGTTCTACGGCGTGGTCGACGCCGACCTGAGCGAAAGCACCACCCTGACCCTGGGGGCCTACCGTCAGAAGAACCACACCAACTATATCTGGGGCGGGTTGCCCATGGCCCGGGGCGGCGGCCACCTCGGGCTGCCGCGCGACACCTTCCTGGGCCATGACTGGGAATATTCGGACAATCGCACCACCGGCTATTTCGCCACCCTGGAGCATGCCTTCGCCAACGACTGGTCGCTTCGCCTGGCGGCCATGCAGACGAAAACCGACACCGACGTATTGGCCTCTTCTGTATGGGAATACGATCGCCACTATCTATGGACAGAAGCCATGGAGCAGAAGGAAAAAGGCTATGACCTGGCACTCAGCGGCCCCTTCCAGTTGCTCGGCCAGACACATGACCTGACCCTGGGCGTCAGCAAGCGCCAGCTGGACTATCGCTCTGGCAAGGCCTGGAGCGATTTCATCGACACCGGCAGCAACCCCTTCGAATGGAACCCCCGTGGTCATGCCAAACCGGATTACGTTACCGGCCCTGACGGCATGCCCCAGACCACCACGCAGGACAGCGTTTATGCCAGCAGCCGCCTGCGCCTGACTGAACCACTGTCGCTGATTCTGGGTGGCCGTCTCGACTGGTATGAATTCGATGACAGCAAAAACAGTGAAGGCAACTACAAGATCACGCGTAACCTGACCCGCTATGCCGGCCTGATCTACGACCTGGACACCCATCACTCGGTCTATGTCAGCTACACGGATATTTTCAAGCCGCAGACCAGCAAGGGCATGGACAGAAAAGTGCTCGACCCTGTGGTGGGTGAGAACTACGAAGTGGGTATCAAGGGCGAATACTTTGGTGGCGCACTGAACGCCAGCCTGGCTGTTTTTCAAATTGACCAGAAGAACCGCGCCCAAGAGTTGCCTGACAACAAGGGTTGCGGTTCAGGCGCCGCCAGCGCCTGCTACGAGGCGGCCGGCCTGGTACGCAGCAAGGGCATCGACCTGGAAATTCAAGGCGCCCTGACCGACAACTGGCAGCTGGCTGCCGGCTACACCTACACCCAGACCAAGTACGTCAGCGACGCCAACAAGGCCCGCGAAGGCGAAGACTTCGACCGCGCCAAACCGCGCCAGCTGTTCAAGCTGTCCACAATCTACAACCTGCCCGGCGATCTGCAGCGCTGGCGCGTTGGCGGTGATATCTACCAACAGAGCCGCATCCGTACCTCTGGGGGCGCCGGTGCTACTGCATGGCAAAACCAGCAGGGCTCGTACACGGTGGTCGGCCTGGTGGCAGGCTACAAGGCCAGCGAGCAGCTAGACCTGCAGGTGAACGTCAACAACCTGTTCGACCGCACCTACTACAGCAGTGTGGCCAACGGTGGATGGAGCCCATACGACATCTACGGGGACCCACGTAACGTGAAACTGACTGCCCGGTACAGTTTCTAGTACCCGGTTAATCGCCGCGCGCGTGCTGGAGGTGGCTGGTGCGGCGATGTCAGTGTTGCGGGGTCGAGGCTGCCGGTTAGAACCTTGCCCGGAATGCCACGTTGACGAAATACAGAGTGACAATTAATGCCGAGCGTTCTGGGTTACGGAACCTTCATGACCGGTAACTTCCCCTCACGAGAGAGACAATCGCTCCCAAGCCGAAGAGGAGCGTTTTCGACATCAGTGGGCGACAGATCACACTAGGGTTCGGGAAGAAATCTGTTCTCACGACTCCTTGGAAATATCCCGCAATTCAGCGAGTAATGCCGCCCTGCCACCAGGACCGGAGAATGGGGCAGACGCGCGTATTTGGAGCGCGCTCAATGAGCTTCAGGGGCAGGCATAGAGGTCGAGATATGCGCTCCGAGCGTGTTGCGAACTATAAGGGAATCCCGTACATTCATATGCGCACAGTAATTGAGACGCCCACGTTTCAGAAAGCGGCAGCCAGGTTGTGGTCTGAAGAAGAGCGCGTAGCTTTCATCGACTGGATTGCGATCAACCCGCTGGCAGGAGATGTCATACCCGGTGCAGATGGCGCGAGAAAAATACGTTGGAATCGCTCTGGCTGCGGTAAATCCAGCGGTACTCGAGTGATTTACTTCAACCTGCACGAAGATGAAATTGTGCTGTTGCTAACTGTTTATACCAAGGCCGAGCGCAGCAACATGAGCCCTGCCGACATCAGCAAGGTGGTATGAAATGCGTGATATTGAAAGTATTGCCAAGGCCATCGAGGCCGATGCAGGTGAACCGCTCCCTGACCTGCGTCAAGCACTCAAGGAAGCCAAGGTGGGCGCCGGACGGGTAACCACCCCAGAGCAGATTCTGGTACGCCAGGCCCGCGAGCGATGCGGCCTGACCCAGGCTTCTTTTGCCGAGCGCATCGCAACGCCAGTGGCCACCCTGCGGGATTGGGAACAGGGCCGCTTCGTGCCTCCGGGTGGTGTGTTGTGCCTTTTGCGCCTGATCCTCAAGCACCCTGAGCTATCACAGGAACTGGCCGAGATCTGACCGCAGTTTCCAATGGCTTTATCGCCTACCTTCGCGTCGGCGATAAAGCCATCCCGATCGCTCAAAGCGTCTTCATCTCGGCAATATCCCGCGCCACCTGATCCGCAGAATGGTCGAACATCGCCTGCTCCTGCGCATCCAGCGGCAACTCGATCACCCGCGCCAGCCCTTGGTCTGCCAGTACACAGGGCACGCCCATGGCAATGTCCGTGCGCCCGTACTCGCCCTGCAGAATCGCCACCGCCGGCAAAATACGGTTCCGCCCATTGGCGATCGCATCGACCATCTGCGCAATGGCCACGCCCGGTGCATCGCAGGCGCTCCCCGTCTTCTTCAACCCCAGAATCTCACCGCCGCCCTTACGGGTGCGATCGACAATCTGTTCGATCTGCTCGCTGGACAGAAAGTGCGACAGCGGCACCGAGCCGATCTGGCAGTAGCGCATCAGCGGCACCATGCTGTCGCCATGGCCGCCCAGCACCAGCGCGGTGATATCCCGGGCAGAGAACCCGGTTTGTTCGGCGATGAAACACTTCATGCGCGCGGTATCCAGCACCCCCGCCTGCCCGAACACCTTGTCGCGCCCAAGGCCGCTGACGCTCCAGGCGCGGTAGGTGAGCACGTCGACCGGGTTGGACACCACCAGCACCGTGGCTGCCGGGGCATGGTGCTTGATGTCGGCCATGATGCTGTCGAGGATCGGCAGGTTGATGCTCAGTACATCCTGGCGCGACTGGCCAGGCTTGCGCGGCACGCCTGCGGTAATCACCACCAGCTCGGAGCCGTCCAGCATGTCGGCCTTGGCCCCGCCGTAAACCCGGGTATCGGAGCCTGATTCCACGGCTGCCTGCCACACGTCCAGCGCCTTGCCCTGCGCCAGCTCACCCTGCACGTCCATCAGCACTAGCTCACGGCACAACTCGTCCCGGGCAATGATCTGCGCCGCCGCCTCGCCGACCAAGCCGGCGCCCACGATTGAAAGTTTGTTCACCTGACACCTCCCAGCGGCGCGCGCCACCAGGAACACGCCTGCGTATACAGAGAAGTATTGCGCGCCGAGGCGAAAAGGCCACCCAAAGGCTGATGGCCGGCAGCTGAATGGACACTGGCCTGCCTTGCCCGGGGATCAACGGTCTATTAACCGCGCATCTGCCAGAGAATGAAATCCACTTTCTTCAGGTCGGTCAGCTTGTTGTGCTCTGGGGTCAGTTGGTTGAACTGGTCAATCCAGCTGGCGCCTTCGCTGGATGCGAGGAAGGCCTGGTACCAGTCTTCCATCTTTGCGTAACAGCCCTTGGCGTCCTCGATTTTTTTGCGCGAATAGTAGGCCGGCGCCTTCTGGTTGATGTTGCGCAGCACATGAATATCCCAGACCGGTTTGCCAGGGTTCAACGTCGCAACCAGTTTGCTGGAGAACGAAGGTTCGTAACGGCCGGTGGCTTCGTACATATGATCGAGCACTTCGCCAAACGTAGGCTGCGCGCCCTTCATTTGCTCCATCAACTGGTAGTAGGCGCCATACCAGGAGCGTTCACGCCGCTGCACGCGGTAAAACCCGTTGTACATGCGCTGGAACACTGCGTCGGTCGAAACATCCACCGTTTCCACTTGGTCCATCAGGGCCAGGTATTTCTGGATGCCAGGCTTGGCGTTGATAATGGCAGAGGTCACATCAGTGCTGACCATAGTGTGTATTTCCTTGGTTGGCTGACAGTTGCCCGGTGAAAGGCGCTTACTGGGTATCGGTTTGGCCACGTCGCGCTTGAGCGATCATGTCATCCAGTTGTTTGATCAAATCGTCTGCGTCGATTTCTTGAAACGCTCCACAGGACGCAGCAATGATGCGTTCAGCAAACTGAGGGCTGTATTCCGGCGCTGCGCTGGCAGGGTCGTTAGGGTCAATGCTCGTGTACCACCATTGGCCGTCTACTTCCTGGCCGCAAAGATGGCCCTCTTCCTGGAGTGCGAACAGGGTCATCTGAATTTCAATTCCCGCCAGATGGGCGCCCTGTGGCATTAGCCGCAGGAACAGGTCCGGAGCACTGATGCCGTCGGCTGCGTGTTGAACAATCAGTGCCTTCACCTTCTCGATGTCGCTCATCGCGATGCCCTCTTTATCTCTGCTGCACCCTCGACGCAGGGCGCGGGAATACCGTGGTCAAGGTCGTTGCCTTGCCAACGAGGGCCATATTGAACTCCAATAGGGACAGTTTCTGTCCGGATCCAAACAAAATGATCAATCGTGCCCATCGCCGCGACTATTTGCGCCAAATTCTTCATGCAGCGGGTGAGCCACTCTCCACCGCCGACGTGCACGCGAGGATGGTTGTGTGGGTTCGGCGCCATGGGGATGACAGTGACGACCAGCACGAAAAAACCACCATCAGGGATTTGAAGGTGCTTGAGGAACTGGACTACGTGAAGTCGCTAACGGACCCTGCAGACAAACGAAAGTTGGTCTGGTTTGCGGTGGGCCGAAGCCACTCGCTAGTGCTTTCACCTACAGACGCCATGTCACTCTGGGCGGTTTTCCAGCACGCCGAGCGGTTCGGCCTGCAATCAGCCACCGATGAGTTGAAGGGCTTGCGCGACTATACGGAACTGGTGATGCAGGACGGCGCTGAGCGCAAGCTGAACTTCACCAAGCGTATTACTTCAGGAACGCGGTTCACTCAGCTGCAGCCGGGCAAGTACAAAGCACGACACCTTCAGTTGATACAGACGGCTATCCTCGAAAACAGAGCCCTCGAGGTCTGGTATCGCCCGCGTAATACCGACGGTGTCGAGTGTGTCTACCAGCTCAAGCCACTGGGTTTGTCACACCAGGATTCCAATATTTACCTCTCTGCCTATGTCACTGAAGAACAGTGGCTGGGTAAAGCACCCGACCCCGACGTGCCACGAGGCAAGTACAGCAGCAATGGGCCCAACACACTGTGCGCGCTGATGCTGCACAGGATTACCAAGGTAGAGCCGGGCAAGCGGATTATCGACGACCCGGAGGGTTACGATATTCACTCGGACGAAGCCCAAAAGGACTTGGTGACCCTCCACTCCCCCGCGAAGAAAACGCGCCTTCGCCTTAGCGAGAACCTGTACAACCGGCTTTCTGAAAACCCGCTGGATAAAAGCCAGAAGCTACTGCAGGACGGCGACAAATGGCTGCTGACCTGCAAGGTTCGCGACACCCAGGGGCTACGGTTGTTCCTGATGGCCAATGCTGCCGATATCGAAGTGCTAGAGCCGCTTGCCTTGAGGGCGCACATCCATGAAATGCTTACCCTCGCCCTGAAGACCTACGAACAGTGAACACCGCGGTTCCAAAAGCACCTTCCTTGTGCCGGTAAATCAACGGACCAAGGTACGAACCACAACAAACAGTACTACCAGGCCCACAAGCCCAGAAGCAACCAGCCACCCGGTCGAGGCCATTGCCTGGAAAAACCCCGGGACCGAAGGAATCCTCCCAACCTTGACCAGCGCCAGGCAAAGCCATGGCATCAGGATGATGTAAAGCAGCGGGATATAAACGATTGCCTGAAGGACTAGCGTCACTCCGCCGGCCCAGTCATTCCAGTGGTGGTTAGACATGGTGATTTCCTTTTCTTGAACGTGACGGCGAATCCGCCTCTTGGTACCCCATACCGCCGTTAGTACACAAGGCATGAGCCCCATTTACCATGCCTGCAAAAATATCCCCAACCCGCCCCAATGCGGTCATTTGGAGGAGCGGCCTTGTGTCGCGAAAGGGCTGCAAAGGAGCCCCAGTAATCTGAGCCTGCGCACCAAACACCGGGCGTATGAGCAGCTGCCCTGCTCAACTCCTGAGACCTGGCACGATCCCTGTGGGAGCGGGCGAGCCCGCGAACACGGGCGCAGCCCGTGCCACCCACCGTGATGCCTGCTCAACGGCTAGCCGGCGGCGCA